>Ga0209500_10003365_pt1 | contig 10958 bp, 13 predicted proteins | sample S_140212_EF_Meta_FD_187323 | JGI IMG/M metagenome (GOLD analysis project Ga0209500, IMG submission 187323) | Freshwater microbial communities from Lake Simoncouche, Canada to study carbon cycling - S_140212_EF_MetaG (SPAdes) (version 2) | ecosystem: Environmental > Aquatic > Freshwater > Lake ...
CTGGGGTATAAATTATCCAGAGCCTCGTAGGCTCAGCAAGATCAGATTGAGTGAACGTGACACCATGGTTAGAGACTCAGACCAGGTAGATTTACCAAATCCATTCAGTTTTAAAATACAAAAGGCAACCGGTGGCACCATTGTTGAGGTTCACCATTATGATCGCAAACGAGATGAAACTGTAGTAAACTTACACATAATATCCGACGAAGTAGAAGATGTAGCCGGTGCCATTGGACGAATCGTAACAGTTGAACTATTGAAAGCATAACATGATACAACAAGAAAGAGAAACAGTAGAACGCATCCGCGAAGCCGCTGAGCGTAAGATTTGGGTGACCTTTAGAAAAGAAGGCATCCATCGCTATCCTGCAGCCGCGGTGCGAGAGGATTTGAACACAACCGACGAATATGATGTGACCTTCTTGAGTTATCCACATCGACACATATTCCATTTCAGAGTATGGATTGATGTGTTACACAATGATCGCGACATTGAGTTTATACAGTTCAAACGCTGGTTAGAAAATTTATACGCCTCATCTATGTTAAAATTAGAGTGGAAAAGTTGTGAGATGATCGCAGATGACCTATATATAAAGATAGCAGATCGATATCCCAATCGAGCTGTGTGGATCGAAGTGGCCGAAGATGGCGAGAACGGCTGTTTGATCAAGTATGAACTTTCTCGCCCTAACCTTAGTATTAAAATTTAAACTGGTATGGATTTTTCTTTTAAACCTGTTACAGTCGGTAAGATGACTCCTTCTCCTTTAGAATATTTTGGAGAGGAACAACATAACAATGACATGGAACAGATTGTAGCCAATCAAACTAACCCGCTTAAGGTGCTTGGAAAGTTTCAAGGCGATTGGCTAGATGAACTTGATGTTGCTGCAACATTAGCTACCAAGGACATTTATACTTCAAGAGAACATCATTCCGATTACTTGTATATTACTCGTTTGTTTGGTCGAGAAGATGTGTTGCCAACTCTTAGCAAAATGCCAAAAGTGTTAGGTTTCGAAGATCCTATAGTAGCACAGGTTCAAATGCAACGTCCAGGTTGTAACATGCCCAAACATATGGATCCACCTTATATTTTTAGAAATCCAGATCGTGTACGAGTGTTAGTTACTCTTGCTCCGTGGGAGTATGGACAATTTATGTTTTTCAATAATACTCTTTTTCAGCACTGGGAAGCTGGCACTATCATATATACTGTTTTCGACGAAACTTGGCATTGTACTATGAACTCCAGTTGGCACACAAGACCGATTTTACAAATAACCGGAGTCGCTAGTAAACAATTACAAGAGTCGATAAAGAATCCAGAACCACAAATTTTTCAACTTTAGCCGCTTGGCGAGAACGGCTATTACTTTAACAACTTCTCGCTTTAACCTTAGTATTAAATTCTAGAAGGAAGAATCATGGGCAAGCCCCAACATAAACCCAATCCAAGAGCAATCGCTATCATGGACGATCTTGAAATCTACCAAGAATTTTGTGTAGAATATGGATATAGATTCCGCGAGGAAGACCTTTACAACTTCAAGAGCTATGCTTGGCAACAGTACAACAAGTACAGCCAAGGCAAAAATGCCAAGAACATGTGGCTGGAGGATGCTAGAAGATTAGGCCGTCCTGTATGAGGAAACTATTCTACATGGGGCTTGAAAGTTATGAAGCCCGTTATACCTTACAACTGACTGAATGGAATCGGCGTGTGTTTGATCGCCGTGGCCTGGATGTGGTATATGTTCCTGGAAGCACCATTGACAGCACCCAAAGCATCAGTGTAGGACAAGTGCTAGATGCACATGGCCGCAGTTACTTTGGCATGAGCCAGATGATGAACCTGGTGCAGATGATGCGTAATGGTGAGGTAAATGATCAAGATGTCATCTACTTTGAAGACATGTTCCAGCCTGGTATTGAAAGTTTGCCATATATCATGGATCAGATTCCAGCAGAACAACGACCACGTGTGTATGTACGCTGTCTTGCACAGGCTATCGATCCAGATGACTTTGTTCATGTTTGGGGCATGGCTGAATGGATGGCCACATACGAACGCATGGTCAATTGCTTTGTGACTGGCGTGCTAGCCACAAACGAAGAGATGGTGGCTCATATGCGTATAGCCGGATACCGTGCTCCAATCTACAATATTTCAGGACTAGCATTTGGCAAATCCGAAGTGCTAGAGCGTATAGGTGGTACCGACAATATTCGACCATTTGCAGAAAGAAAGATGCGTGTGGGCTTTGCGGCCAGGTTCGATCAAGAGAAGCAACCAGACTTTTACATGGACTTGATTGACATGTATTACGGACAAGGTCGTCATGCCGACATTGAGTTTGCTGTATTCTCGGGTGGCCCGTTACGCAGTAATAATTCTCGTTATATTGATCGTGCTAGACAACTAGAACGTGAAGGTAAGTTAAAAATTTATGAAAACCTAAAGAAAAATGATTATTATACTTTGCTTAATGATACTCGTGTTTTGTTTAACTGTGCTTTACAGGACTGGGTCTCGAACACCGTTAGCGAAGCTGACACTCTTGGTTGCAATGTCTTATATCCTGCTTATCGCAGTTTTCCTGAGACATTTGCTGACGACCCTAATCGATTATATGTTCCCTGGTCGATAGATGATGCCTATCACAAGCTAGAAAACTTGTTGCAAGAACTACATCACAATACCGGACTGATCTCAGACTGGAACGATGGCACAGTTGATCGTGTTGTAGACATTTTAGAAGGACGTGGTGAAGAATGGAATCGTGCAGGCAATAGATATCGTGACCATGTGAGCCAGGCCAAATATCACGTGAGAAAGATCGAACTATGAAAGTTGTAGTTACTGGAGCCTCTGGCTATATTGGTGGCCAAACCCTATTAAATTTAGTGGATCAAGGTCATGAAGTCCTGGGCATTGATTCCAGGATACCGCCTGATCATTTGATAAAGACACCCGGAGTTTGGTGGCACACTGGCGACTACGCCACTGAAGTGGCCTTTGCCGGAATATATCAATTTGCACCAGATGCTATTGTACATTGTGCTGGCACAAGCCTGGTCGGGCCTAGTGTGACCAATCCTGCCATATACTACGAAAACAATTTTGTAAAAACCAAAAAGTTGTTGGACTTTTTAATTGTTAATAACATGACTTCAACCCGTATTGTGTTTAGCAGTAGTGCAGCCACATATGGCGAACCAGTCATGACTCCGTGTCAAGAAGTGGATCCGGCAGAACCAATCAGTCCATATGGTCAAAGCAAACTCATGATTGAATGGATGTTGGCCAGTTATGGTCAGGCCTATGGCATTGATTCAGTCGCATTCCGTTACTTTAATGCCTGTGGTGCAGATAGTTCTGCCAGACACGGACAAGAACCTGGTGCCACACACATCATTGCTCAAGTGCTCGAAGCCATACGTGATGGTAGCGACCAGTTTGTGCTCAACGGCCAGGACTTTGCCACCGAAGATGGTACCTGTGTGAGAGATTACATCCATGTACAAGATCTTGCTCAGGCACATATCCGGGCCATTGATCCGGCTGTACCCGGTGGTGTTTACAACCTAGGCACCAATCAAGGCTACAGCAATTTGCAAATTTTGCACGGTGCCATTGGCATAACCAAGAAAGATTTGGCCTATGTAGTTGGTCCACGTAGACCCGGAGATCCAGCTACCTTGACTGCTGATTCCACTAAGTTTATGTCGGTGAGTACTTGGCAACCCAAGCATGGACTCGAAGACATAATCACACACGCCTGGGCTTGGTACAATAAGTAACTTTATGACTACCCCAGCAAATGCTTTTCATTTAAAAAACCTCAAAACATTAAATTATGGCGGAGCATCGTCTGTAATTGATCCAGATATAACTAAATGCGTCCAAGATTCTATTATTAAAGCTACACATAATCAATGTCTGGATGATATTGAGATCCAGGATCAATTTGTTGATTTCTATAGCCAATGGATTGTTGCCAGTACACTGAATCAATTTAAAAATCTTGACCGTTTTCCAATACGAGCCTACTCAAACGGCACTACAGAATCGTTCGATAAATTTTATTTAAAACATCACACAAGAAGATTCAGATGTTTTCGTGGAGAATATATGTATCACGGAGCCAGTTGGAAAACATATTTTCCCGATTGGTGCTACCTCAACGACCAAGATCTAGATGCCAACGATGCGGTCATTATCAGTTTACCGTTCAGTGATACCGGAAACATACACACAGATACTCAACACATCCTTGATCGTTGTAGCGAACTAGGTATACCTGTCTTGATTGACTGTGCGTTTGTGGGCATCTGTGCCAAGATTGAATTTGATTTTGACCAACCTTGCATCACTGACATTGTGTTTAGTCTGAGCAAAACTTTTCCTGTAGCCAACCTGCGTGTTGGTATGCGACTGACCAGAGTCGACGATGATGACAGCTTGTTGATACATAAAAAGACCAACTATACCAATCGACTGGGTGCCGCAGTAGGACTGGATCTATTAGAACAATACAATGTTGATTACAATTACCAAACCTGGGCACAACAGCAGTTGGCGTTTTGTAAACAACTAAACGTCGTACCCAGTAACAGTGTTATTTTTGGGCTAGGCGATCAACAGTATCAGCAGTACAATCGAGGCAATCAAACCAATAGATTGAGCCTGGCTCGGTATTTAAAATTGGGCCAATTGCCCCATGATTGATATAGAGTTGATAACCAGCAAGTATGATCCAAAAGATTATGCAATCGATTACAGTCATGGAATTCCAGTTCCGTGGCTAGCCTTTGATAATTTCTTACCTACAGAATTATTGACTCAAGTACAAGAAGAAATCAAACAAGTGCCTGAACATATCTGGAGTGAATTCACTCGCAATGGCAGCTTTATGTTAGAATGCAATAACATGAAATATTGCAACGTCATACGAGACCTGGTATTAAACTTCAACAGTGGTGAATTCCTAGAATGGTTGCAAGGCATCTCTGGAGTAGAAAAAATTATTCCAGATCCTCACTTGATTGGTGCTGGACTCATGCGTTGTGGAAACGGAGATAATCTACAACTACACACAGATTTCAATTGGAATGAACAACTGCATCTAAATCGCTCACTGAGCATGATATTATACATCAGTAAAAGATGGGATGCCGATTGGGGCGGTGACTTAGAATTTTGGGATTTTGAAAAGAAACAGTGCTTACATCGCGTTAGTCCACGGCCCAATCGATTATTAATATGGAATTATGATTCCAGATTGATTCACGGACACCCAGCTCCTATTGTCTGTCCTGAAGATGCCAGCCGAGATGGGTTAAGAATGTTTTACTATACCAGTAATGCTAGTCCACTCAGTCCGCCACATCGAAGTCTATACTGGTTTGATGACTCTCACGGCGCATATGATCGCAAAGAGAATAGATGATGCAGTACTATTTGATCCACGATCGATTACAGCCGTTGTGTTTTGTTGGAAAAACATTCCATAATCATACCTTGTATGAATATTTTAAAACACGTCGTCCTTGCGAAAATTTAACGGTAGAAGAGGTATTGGAAAAAGATCAAGCATGGTTTGATCAACGTCAATTCATGTGTGCTGTCACTAACATAGGTTTTAAAAAACAAGTCATTGATAGTTTAGAAAAGTTCAACTTGCATTGGTTTAGCGCAATCGGTGATAACTCAATTATAGGACATCAAGTCTCCATTGGGTTTAACACTTTTATAAACAATTTCAATGTGGTGTTTGACGACAACACTATAGGAAATCATTGTACCATAACCAATTATATACAATTGAGTCACGGAGTTTGTGTGGGCGATTTTTGTCATATCAGTCCGTATAGCTATCTGTGTTTTACGGAACTGCAACAAGGTGTATGTGTGGGCTTACGATCTTCGTTTCCAGGCAAACCCAACAACACAATCGTGGTCACAGACTGGTGCAACTTCATGATGAATAGTGTAGTAATCAACAGTATTGCAACTTCAGGAACTTATTCTGGAAAACGATTGCAATCTACTGAAACTAGTTTAACCTATAAAATTCTATAACCATTGACAACGACCTAAATACCTAGTATACTAATACAAACAGTGGAGAATAAATGGGTTACGATAAAACATATAAAGATTTCCAAGAAGGAGAAAACTTGATCAATGTCATAGATGACAAAGGCTATGAAGAAGCCAACTTGGCGGATGCTATACGCTTTAGAATGAAGCGTGATGGTAAAAGATTTTGGGCCGGAGACAACGTCAGCGATTACCTGCATGACGGTGATCGAGAAATACTAATCAACGAAGCCGCTCAAGCATTCGAAACAGTATTGGATAGGTTATTAATCGACAGAGAAACGGATCCTAACAGTCGGGGCACAGCAAGACGACTTGCTAAAATGTATTTCAATGAAATCATGGCAGGTAGATATGAACCTTCTCCTGACGCCACAGCGTTTCCCAATGATAGCGAGGATAGATATGAAGGTATGTTGGTTGTGCGGAGTGAGCTTCGGAGCATGTGTAGTCATCATCATCAGCCTGTTAGTGGAGTTGCTTATATCGGTATTATTGCTGCCAACAAACTTATTGGTCTATCTAAGTATACCAGGATTGCTCAGTGGTGTGCTAGGCGTGGCACTTTACAAGAAGAGCTGTGCAACGACATCGCAAGAGAAATAATGCGGGCGACCGACAGTGCCAATGTGGGTGTGTATGTACAGGCCACGCATGGTTGTTGCGAAAATCGTGGCATCATGGCACATAGCAGTCTAACACAGACTACAGTACTCAAAGGTGCGTTCAACACCGATCCTGGAACCAAGAAAGAGTTCATGGACAATATCAAACTACAACAGGATTTCGCCCCAAGATAACTGGTGTTGTGCAAAAACAACACTGGGTTGACCTAAAAATCCTGTTATACTATAATAGTAGTATCTTATAAATTTTGGATAATACCATGAAAAGAACACTACTATTAATATTAATAGCCGGAATTACCGGCATCTACGGATGCGGCGGAGGTGGTGGTGGCAGTAGTAGCCCAGGCGGTGCTAGTAGCACTCCTTCTCCCACTACTAGTATTAGTACTAGTGTTAGAAGCCTGGTTCCATTTTCCACTCCGGTATTGGCAGGTACAGTAGAACCGTTTGCGTCTGGAGCGACTGCTAGTACATCCTTTGTTGGTGATAGTTATACTGCTTCTATTTCTGGTAGTGGCCAAGATTTTATCACTGTGGGCTTTCAATCTTGTCCGTGTACTGTAGCAACTCATATAAACAGTCGTATCAATATGTTTAGTTGGAAAAATGGTAGCTTGGTTGATGTGACTGCTCAATGGTTTCCAAACGGTTCAAATGAAATACTGGGCAGTTATGCAGTTAAGTTTGGAGATTTTTTCCGATCTGGACGCATCGATATGCTGGTAGTTCCCGGAGCTGATAAAAGTGATTTAACAGGTCCTGCTTATTTGTTTGTCAATAATGGATCTTCATTTTCTCGAACCACTATCGACCTCGGTAGCAAAGTGAATGCTCAAGACCTTGCTATCGTTGACGTAAATGGTGATGGATATTTGGATTTTATCAGCACCGATACAGGCCAGCAAATGACTTTTGGTATCAATAACAAGTCCAACAACTTTGCCCTTTACAATACCAAAAATAGTTCTGGAATTGCCTCGGCTTCAGGAGCCTTTTTGGCAGTTGGGGATTTCTTGAATAACGGCACAGTAACTTTTATTCTAAATGGCGGACTTCATACCACTTATAATGGTGTTCAAGTAACCAACGTCGGACTGTATTCTTGGGGCACTGATGCAAACAATAAACTGACGTTTACATTGATCTCCAGGCTTCCTCAATCTAGATTCCTTTTACCCAAGTGGACAAGTAAAAGTTTTACTAGTTATGAAAATCTTGGAATAGTACCAATAGACATTAACAATGATGGCAAGTTGGATATTGCCATGTTTAGTCAACCGGTCAAGTCTAACGACAATAACTACAGTGAAGTCCAGTTTATGCAAAATGACGGCAGTGGCAATTTTACTGATGTCACTGACTCTGTTTTAGTTGGCTATAACACCAGTTCAAGAGTTAGCTATGTGCCTAGATTGTTTGATATCAATGGTGATGGCCTGATAGATATATTGGCCAGCGGTGGTGACAGCAATGGAACCAGCACACAATGGTTACTCAAAAGCTCAGATGGAAAATATGTAGCCAAATGGGCCGGCCAGTCTACAGACTTTTTGACTCAGACTTACGCCTTGGCTGGAGGTTCTGCAGTGCGGGCAGATCATTCAAATAGCCTAAACTTCATTAAAGATCCTAGTGGTCAATTGCACTTGGTAACTTATGTCAATGTCCAAGGAGCAGGACGTAGACAGCTTCAAGTCTATACTTCATTGCTGGGATTTCCGGCCTCTGGAAATGCACAACAAACTGCTAGTAATCTTGGTACACAAGCATGGCCCTATCTAAAGTCAGCTACTCATAATCCATCGTTGGCCACAACAGCACAGAATTATTAACAAAAATTATCCAATAGACCTTGACAACCACGTAAATATCACATATAATATACTATGCATAAAATTTATAACGACATACCCGACGAAATAGAAGACAGTACAGCACCGTGGGATTCAGTCTTTAGTGAAGACTTCCATGTGGCTGTATATCACGACAAGTATCCTTGCACCCCTGGACACCTGTTGTTTGTGCCCAAGCACAACACCATCAGCGTGTTAAGCGATGCCTTTGAAGATGCTATCAGATTTGGCAAACGCAAAGTGGACGCTGGAGAATGGGCCGGCTTCAACATTGGCATGAACTACGGTTCTGCAGCCGGTCAAACAGTCGACTGGCCACACATACACCTTATACCAAGACAGGTGAATGATGTTGCTGATCCTGTGGGCGGTGTCAGGAATACCATACCTGGACAAGGTAACTACCGGACAGATTCATACAAGGACCCTACACAATGATAAACGGTAAAAAGGTCGGCTTTACGGCCAGTACATTTGATTTATTACATGCTGGTCATATCAGTATGTTGCGCGAAGCTCGAGAGCATTGTGAATATTTGATCTGTGCTTTACAAAATGATCCCACCTTGGATCGCCCAACCAAGAATCGTCCGGTGCAGAGTATTGTGGAGAGACAACTACAGTTGATCGGTTGCAAGTACGTGGATGAAGTATGGGTATACAGCACTGAAAAAGATCTAGAAGATTTGCTCTTGGTCTTGCCCATTGATGTTCGCATCCTGGGTGTTGAATACGAAGGCAAAGAGTTTACCGGACGTGAGATTTGCCACAAGCGTGGCATTGACTTGTACTTCAACGGTAGAGATCACAGTTTTAGTAGTAGCGAACTGAGACAACGTGTTGCTCACGCTGAAGATCTCAAAAGAAAAATGGAACACTTTTTACCAACAGGATCAGATGATACTGGTGGACCCAGCAATAAATAGTAGTCCAGCGGCCTTTCGGCATTCATCCCGCTTTACAAATTCTGCAAGCCTATGCTAAAATTAACATAGGAGAATCTCAATGGCAAAATATCTTTCAACAAAAACATACGGTACTGATCGGGGGTTATCATGCTGTTTCAGACAATGGCGTGCCACACACAGTCATTGCTCAACGCTACACGGTTACAGTCTTGGTATCCGTCTTGTATTTGAATGCGACACCCTGGATGACAAAAACTGGTGCATGGACTTTGGCGGACTGAAAAAATTCAAGGCCTGGGCCGATCACATGTTTGATCATACCTTGGTAGTGGCCCAGGATGACCCTATGCTGGATTTTTTCAAACACATGAACGAGATAGTGGATGTTGAAAGCCAAGATCATCTAAGCTCAATACCATACGAACGCGGTGCTTTGTGCGATTTGAGAATCGTGGAAGGTGTCGGTTGCGAAATGTTTGCCAAACTGTGCTATGATCAGATGTCGGCCATGTTAGAGGAGCTGAAATCTTCCAGCCCGGACCGTTACCCAGTAAATAGCACTGTGCGTGTGAAAAGTGCAGAAGTATTTGAGCATGCAGGAAATTCAGCAATTTACGAGGGATAAATGACAGATAGAACACACGAATTTGGCATAGCGGTGCTATTGCCCACACGAGGTAGATCAGACGCACTGGAACGCAGTGTCAAGAGCTTGTTTGACTTGGCTGACAATCCAGGTCGAGTACAGTTAATGCTTGGGTTTGACGACGATGATGCAGAAGGTGTAGAAGCATTTGAAGAATTGTTACAGCCGTGGTTAGATGAACGTGGTATCAATTATACCGCGATGAGTTTTGAACCTTTGGGCTATACACGTCTTAATGAATATGTAAACACTCTAGCTCATGCATCAGACGCAGATTGGGTATTTTTCTGGAACGATGATGCTTATGTAGAAACTAAAGGTTGGGATACCGTGATCGAAAGTCACACAGGTGAATTCAAACTATTGGCTGTACATACTCACAACGATCATCCTTACAGTATATTTCCTATAGCACCAAGAGCCTGGTTGGATCATATGGGACATCTAAGCCCACATCAAATCTCAGATGCTTGGTTAAGCCAGCAGGCCTATATGTTGGATATCTGGGAACGCATTCCAGTTGATGTTGTACATGATCGTCATGACCTTACTGGCAATAACGATGATGCAACTTTCCAAAACAGAGTCATGTTCGAAGGCAATCCCAATGATCCAAGAGATTTCCACAATCCAAGATGGACCAATTTTAGAATCGAAGAATGCGAAAAGTTGGCCGGGTATATGCGTAGTCGAGGTATATCTACCATCTGGTGGGAAGATGTCAAAACAAACCGACAAGATCCTTGGGACAAACTCAAGCTCAATGATGTCAATAAACAGATGGTGCAGTTCAATCACATACCCGGAACC
>Ga0209500_10003367_pt1 | contig 10953 bp, 6 predicted proteins | sample S_140212_EF_Meta_FD_187323 | JGI IMG/M metagenome (GOLD analysis project Ga0209500, IMG submission 187323) | Freshwater microbial communities from Lake Simoncouche, Canada to study carbon cycling - S_140212_EF_MetaG (SPAdes) (version 2) | ecosystem: Environmental > Aquatic > Freshwater > Lake ...
AAATATGATTTAATAAGTTGTCATTATGGATATATTTATACTTTAAGTTTAACAGCAAGTTATAAAATGACATTAGAAATACCTAATATAATATCTACTATAGCTATGGCTCTAAAAAATATTGCTAAAGATGGAACCCTATTATTATTCTGGACTATAGTAAATGTTAATATCCCAGTTATTAAAAAATTATTAGCTATTTTAGCATATGGATTTAAAACTGTTTCTATAATTGACAATGATATTAATCAAAATTTATTAATAGGTGTACCAGAGTATTATATTAAATGTGAAGGATATAAAGATAATATAAATAATGAAATAATTAATAAATTATTAGATATAGCTATTGAAACAGTAGAATATACTTATGATAAATGTGATGTGTTAGACTATTATGAAGATTATACAGAAAAACATCCTGATCATTCTTTATTTTATAATAAAACTGAAGAAAAAAATAATTATAAAAACAAAAATATAAAGAAAACTAAAAAATATTTATCATCGCATACATCATCACATTCATCATCACATTCAAAAAAATCATCTACTCACCATACTCACCATACTCCCCAATCTAAACCAATAAAGCCCATTTACTATATCGAAGATATAAATATACCAGAGCTAGATATAATTATGAAAGATAGCAATCTACAATTTAAAGTATCTGTTCTAGCTAATAAATTAGAAGGAATATTTATTGGTTATTTTGAAATGGTTAATAATCTAATATTAAATTCCATTGCTAAAGATAATAAAGGTAATATGTATGTTAAACCAGAAGCCATACTCCAGAAAGATATTACCAATTTAACCAAACTAATCACTATGTTTGAACATAATAAATTGCCTTATAATAAACATGCTCTTAAAGTTTTATTAAAAAAGAAAGATGAAGTTCTAGACCATTTCTATTCTCTAGATACACCTGTTAATCAAAAACTAATTCAATATGAAGACCGAACATCCAAATTATTAAATAAAAGTGCAATTTCTAATTTCAAATCATCCAAATCTCTTCATAAAACATATGAATATGATATTTTAAATGAATATTATTCTAGAATCAAAATTGCCAATCAAGTTAAAAATAAATTATTAGAAGATGTCGATTTTGACAATGTGAATAATAAATATATGGCAAATACGCCAAAAAGCGTTTCCCATACTATTGATGAATTTGCCAAAGGTTTGAGTGCATATTTAAATGATTCACATACCAATTTTCCAGTTAAAATAAACAGTTCTTTCTTAAAGCTCTGGGAAATATTATCAACTTTCAACCTTATTTCACGAAAAGCCGAATCATTCAAAGTATTACATCTTTGTGAAGCTCCTGGACAAATGATTCTATGTGCTAAACATTGGGTTTCTCTAAATTGTCCTAAGATTAATATAGAAGAAAATTATGAATGGCTAGCTAATTCTCTTAATCCCTATAATTATGAAGCTAGAACTAAATATATTAAAACTTTTGGAAATGTATTTTCCGATAATTATGGATTAATTAAAGATAATTATGATAAATGGTTATGGGGTGCCGATAATACAGGTGACATTACAAATGTAAATAATATAAAATCTATTATGAATGACGTGAAGTCGAAGATGAATACAAATACAAATTCAAAAATAGATCTAATAATTAGCGATGGTAGTTTATCAATAGAAACTAATAGTCTATATATACAGAAGCTCGATTTAGCTCAACTTATAAGCGTTATTGCTTGTAGTAGTATAGGTGGGTCTTGTTGTGTTAAACATTATATACCTTATAGAAATCTAAATACATTTGAAAATCATAATAGTAGTGATGATAAAAGTGATGATAAAAGTGGTAAAGGTGGCTATACTAGTAGTGATAATTCTAATAGTGGATTTTTTATAAATTATTTATATATGTATTATATTTCTTTTGAATCAATTAGTTTATACAAACCTAATACAAGCAATCCTAATAATGGTGAATTTTATGTTATTGGTAAAGATTTTAGAGGTATTAATGAAAATCATTTACAAAACTTATTAAAAATATTAGAAAATTTCACATTAAATTCTAATATAATTGAAAAAAGCAAAATTCCAGAAACATTTATTATGCAAATTAATAATTTTTTAGAAAGTATGAGCAGTATTAATACATTAGCTATTGAAAAACAAAATTTATTATTGACTTGTTATAAGAACCTAGGAGAAGATGATAAAGAAGGGACATATTCAGAAACAAATAAAATCTTAAAATGTGAAAACTTTCTAGATGAAAAGAAGCTAAATAATATGATTATACCTAAATACAAAGAATGGGTAAAAATATTCGAATTTGAATGAGTAATGTTTTTTTATAATTTTCTTTTAATTTTCTTTTATAATTTTCTTTTATAATTTTCTTTTATAATTTCTACTAATTTATTAGTATTTATATACAATTCATTAATATATGCATTATTGTATTTACCTTTATATTGTTTATATTCTTTACCATATTCAATAGGCATTTCAATCCAATTTTTACAACATAGAATTGCCATATTATGATATTCTGCTTTATAATAGTATAATTCAGAATTTTCAATATTATAGTATGAATTTAACTCATTAACACTAACATTGCCTTTAGTTGAATACCTATTTCCGTATGTAGAATACCTATTTCCGCAATCTTCATCATATGCTTTTCTACCAGACAAATGTTCTTCACATACAGGATCACAATACCAGTGTTTAGAATAAGTTAGTTCTATAATAGTAGCATTATTTGGTAATAAAAATAGATGTGTTAGATCTTGCCAATATGGTGCTATCAATATATTCTTATCTTTCAGAAAATTGGCAATATCTCTAATACTCTTATTATTAATATCATATGCTTCAAATTCATTATCATTACTAAAATTCAAGCTTTGTTTTATTATATTTTCACTTATCAATCTATCTTTAATATATTCATGTACCATTTTCTTATCTGGGTCATTCTTACTTTTATCTTTATCTTTTATATCATAAACAAATTTTCCATTTGACCTATAAATATATCCTATTTTTTTAGTATTACTAGATACAAAATTCATCATTCCCAATGATTTTTTAGAAATATTTATTAGTGATTTTAAATATGGGTTTTGTCCAGGCATATTTGATATCCAAATATTTTTCTTCATAAGATTTTCGAATTTAAAAAATCTACTATTATTTTCTAGAGTAATAATTTTATAAGAGTATTTTCTATATTCAGGATTGTTAGTATTAAATGATTTAACATATACATTTTTATATAATACTCTTAACATATCTAATCTCAACCTATTTACATCATTATTTATAAAATATTTTAATACTATTATGATATCATTTTTATCAGTTAACTTATGCTGTCCTGGAAAATAGGATTCTATATAAAGCCAAATATTAAATATTTCTTTTACAAAAACATCTAAATAGTTTTCATTAGGTATAAATTCACTAATAATAATTTGTTTTTCATTTTTCTTTAATAATATAGGATTTACATATAATGTATTACATATATGAATAATTTTATTTATGTTTTTCTTATTAATTTCTATTTTTAAATCATAAGGGCATCTAAGTTGAGAAGATATAATTTGTTGTGCTTGATTTGCTTGATTTGTTTGATGTCCTTGATGTCCTTGATGTCCTTGTGTTCCTTGTGTTCCTTTTACTTGTTGTGTTAGATTTGTTTGTTTTTGATATGCTTTTAGATCTAGGTAATCTTTTTTTATTACATTTGTAAGTGTTTTCTTAAACATAAAATAATCTATTTGTGATTTATGAAAGGCAATTTCACCTATTGAACGCCTTTCTTCAAATGACATATCTAATATTGTTTTAATGCCATTATAGAGTTCTATTATAGACGTTTGATAAGTATTATATGTATTATTCATTGCAAAATATTTAGACCATTCATAAGGAACAATATCTTGTAATTCTGGACCATTAATTGCCTTTATTAAAATACCACTAGTTCTATCAATTAATTCATTCATTGGTGGAGAATCTAATGTTAATATGAATGCTTTTGATTGTCGGGCTTCATCAATAGTTTGTCCCCATTCTTCAATTATACTAGGACATAATATAATATCTGCGATGTTTTGTAAAAACATAATTATATTATCATCTAACTCAGTTCTACAAAAATAAATGGATCCTACATTCTCGAATTTAATATTTAATAATGCTTTTGGACATATTTTTAATATATGTTTTGGTAATATAAATTCTATAGAAATAATTTTTGGATTATGATCTTTCCAGTAACTAAATAAATTTTCATTACCTAACATTTTATTATAAGCTGTAATTATCAATGGAGCTTTAATTTTTTTATTAATCCATGTCTCAATTATTAGTTTAGTTCCTTTTAATGGACTAGAACCTGCTATATGAACAAACAAATTAGTAACTTTATACAAACTTTCATTGCTATCATTGCTATCATATAATTTGTCATTGTGATATGTCTCATTACCAAATCCTACATATACAGCATTATCAAATCCCAAATTATTAAGCTGTGATAAGGAATATTTAGATTTACATAAAGGAATAACAGTTTTATCGTGTAAATTTAATAAATCCCAATCATTAATATTTTCTTGATTTATAAATATATATGATTTATCAGCAGGAAAAATATTATTAGAATTAATTACAAATGTATGTTCAATAAAAATTTGTATATTTACATTTGTAAACAAATATGTTTTATTTTGTTTGTTATTAGAAACTGAATCATAATATACTATTTCAACTATACCCCCAATATTTTCTAATATTTTTTTTAATGTTGTCATATCACTATATATTCTTCCAGAATCATTTTTTAATATTATTCTAGATGTAAAATAAGTTTTAATATTATTTTTAGTTACAGTTATTGATTTATAATTAGAATCTTCAATAGATTCTAGTGGTGATTGTGATGATTGTGGTGATTGTAGTGATTGTGATGATTGTGGTGATTGTGGTGAGTGTATTTCTTTAATATTATTTTTAATAGTTATTAAAAATACTTCTTTAGTATCCCAAGTATATAATATTTCACCATTATATTTATTTAATGGATAATTCTTAATTGATAATGAACTAAATTCTCCTGGTTCTATATCTCTGCGATATGTAGCATCATTCTGCCTTCCATGTTCTGGACCACCTTTATAACAATTACATATTAATATATATTTGAATTTTTTAGAAGCAATTATATAATCCATAAAAGCAATTATATTAGAAGTATTCCAATGTTGTAAAACATCCTTAATAATACACAACTCCGCGGGTTCTATCTTGCTTCTTTCTTCTACTGAACTAAAATCTGAGTGTATAAATCGATATTTATTACCATAATCTTTAAATCTATTAGCATTATAATCTATTACTTTTTTATAAGCATCATATCCTATATAATTAATGTTCATATCATTGTAAACTAATAATCCTATACGAAAATCACCACATCCTAAATCAACTATATTATTAATTTTATATTTTTTAATAAAATTTCTTAGAAAAGGTACATATGTTTTATTATTATATCTAATATCTGAGCCTACACCACTTGAACCTTCATAATTAGGATCATTATTTGTTCCCCATATATGATTTTCATAAACTTTAGTAAAAGCTTCAATATATTCTGTTATTTTTGTTTCATGCTCTATATCATTATCATTATCATTTTTTTTTTCATTTTCTTTTATTTTTTCTATTAAATTGTGTTTAGTTTTTTGTTTATGTATATCAATATATCTTAATTTACTTACTTTTTTTATTCTAGCCATAGTTTATAATACACACCTATATATATATATAATATATTATATATTATATATTATATTATATATTATATATATAGATATAAAAATATAAAAAAAAATACAAAAAGCATAACACAACTCTTACAAACTCTTAATAAATTCCCAATTTAAATCTTTACATATATTTTTCCAAATTTCATCTTGTTGATGTAATTTTGTTCGTGATTTGAGTAATTGAAAGCAATCTAAATATTCATCTAGTTCTAGCAATTCAAAAAACTTATACATAACATAATTATATGATAAGAAATTCTTTCTTTTATTAGGACAATATACTTCAAAAGGTATCTGAATTGCCTTAAACATTCCCCTAATAATTTCTTCTATTTCTGGAGCAATAACTGGTGCAGGTAGACCATTTAATTGATTTATTATATATGGTATGTGTTCATAGTAATCATTCTTCTTTATTTTTTTTAGCAGGATGCGCATTTTGTCAGGTGTAATTAGAGCCATATTAGTTATGCGCTCTTTTCTTATTTCCATTAAAATTTCGTTATAAACATCTTCTGGAATATCAGTTGTTTCTTTTGCTTGAAACTGTGCTAGAAACTCATTTAAGTGATTAATCCTTTTATAGCAAAAAGATGTCATTTCTTTTGGAGGTTCTTTAAAACTAGGCTTATCACTATCAACAATAATGTTTTCCATGATACCACATTTTGGGCATATAAGCTGTCCTGTATTATTATTTAATAACATTTCTATCATACATTTAGGACAAGTATCATAATTATCAATATTATCATTAGTAATATTTATATAATTTTTATCAATAAGCTTCATATATTTTTCAAATATTGTATCTTTAGTTTGAATCAAATATGATTCAGAAGGAACAAATGTTTCCTCTACCTCCATCTTTTGTTCTAAATCTTGCTGTGAAGGAATATTCAATGTTTCATCTAGAACATCTTGTTTACGGGATTTTGTAAATCCTGTATCGTTCTCTTCACTTTGCGTACGGGATTTTGTAAATCCTGTATCGTTCTCTTGATCCCTTATATTTATTAAATCTTTACCTATAGGATTTTCTAAATCCTGCTCTTCGTAATCAAAAAGTGTTTTTCTTGTTTGATGTTTTTTTTTATTAATTGTATCATTTTGTGAATTTAATATAGGTATCCTAATTCCTATTTCATCATTTACTATTTTATAATAGTTACTAAGCAATTTACCAGTCTTAAGCATATATTCTTTTTCATCAACATTATTTTCAATTCTAAATATCATGTCTTCTAATATTTTCTTTTTATCATCATAATCCCATAATTGCTTTTGTAATAAGATATTAAGAATAGGAGATTTTTTGTTTTCAATATTTAAATTATTAATTATTAATTTTATATTATCTAAAGCTTTATATAAATCTTCTATATTATCTTTATTATCTGTAAATGATTGTAAAATATTATTGTGTTTCGCGTCAAGAGTCTGTCTATCATCTAATGTGTGACGATTCTTTGTTTTTGTTTTAAATGCCATATAAAAAATATTAGAATTCTAAAAATTATAAAATCATAAAATATTAAAATGTAAATACTATAATATTATAAATACTATATAGTTTCTTTAAGTATAATATATAAATATTTATAATACTAATTATTTTTATATATAGTTTTTCCGCATGAGTAATATGTAATATGTTTATTTGGAAATATTTGTAATTGGAAAATATGTGTAATAAAAAATTGAAATTATATATTGATAAATATTCTATTATATATTCTATTATATATTGATAAATTCCTATATATATTAATAAATTCCTATATATATTGATAAATTGCTATTATAAATACTAAAAATGTCCTCAGCATCATCAGCATCATCAACACCTAAATATAGTATTACTACTAGTATAAAGAATCAATGCGGTGTTAAAAATTTTAATCATGTAGTACCAAACCCAAAAGAAGCAGACTTACAAATAGTTGATAAAGCTGTAGTTGTTAAATTTACATTTAATAATAAAAAAAATGGTTGCTATATAGATTTGCCAGTAGATAAATTATTTTATAATGAATTTTATAGAACATTTGGTAAACCATATATATTTGCTCTTTATAATAGAGATAATGTTTCTAATATTGATACAGTAATTGGGTGTATTAGTTTAGTTTATAGATATGATAAAAAAATTTGGCAAATCCTAGATCTAAAAATATTAAAAGAATATAGAGGTCAAAAAGGTATTAGTGCTTTTGTTAAATCTACACTTGGTACAAGAATGAATAAAAGTGGCGCATATTTTGCTATATCGATGAATCCTAATCCAATTGTTGATGATGTTATAAATAAAGTGATGATGCCTAAATTAAAATTTAGAGGTAGAATGCAAATATATATGGTATCATTTGATGAAATAAAAAAAGCCTTAGAAACATTAACAAGTTTTTATAGAAGTGATATTGGATATGTTGATAATAATAATAAACGAATATTCGTAGATTCTAAAAATAATAGATCATTTAAAATGCTCCATTTATGCCATAATTGTGATTATAGAGAATATGATTTTGATGAACCACAACGTGGATATCTATATTGCTTTTCTATTCACGAAGAAAATGAATTTATTATTAATGAATTAAAAGAAAAATACAAAGTCAGTCCTTGTGCTAATGCTAATGTTTATAGCAATGATTTTAAAGATGATTGGTCTCGCTTTGTTAAAACTTTTGAAATCTAATACGAGGGCTTCAGCCCCTCGAGCTCCCTTGTACCTAACGAGGGCTTATTGTAAATAAAAAATTAGAATTATTAAATAATATTTTTTTTATTATTCTAAATAAAAATATTAGAATAATTAGATATATTTTATATATTATATTTTATATTTTAGAAACTGCTTTCATAAATAGTATAAATTCTCCTATCTTTATCACCTAGTAATAATGATTCTCTATAATCTTCATTACCCATGAAAACATCGAAGAACTCAATGAATTTATATACACGATTTATAATTATATCTCTAACATAATCTTCATCATAATTAGTTTCATTAACATATATTTCATTTTTATTTTTTTTATTAGTATATGATTCAACTAAATAGGCTTTAGTAATATTTAAAGCATGCATATATAACTGTATTTGGACATTTTCATAATCTCTTAATTTTTTAAATAAACATTTTTGTCTCATCTTAGCTTCTACTAATTCGTTATCAGTTGTAATACCATCGTATTTACCAACAATAGACCAAGATACATTGTTTACATTTGTAGTAGTAGATGTTGTAGTAGATGTAGTAGATATAGTAGTAGATGTAGTAGTACTAGTAGTAGTAGCAGCAGCAGATACATTTGGTAATTGTATATTAAGCCATTGTTGTGTATCTTTAATTGTTTTTTCACTAAGACGGCAAAATTCTTCTAAAATAGCATCTTCATTATTTACACCATGCATTTTATTAGTAACCGAACATACTTTTTTAGATAATTCTTCTTTTTGTTTAGCATCTAGAGTTATTGATTTACTAATTTCTTTTAATATATCATTTTGTTGTGAAACCATATCACTACTAGATTTATCTTTATTATTATTTATATTTGTAACCTTAGTACCAATTGCCTCATCAGCTTCCCAAATATCATTTAATTCATTTGATGTTGCTATAGTGGTAATACCTTTTAATTTTAGTTTATCCTTACATTTATTATAATCAATAGGATTATATTTTCTCCAGATTTCACATATAATGCGTGGAAAGTTATTATATGCATCTAGACCAATTAATGGTGCTATGTTTGATACAGCAATAGTTAAGTTCTTAGACATTTTATTAGTAGTTATTGGTTATTGGTTATTGATTATATATTATTGTATGTATTATTGTATGTATTATTATATGTATTATTGTGTTGTATTGTTGTGAGCATTATATTGATTATACAATCAATTTTTAAATATAAAAATTATGAAATTTAATAATTTTAGAATTAAATAATCTAGTTGGCATAGGTTATGTTGGTGCAGGTTCTGTAGGTAATTTTGATAGATCAACACAATTACCGTCAGCATCACATTGTAGTGTTGCGCGAGTATTGCTTGGTGATGTTGTAAGTTGTGCTAATGTGTAAACTAATCCTGGTACATAAAACATAGAAGTTAATATAAATGTATATATAATTTTATTGAAATTTTTATAATCAAATAATACTTTTAATGTATTCCAAGTAATATATGGAAATTCATCAATTAAAAACTCACCTATAATTTCTAATATTGTACCTAATGGTGGAAATATTAATGTTAATATAATTTTAAAAAAATTTGTAGGTAATAATATACCTCCAGAACATAAACCACCATATAAAGTACGTGAAATTAAACTATAATCGCCACGATATATATCATATTCAGCAGCATCAGTCATTTTGTAAATTTATAATTTATATTATTTGTAAGTTTATTACTTATTACTTATTACTTATTACTTATTACTTATTACTTATTACTTATTACTTATTACTTATTACTTATTACTTATTACTTATTACTTATTACTTATTACTTATTACTTATTACTTATTATCTAATATATAATTCTAATTGATATTTTTTTATATGTACTAATACACAAAAAACATAAACTATGAATATTAGAATAAATATTAGAATAGATTAAATTTATTAAGGCGGCTTTAGATTTGTATCTGTATTAAATTCAAATGGATCTTTTTCAGGAATTATAGGTTTATTTGATGAACTAGATGAACTAGATGTTGGAATTGTTTTATCATCTTTATTATCTGATTCTACTATATTTCCTAAAACATATACTAAACCTGGTATATAAAATAATGAAGTTAATAAAAAGCTATATATAATTTGTCTAATATTATCTGGTTCTAATAATTTTTTTAAAGCATTCCAAGTTAAGTATGGAGGTTCAGTTAGTACTGTATCTTCTAAGTTTAATATAATTTGTCCAAGTGGTGGAAATAGACAAGTAATAATTATAACAAAGAAATTTGATGGTAAACTAAAAACACCATAGCCTAATCCACCATACATAATTTTATCAAATAAAGTCCATTGAGTAGCATCTATTTTTGTTGACATTTTTTTTATTTATAATTTTAGTTCTAGAGGG
>Ga0209500_10003369_pt1 | contig 10949 bp, 10 predicted proteins | sample S_140212_EF_Meta_FD_187323 | JGI IMG/M metagenome (GOLD analysis project Ga0209500, IMG submission 187323) | Freshwater microbial communities from Lake Simoncouche, Canada to study carbon cycling - S_140212_EF_MetaG (SPAdes) (version 2) | ecosystem: Environmental > Aquatic > Freshwater > Lake ...
TACCTTAATTCTAGCCACCGACGAAATTACTGCCTTGGGATATGCATGGCTCAGAAACCAACAAAAACCTTGGCAATTTGCAACCATCCGCATATCGAATATTGGCATCAACGTGCTTGCAAATATTTTCTTTTTAATTGGTTGTCCTTACCTTTCAAAATACGGTTATACTTGGGCCGACTCTTGGGCTCAGCCAGAAAATATGGTTTCGAATATTTTCATTTCAAACCTAATTGCCTCATTGCTCACCTTTCCAATGATGTATAAGTCATGGAGAAACCTAATCTATGGAATTGACTTAACCTTGCTTAAGCAAATGCTAAAATATGCCTATCCCTTAATATTTATTGGATTGGCCGGAATGATCAATGAAACTTTCGACAGGGTATTACTCAAACAATTGCTACCTGAAAACACCGGTGATTACGAAGTAAGCATTTACAGTGCATTCTATAAATTGAGCCTCATTTTAACGCTGTTTGTGCAGGCTTTCCGATTTGCAGTTGAACCTTTCTTTTTCCAACAAGCAAAATCATTGGATTCAAAACAAACTTATGCATACGTAATGAAATGGTTTGTTTACGCAGTATCTATCATCTACTTATTTACCATTGTCATTTTGCCTTACATAGCACCCCTTTTAATAAGAAATAAAGCCTACTTTAATCATCCCTCAGGAATGAAAATAGTTCCTATTTTATTGGCTGCCAATTTATGTTTGGGTATTTATTACACCTTATCTGTTTGGTACAAAGTTTCGGGCAAAACCAAAATTGGGGCCTTGCCTGCTTTTGCTGGTGCCTTTATAACTTTTGCGTTAAACTATATCCTCATTCCAAAGATTGGATTTTTAGGTTCTGCATATACCACATTGATAGCTTATGCAAGTATGGTTGTTTTTGGATATTTCCTTTGTCAAAAATACTTCCCTATTCCATACCCATTGCTTCCAATATTAGGCAGCATATCCATTGCAATTGGCTCAGGATATTTGATACTCAGTATTGAAAACACAATGCTCTCAATTTGCGCAAAAATACTTTCACTTACCTTTTTAATTGGCGGAATCTATATCTACGAAAAATTCATTTACATAAGCCCTATCCTTAATGAAAACAACGATCAAAATTAAAAATCTGTCTAAACATCCTCTACCTAAATACCAAACAGTTTTGAGTGCAGGAATGGATTTACATGCAAATCTTGAAAACCCAGTTGCCATTCTACCGGGCCACAGAGAAATCATTTCAACGGGTTTGTTTTTGGAGTTACCAGAAGGATATGAAGCGCAAATACGACCGAGAAGCGGATTGGCATTCAAACATGGAATTACGGTATTGAATTCACCGGGAACCATAGACGCTGATTACAGAGGTGAAATTAAAGTTTTGTTAATTAATCACGGCCAAGAGACATTTGAAATCAACGATGGAGAAAGGATTGCCCAAATGGTAATAGCCGAATATACAAGCATTCAATGGGAGGAAACTACCCAATTAAACGATACCGAAAGAGGCGAAGGCGGATATGGCAGCAGTGGCAAATAATGCCAATCTCTAAACCATAAATGAACGTCATAACCATAAATTCGTAGTTTTTAACGATATTTGCACCAAATTTTGATTACTGATTAAGATGAAACTAATTATTCCAATGGCTGGTATGGGCAAAAGAATGCGCCCACATACTCTTACAACACCCAAACCTTTAGTACCTGTTGCTGGTAAATCCATTGTAAATTGGTTAATCGAAGACATTGCAGCTGTTTGTGGGGAAACCATCGATGAAATAGGTTTTGTAATTGGTCGTTTTGGCGATGAAACAGAAGCTGAACTTATCAGAATTGCCGAAAGCGTTGGTGCAAAAGGAAGAATCTTCTACCAAGACAAAGCTGAAGGAACAGGACATGCAATTTTGTGCGCCCGCGAATGCCTAAAAGGTGAGGTAATCGTTGCCTTCGCCGATACCCTTTTTAGAACGGAATTCAACCTAGATAAAACCAAAGATGGTGTTATTTGGGTACATCAAGTTGACAATCCAAGCTCATTTGGTGTAGTGAAATACAATGAAAATAACATCATTACCGATTTCATTGAAAAACCAAAAGAATTTGTTTCAGATCTTGCAATTATTGGTATTTACTACTTCAAAAGCGGTGAAACTCTTGAAAATGAATTGCAATATTTAATTGATAACGACATCAAAGAAAAAGGCGAATATCAATTGACAAATGCCATGGAAAACATGAAAAACAAAGGCATGCAATTCGTTCCCGGCAAAGTTGATGAATGGCTAGATTGCGGCAACTATGCGGCAACTGTTTATACCAACCAACGTGTATTGGTGAACAAATCTTCACAGATGAAAATTGACATGAATCAATTTGATAACAACGTTTCGATCATTGAACCTTGCTTTATTGGTGAAAACGTTCAACTGATAAATTGTCAAATTGGTCCTTTTGTAAGCATTGGCAACAATACTTCATTAGAAAATTGCGTTATTAGCAATACCATTATCCAAGATAATAGTTCATTAAAAAACTTCAAATGCGAAAACTCCATGATAGGCAATCACGTTGTACTCAATGGCGACAGCTTGGAGTACAGCATTGGCGATTACAGTTCTCAGGGTTAATTCACTGCCTTTTTTTAATAAATTTTTTATTTTGGGGGACAATTGTTTCTGCCCAAATAGATACTGTTCAATCTACAAATGCAGCTTATCGTAAGGCTGAGGTTTTATATCAAGCTTCCGATTGGGCAAATGCGTCTATTGAATTTAATAAACTTGCCGAAAATCCTATTTCTGCTGAAGCTGCAAATTACAGACTTGCCACCATTCACCAGAAATTAGGGAAAATAGTTCAAGCACTCTTTTACATTGATCAAGCACTCAAAATTAATCCAACAGAAGATACTTACATCATTTTAAAAGCCCAGCTTTTAACCGTCCTTTTCAAATACAACGAGGCTGGCAAATACTATTTCAAGGCAATTGAAATAAATCCCAAATATTGGTCGCGCTACAAAGAAGCAAGTGAGTTCTTCAAACATAGCCATAACAGTATTGATCTATTAAAAGTATGTAGGCTTTGGGAAAAACAATTTTTGTTCAGACCCAAAATAGCAAAAGCATATATTTGGGCTTATCAGGATTTAAGAAAAACTGATTCTATAGCATTCATTTATGAAAAACTCAATGCTAAGTATCCCGATCAAGCTGAATATTACAAAGAACTGAAATCAATTTATTTAAGTTCCAATCAAATAGAGAAAACGCAAAAATTAATAAGTGGCAAATACCAATTTGACACAGCAAATATTTTCTACAAAAACGAAATTATTCAAATCAAAGCCATCACATTAATGGGTGCTAACCCAAAACAAGAAAATCAGTTTAATGTCAAGAAAACCGAAGTTTATTTAAAACTTTATACTGAAAACAAATATCAAATCTTACAAATTCTAAACTCAAAATTATACTTTTTACGCGCTTTCAAAGAACTTTGGTCAGAACTTCAAAATTCAGCAATTGGCATTTTCTTGGAATGCGAACAAAATACAAAATTGATTGACTCCATTTACCTATTGGCTATCAATCTTGGTTTTCCAAATTATGAAATAAAGCGAAAGTTGAATGAAACGTTAGGACGCAAATTTTACTGCAATGCAAACTATGATTTGGCAATTAAATATTATGAACTAACAGGTGAATTGAAATTGAGCAACGAAAATGAAATAATACCTTATTTATATTCCTTGTTTGCCAAACAAAACAAAGAGAAACTATCGATTGTAATTCCCAAGTTAACTGAGGCATTTCCATTTGCACCAATCAATGAATTGGTAAGTTGTTATTCGCTTTTATTTGACAACAAAAAGGAAGAACTTAATACCTCTGCAACAAATGTGTTAAGAACAAGAAACCTAAGCAATTCATGGAAAAATGAATTTACATGCCTTGTGTTTTTGGGGAATATTAATTTAAACACACCATCAAAACCAATTCCACAATTAGATCAATTAGAAATCCAAAATATCAACCCGCCATATCTAAGTCCATTTCTAAGTTATTTCCGTTCACAATCAAATGATTTAAAAACGAAAGAAATATTGAATTTGGCACAAATTTTGGGACAAATAATCGAAATCTGATTCTAACTATACATTTCTGTACTTAAAAATAATCCCTATGAAAAAAATATTGCTCATTATCGCCTTTGTTCTATTGTTCAGCAATCAATCTAATGCTCAAATGAATATTCAGAACGTAAACTGGAAATACTGCACAGCGAAATACGATTGCGATATTCAATCGCCTCAAGGAGATTTATCTGGCAATGTAACTTTCCGCATGCAAAAAGACAGTATTGTTTGGTTTAGCGTATCCGCAATCATGGGAATTCAAATCTTAAAGGGAATTATTACCAAAGACAGCGCTCATGTTCTGGATGTATACAATCAAAAGTATTACCCATTGTCGCTTTCAGATTTGAGTAGCATGCAAGAATTACCTGCCGACTTATCAGCAATTCAAGCATTAATTGTTGGAAATGCTCCAACATCATCACTCATACAATACGACAGCTCCAAGCCAAATGAATACATTGGAGCCACTCCACCTTATTTATCATTTGGATTAACCACAAAAAATAACTTGGTTTCATCTTCCAGATTTTCAGACAAAGGAAAGATGAAACGATTGAAGATTTCCTATTTAGAAAGAATAACCGACAAGGAGGTGGCATTGCCTAACCAAATGGAATGGGAAATTCAAGATATGAAAAGTGACCTCAATAGTCTACGACTCAAATTATCGTTAAAAACTGCACGATTTGATTCGATACCTTCGTACCCATTCTCGGTACCGAATGATTATGAGCGCGTTTCGATTCAAAAAAATTAGTCAGTTTTTCATTGCCACTGCTTTTGTAATTGGTATTTGTTGGCCAAAGTCAATGGCCCAAACAAATCGCCAACAGCTTGAGCAAAAGCGACGTAAAGTTGAATTAGAAATTGCCGAGAATAAAAAAATTCTCCTTTCTACCCAGAAAGAAAAGCGCAATACGCTTCACCAACTTACCACAATCAATAAAATTATTGAGCAACGAACTGAATTAATTGAAAACATTCAGGTCGAAATTATTGCCACCGATGGTGATATTTTCTCACAATCGCAGAGATTGGAAACGTTGAAATTTGATTACGAAAGAGAAAAAACCAAATTAAACAAAACAATTCGCAAAGCATACAAAACAAGAAAATCAGGCAAAGAGTTGTTTTTTGTTTTTACATCAAACAATGTAAAACAAGCTTTACGCAGATGGAAATACCTTCGCAAACTCTCAGATTATCGAAGAAATTTAGTAGCCAATATCCAAGTTCAAGCGCAAATTGTTTCCGATGCACTCGCCGAATTAAGCCATACACGCAAACAAAAGGTAGTACTGTTATCAAATAAGGAAACAGAGAAAAAGGAATTAGAAACCGACAAAACTACCAAACAAAAATTGGTGGTTGAATTGTCTTCAAAGGAAAAAGAACTGAGAGAGAAAATTAAAGAAAACGAACGTCAGGTTTCTAAATTGAATAGAGAAATTTCTAGAGCAATCGCCAAAGAAATTGAAGCAGAACGCCGCCGCCAAAAAAGAGAAGTGGCTAAATCAGCACCAGACAGAACTGGAAGTAAAAAATCTAAATACAATTCATCAAGTTCAGAAAATGCACTAACGCCAGAATCGAAGGCACTCAGTGTTATGTTCGAAAATAATAGAGGTGGTTTGCCATGGCCAGTTGAAAGAGGATTTATTTCACAAGGATTCGGTAGACACAGACATCCAGAGTTTCAAGATATTGAAGAAGTAAATAACGGGGTTGATATTACCACCCCTAAAAATACTACGGTAAAAGCAGTATTCAAAGGAACTGTTTCTGCCATTCTATCTATTCCAGGACAAGGAGAAGCCATTTTGGTTAACCATGGCGAATACTTTACCGTTTATTCTCGCTTAAGCGATGTCTTTGTTCAACGAGGGCAAATTATAGCTGTAGGTGAAAAAATAGGCCGCGTAATGACCGATGATGAAGATAAATGCATCCTTCAATTCCAAATTTGGCAAGGTCAAGAAAAACAAAATCCTCAAAATTGGCTAAAGTCTCGCTAAATTTGTAACAATGAAAAACGTAATTGTTATTGGTTCTGGAGTTATGGGTTCAGGAATTGCAATGTGCAGCATCCTTTCTGGCTACCCAACTGTTATCTATGATTTGAAGAAAGAAGCGTTAGATAAAGCCATTGACTACATTCACAAACAATTAAATATTTCAGTAGAAAAGGGCAAAATTTCCCTCGAAAAAAAAGAACAGGCAATTCAATTATTATCAATTACCGAAAATAAAAACGAATTGGTTGCAGATTTTATCATTGAGGCAATTTTAGAAAATTTACAAATTAAAAGAGAACTGTTTCAGCATCTAGAAACTATAAATACTTCAGATTCCATTTTTGCAACCAACACCTCTTCTATTCCAATTACCCAAATTGCAAGCGGATTAAACCATCCTGAACGATTGGTTGGAGTCCATTTCTTCAATCCTGCCCATATCATGAAATTGGTTGAGATAATTAAAGGAGCGGCAACGAGCACAGCAGTAGCCGAAAAAGCCTTTGATTGGTCTGTTTCATTGGGTAAAACCACCGTTTACGCCCAAGATGCACCCGGTTTTATTGTGAACCGTGTAGCCCGTCATTTTTATGTTGAAGCACTAAAAATTGCTGAAGAGGGCGTTGCAAGCATTCCAGAAATTGACAACTTGATGGAATCTACGGGTTTCAAAATGGGACCATTTAGATTGATGGACTTAATTGGCGTTGATACCAATTACTCAGTTACAAATTCTATGTTCGAACAATTCAATTTCGATCCGAAATTTAGACCCAATAGAATTCAAAAACAGAAAGTTGATGCTGGACATCACGGCAAAAAATCTGGTAAAGGATTTTATAATTATGAATAAGATATTCATCTTTGTATTGATTGTTTTTGGGGGACTTCATTCTTGCACCGACTCAAGAACCGTTACGCAAAACATACAAACCGGGCCGGTAAATATTTACATTGACCTTAATTTAAGTTCTTACATGCATTTAACTAACCCAGGAGAGTTTGAATATTTTGACGGGGGAATAAAAGGAGTGATTGTAATTCACGACTACGATGATCAATGGTATGCTTTCGAAAGAACCTGTGCCTACGAACCATCAAAAGCATGTTCTAAAATTTGGGTAGACAGCTTGAATATCCAATTGAAATGTGGTGAATACGTTGGCAATAATTTCAATAAATGCTGCGAAAGTCAATTCAATTTTCCTGGTTTTCCAACTAAAGGTCCCGCAGCTGGAAGATTGGCTCAATACAAAATTCAAAAAGACGGTAATATTTTACAAGTCTACAATTAATACAAAATTAATTAAACCAATTCCTTTTAGTAAAAATGATATAATATTCTCATTTTTTGCCTCTGTTGAAAAAAAAATGTGAAGTATATGTGTAAAATTTATCAAAAAACTTTTTTTTAATTAAGAGTTTCTTATATTTGTCAACTACTAAACTTATTAACGTAGACAAGAATATGCATAAAAACTACTTAAAATCAATTTTTTTACCTGCAATTATCTCTTTATTTGTAGGAAACCTATCCGCTCAAGGCCAAGGTTCAATGGGTGTTGAGGTTAATGGAGGTTACAGAGAATACCTTGGAGACATGGGTTCTAGCCTATTTTTCAAAACCAAACCTATTTATCAAGGTGGTGGAGCAACTTTTACCTATGGTATCAGCCCTTCATTTGATGGTGTGGCCAATATTTCTGCAGGTGATGTAGGATTTTGCAGAAGCTTCGACAGTTTCGTAAAAGAAAAAGACATTATTTGGAAAAGCTTTAAAGCAAACACTGCTGATTTGTCATTCGGTGTTCGTTACAAATTAAATAATGGAGTTCTTCTTTCTGAAGATTCTAAATTTGCTCCTTATTTATATGGTGCAATTGGCGCATACTACGTGCATTCTACTATCAAATGGGGTCCAGATCCTTATGTAGCCGCTACACGTATCGACCAATGGGGTGTATCTCATCCAATTGAAAATACAATCCAAGATATTGGAGCACAAGTTCAAGGTGGTTTAGGCTTCAAATATATTTTAACTGATAAAATTGCAATAAGTTGGTCTTATATCTTGACTTACACTTTCAACGATCGTTGGGATGGTTCAAATGATGCTGATCCTAATCCAGATAAGCCTCTTGTAAATAAACTTTACAGAAGTAACGATGCATGGGGTTATAACAACATTGGTGTTGCATTTGCACTTAATGAAGGTGCAGGCGGTTCTGGTCGTGGACCAAAACGCATGAAAGATACTGACGAAGATGGTGTTCCAGATAAATATGATCGTTGTAAAGGTACTGAAGCTAAATACCGCAAATATGTGGATAGCTTAGGTTGCCCTGCAGATACAGATGGTGATGGTATCTTAGATGCTGACGACAAATGTGCTGAAGAAAAAGGAACCAAAGAACTTAACGGTTGCCCTGATTCTGATGGTGATGGTATTGAAAATAAATTAGACGTTTGTCCTAATGTAAAAGGTACTCCAGAATTTAATGGTTGCCCTGACACTGATGGTGACGGTATTGCTGATAACGTAGATGGTTGCCCTAATGAAAAAGGTTCTAAAGAACTTAATGGTTGCCCTGATGCTGATGGTGATGGTACTACGGATGCTAAAGATAAATGTCCTAACGTTGCTGGTCCAGTATCAAACAACGGTTGCCCAGAAATTAAAGATGAAGTTAAAGCTAAAATTAAAGGTTATGCAAAAGGTATTTTGTTCGAAACAAACAAAGCCGTTATCATTGCATCTTCTAATAAGAGCTTAGATGAAATCGTGAAAATTTTGAACGAATACCCTGGAGCGAATATTGAAATTCAAGGTCACACTGACAACGTTGGTGATGCAGCTGCAAATAAAACGTTAAGCCTAAACCGCGCTGAAGCAGTAAAAGCTTACTTTATTTCTAAAGGTATCAGCGATAGTAAATTGAAATCAATCGGTTACGGTTCTGAAATGCCAATTGCAGACAATGCAACACCAAAAGGCAAAGAAGCTAACCGTCGCGTTGACTTTATTTTAACATATTAATTTAAAGCATATTCTAAAAAAGGCTGCCCAAGGGCAGCCTTTTTTGTTTTATTAAGATTCAAGTATATCCGTTTAAAAATTTATTCTTGAGTTTACTCAATTCAAAATTCATCATATTCTATATTTTATTACCTTCGCAATATGTCAACCGACTATTTTGTTCACGATACTGCAATCATTGATCAAGGGGCACAAATTGGAAACAATTCCAAAATTTGGCACTTTACCCATGTTATGGGTTCTGCCCACATTGGTCAAAATTGTAATATTGGCCAAAATGTCTACATCGACAAAAACGTAATCATTGGCAATGGTGTAAAAATCCAAAACAACGTAAGTGTTTATGCCAATGTAACCATCGAAGAAGATTGCTTCTTGGGTCCAAGCATGGTATTTACAAATGTGATGAATCCACGTGCTTTTGTTGAACGCAAAACCGAATTCAAAAATACCTTGGTTAAAAAAGGCTGTTCAATTGGTGCTAATGCAACAATAGTTTGTGGCACAACATTGGGAGAATATTCCTTTGTTGGTGCTGGAACAGTAGTAACCAAAGATGTTCCAAATTTTGCCATAATGGTGGGTGTTCCTGCCAAACAAATTGGTTGGATGAGCAAACACGGAGAAAAATTAATCTTTAATAACGAAGGAATTGCCTTTTGCCCTGCAACCCAAGAAAAATATAAATTAGTGAATGATTTAGTCTCTATAGATTCAGAATGAAAAAAAAGATATTAGTTACTGGCGGCCTAGGTTTTATTGGTTCGCATACCGTTGTTTGTTTGCATGAAGCAGGATTTGAACCAATTATTATTGACAACCTAAGCAACTCTCAAATGAGCGCAATGGATGGCATTAAATCTTTAATAGGATTCGAACCAACCTTTGTAAATGCCAATGTGAATGATAAAGAAGTACTTTCACAACTAATCATTGATCATAAACCAGAAGCGATTATTCATTTTGCTGCATTTAAGGCCGTAGGGGAAAGCGTTGAAAAACCTCTCATGTACTATGAAAACAATGTGGTAGGATTGATATCTGTGCTTGAAGTAATGAAAGAGCAAGGCATTTCTAACCTGGTATTTTCAAGCAGCTGCACTGTTTATGGCGAACCAGATCAAGTTCCTGTTTTAGAAACAACTCCTACCAAACCTGCACAATCACCTTATGGTGCTACAAAGCAAATGGGTGAAGTTATTTTGAAGGACAATGCATCGTGGTGCAAAACCCAATGTCTACGCTATTTTAATCCCATTGGAGCACATCCAACTGCCGCTTTAGGTGAATTGCCTTTGGGTATTCCAAATAACCTTATTCCCTTCCTAACCCAAACTGTAGCCGGTTTGAGAAATGAATTGACTGTTTTTGGCAACGATTACGATACCCCTGATGGAACTTGTATTCGCGATTATATCCATGTAATGGATTTGGCAGAAGCTCATGTAAAAGCCGTTGAACGTTTGGTTCACAATAAACAAGACGAAAACTTTGAGGTATTTAATATTGGAACAGGAAATGGATTTTCAGTATTAGAAGTAATTCAATCCTTCGAAAAAGAAAATAACATCAAAGTCCCTCATAAAATTGGACCTAGAAGAGCGGGCGACGTAGTAAAAGTATGGGCCGATACAACCAAGGTAAACGAAGTATTGGGTTGGACAGCCAAAAGAGGCCTCGATGAAATGATGCGTGATTCGTGGAATTGGCAATTAAAACTGCAAAAAGATTAATTGTTTCTTTTAA
>Ga0209500_10003373_pt1 | contig 10940 bp, 8 predicted proteins | sample S_140212_EF_Meta_FD_187323 | JGI IMG/M metagenome (GOLD analysis project Ga0209500, IMG submission 187323) | Freshwater microbial communities from Lake Simoncouche, Canada to study carbon cycling - S_140212_EF_MetaG (SPAdes) (version 2) | ecosystem: Environmental > Aquatic > Freshwater > Lake ...
GCGAAGTAAATGTATATAGCGAGATAGTTCCTTCAACAATAAGTGTTGCCCAAATTATTGCGATGAATCCAAAAGCAATAATTCTCTCCGGTGGACCTTCAAGTGTTTATGCCCCTGAAGCCCCAACGTTAGATTCCGCACTTTTTGAAACAGGGATTCCAATCTTTGGTATTTGTTATGGTTTTCAAGTAATGGCTGCAGCACTCGGCGGGGAAGTAGCAAAAACTGGTAAATCTGAGTATGGCCGAACTGAATTTAAAGTTGAGAACTCAAAAGGGTTACTTTCTGGTCTTCCTACACAGCAACAGGTATGGATGTCCCACGGAGATAGTGTTACTAGCGCACCTAAAGGATTTGTAACAACTGGCTCAACCGCGCAAACTCCAATCGCTGCATTTGAAAGTACTGATGGAAAATTAGCGGGAGTGCAGTTCCATCCTGAAGTTCTACATTCAACTCATGGTCAAGAGATCTTGCGCCGTTGGTTGATAGATGTTGTTGGGTGTAATCCAAATTGGACAAGTGCAAATATTGCACAAGAACAGATCGCGTTGATTAAAACTCAAGTAGGTGATGCACGTGCGATTTGTGGTTTATCTGGGGGCGTTGATTCTGCTGTTGCTGCTGCGATTGTGCAACAAGCTATCGGCAAACAATTAACCTGTGTTTTTGTAGATCATGGACTTTTGCGAAGCGGTGAAGTAGAACAGGTTGAACGTGATTTTGTTGCCGCAACTGGAATCACTTTAAAAACTGTGGATGCAAAAGCAACTTTCTTGAACGCCTTGAAAGGCATCACAGATCCAGAAGAGAAGCGAAAAATAATTGGTCGTGAATTTATTCGGGCATTTGAAGCAGCTGCTCGTGAAATTGCCACAACTGAAGTTAAATTCTTAGTGCAGGGAACTTTATATCCAGATGTTGTTGAATCTGGTGGCGGTACCGGAACTGCAAATATTAAAAGCCACCACAATGTCGGTGGACTCCCAGATGACCTTAAATTTGAATTAGTAGAACCATTGCGCGCATTGTTTAAAGATGAAGTTCGTGCAGTTGGATTGCAATTGAATTTGCCAGAAGAAATTGTTTGGCGCCAACCTTTCCCAGGTCCGGGGCTAGCAATTCGAATTATCGGAGAAGTCACTCAAGAACGATTAGATCTTTTACGTGAAGCGGATCTAATTGTGCGGAGTGAATTACATGCTGCTGGTTTGGATCGTGAAATTTGGCAATGCCCAGTTGTATTACTTGCAGATGTACGTAGTGTTGGCGTTCAAGGAGATGGACGTACTTACGGTCACCCAATAGTTTTGCGTCCGGTATCTAGTGAAGATGCGATGACTGCTGATTGGTCGAGATTGCCTTATGACGTGCTGGCAAAAATTTCTAATCGGATCACAAATGAAGTTGCTGGAATCAATCGGGTTACTTTAGATATTACGAGCAAACCTCCTGGAACTATTGAGTGGGAGTAATTTTTAAAAAAATTTCCTGATATCACAGAGGTTTCACAGGCTTTTAGTGGATCATCGCCCTATGAACCTTGGCAAATCTCCCAGAATCCTGTTGGTCAACTCCACAATATTGGCGCTAATAATTGGATCATCGCTGTGGGGGTGGAACTTACTTCATCCAAGTGCGGCAAGTAGCACAGCTACACCAATGGCTACTGTTTCTCTTGGCGATGTCACTGCAACGGTTTCAGCAAGTGGAACAGTGACCAGTCCAGGGGATGTAGGAGTATCACCAACAGTTAATGGGACTTTAACAAATGTATATGTGAAAGTTGGTCAAAAAGTTTCGCAAGGCCAAACTCTTGCACAATTAGATTCCTCAACTCAAAAGATTTCAGTCACGCAATCCGAAGCTTCTTTACTTTCAGCGAAGGTTGCACTTGGTAAATTAACTAAGACTCGAACAGCCGATGAGCAAAAACAAGTTGACCTGCAAGTAGCTCAATCAAAAGCGTCACTTGAAACGGCACAAAAAAACTTTGATGATCAGAGCGCCTCCATCGCTCTTAATGTGGCCACTTATCAAGCATCTGTTGATGCAGCGAAGAAAAGTTTAGATGATGCAAAAGTGAACACAGCATTAAGTGCAACAACTTATCAAGCTTCAGTTGATGCAGCTAAGAGTAGTTGGGATAATTCTCAAAAGACTCTAGATAATTGGTTGAAAATTAATACCATGATGAGCACTGAGTTTTGTGATTCCATAACAGTAGCAACGGCAAATAGTGTCATTACATCTTGTGGAACTTTCCAGGGATATATGAACTCAATTCAAAGTGCAAAAACTTCTTATAATAATTCACTTACTACTCAAAGTATGAGCCTTAAGAAAGATGCTCAGAGTTTGGCTTCTTTAGAAGTTTCTTATCAGAACGCATTAGCATCACAAACTATTAGTTTGAAAAAAGATGCACAAACAATTCAGAGCTTGAAGAATGCAATTGCTTCAGCTCAACTTTCTTACGATCTTCAACAAGCAGGTTTAGCAGTAGCAATTCAGGCTGCAAATCAAAATGATTTAGATACAGCTGCGGCTTCAATAAAAACAGCAGAAGCAAATTTGGCTCAAGCAAAGAAGAATTTGGCGGCTACAACAATTAAAGCCCCAGTTGCCGGGGAAGTAGCTTCAATTTCAGCAACCGTAGGTCAATCTGCGGGAACGCAAGCTTCAAGCACCAACGGAACTGTTACTGGATTTATAGTTCTTACAAATGTGAGTGCTTTGAGAGTGGAAGCAGGCTTCTCTGAAGCAGATGCTGCGAAAATTCAAGTAGGACAAAGTGCGACATTTACTTTTGAAGCCCTGCCTAACGTGAATGCCAATGGAGTTGTGGCTCAAGTGAGCCCATTGCCTACAACTGCAAATAACGTAGTTTCATACACTGTGACTTTTGATTTAAGTGAAGCTGTTGCTGGATTAAAACCTGGAATGACTGCAACTGCAACAGTTACAACTGGATCAGCAGCTGGGGTTGTAAAAGTTACAGCTTCTGCAATCAGGAGCGCTGGCAATCGTTCCATTGTTCGCGTGATAACAACTAAAGGTGGCAAGGAGAGCATCGAATCTCGCCAAGTAACTATTGGATTAAAGGGCGATGGTGAAACTGAAGTTCAAGCTGGTCTAAAAGAGGGCGAGAAAGTTGCATTAAATGCAACGACTACAACATCCAGTAGCGGATTCCCAGGTGTTGGAGTTCCACAAGGATTTGGTGGATTAAGTGGAGCTGGCGGCGGCGGCGGCTTTGGCGGCGGCGGACGTGGTGGCGGAGGAGGCGGTGGCGGCGGTGGTCGTGGATAACGCACCAATTATTGATCTGCACGATGTTGTAAAACAGTATGGTTCCGGTGAATCAGCAATTTTTGCACTAGATGGAGTATCGCTTGCGATATACCCAGGTGAATATGTTGCGATCATGGGTGCATCTGGTTCTGGTAAATCAACATTAATGAATGTCATCGGCGCTTTAGATATTCCCAGTAGCGGTGAATATTATCTAGATGGAATAGATATGGCATCTCTTGATGAAAATCAGTTAGCCATAGTGCGTGGGCGCAAAATTGGATTTATTTTCCAATCATTCAATTTAATTCCACGAACATCAGCTTTAGCTAATGTTGAACTTCCACTTGCCTACCAGGGCATTAAAATAAAAGAACGCCGTATGCGTGCGTTAAAAGCGCTTGATTTAGTTGGACTATCTGATCGATTAACCCATGAGCCAACTGAACTTTCCGGTGGTCAGCAACAACGCGTTGCCGTAGCGCGTGCGCTAGTTACTAAACCAGCTCTCTTGCTTGCCGACGAACCAACCGGAGCTTTGGATTCAAAATCAACCGCTGATTTATTAGATCTATTTGATTTAGTTAATGCTGCTGGTCGCACGGTAGTTTTAATCACGCACGAAGCAGATGTAGCCGAACGTGCAAAGCGCACGATCCGCATGCGAGATGGAAAGATTATTGAAGATACTGCCAAGGTGCTCGCATGAACTTTTTTGAAATGGTGCGCTTTGCAGTACGCGGTCTCGTTGCAAATAGATTACGTTCAGCTCTAACAACTTTGGGAATTTTAATTGGTGTTGGATCAGTAATTATTCTTGTTGCAGTTGGAAATGGTTCAAGTAAACAAATCCAAGACAACATCGCGAAGTTAGGTACAAATACAATTACGGTAATGCGCGGTGGCGGTGGATTTGGAGCACGAGCCCAATCAAGAAATACGCAAGGTAAGCCACTAACTGTTGGTGATGCCGTTCAACTGTCAGATAAAAAGAGTGCGCCAAATGTAAAACAAGCAGCACCAGTTTCAAATGCAACATCAGTATGTACAAATGGAAGTAGTTCAACGACCCCAGCCAGTTTTATTGGAACATGGCCATCTTATTTTGAGGCAAAAAATACTAAAGTTGTAAAAGGAACTTACTTTACAAATGATGACGTGACTGAAGGAAGACGAGTAGCGGTAATAGGCAAAACAACAGCAAGTGATTTATTCGGCGAAGAGAATCCAATTGGGAAAGTAATGCGTTGCGGTGGCATCCCATTTAGCATTGTTGGATTGACTGAAACAGCAGGATCAAATGGTTTTCTCGACGGTGATAGTTTAATTATTTCACCGATTACTGCGGTGCAGCGTGCACTAACTGGATATGGAAATATTTCTTCAATAGTTGTTCAAGCAAAATCAGCAAAAGTACAAGACCAAGCTCAAATTGAAATCGAAAGTATTTTGGATAGGAGTCATGGAATCTCTAATGTAAATAGCCGTGACTATCGATTGCTAAATCAAGCGAGTTTGCTTGCTACGACTACATCTACTACTAAAGTTTTCACAGTTCTTTTAGGCGCTGTTGCTGCAATTTCACTTCTTGTTGGCGGAATTGGAATTACTAATATCATGTTGGTTACCGTTGTTGAACGAACTCGTGAAATTGGAATTCGTAAAGCAATAGGTGCTCGCCGTCGTGCAATTCTTGGGCAGTTCTTGATTGAAGCAACAATCCTCTCTCTGGTTGGCGGAATTCTTGGAGTGCTTGTTGGGTTTATCGGTTCAAACTTTATGATCGTTGGCGTGAAGCCGGTAATAGTTCCATCCTCAGTTTTTCTAGCTTTTGGCGTTAGCGTATTTATTGGACTTTTCTTCGGCGGATATCCAGCAAGCAGAGCAGCATCCCTACGACCAATCGAGGCACTCCGTTATGAATAATGAATTCGACTTATTCGCAAAGTCAGAAGATGTTGTTGACGACCTTTCTGCAGAGTTAGAAAAAGCGGCGTACAAGTGGACAAACAAGTTCACAACAGTTTTGATGGGATTGCTGCTAGTTGCAGTCGGTGCATCGGGCGGAGTTTGGTATGCACATCACACAACACCAGCTACTAACGGTTTTGCTATTGGGAGTACAACTGGGGCAAATGCAAATTTTGCTGGGCGGGTTGGCCGCAACGGCGGTGCTGGAACATTCGCTGTTCCTACTGCGCCCGGAATCGGTGGAACTTCGGGAACTATTACTAAAATTGATGGAACAACTATTACGATCCAAAGTCGAGATGGTAAAAATATAGAAATTAAAGCTGCTGCGGATACTCCGGTATTAAGTACTTCTCGCCAAGATATAGCAGCACTTAAAGTTGGCGATCGATTAACTGCAACAGGTGAAACCGCAGCTGATGGATCAATAACTCCAATTGCACTAACTCAAGGCGGTGGAATGGGCGGTGGATTCGGTGGTGGTCAAGGTCGTAGTGGCGCTGGTAACGGCGCACTTTCCCCACTAGGAACAAATAACAGCACTCAAGCAAACCAAACTCCAATCACCAGTAATAAAAGTGGAAAACAAAAAGGTGTAACGAAAAATAAAAACGGAAAGAGTGCGACAACACAAAACGGTGCCCCTGCAGTTAACGGCGCCCCTGGAGCTGGACCTGGCGGCGGCGGTGGCCCAGGTGGCGGAAACGGCGAACTCCGTAAATGTTTAACTGATGCTGGAATTGAATTTGCACCGGGCTCTCGTCCAGATCTAACTGATCCAACTGTTGCCGCTGCATTTGAAAAATGTCGTGCGCTATTTCCTGGTGGTGGAGGACAAGGTGGCTCAGGTGGCCCAGGTGGCGGCGGCTTCGGTGGCGGTGGACAAGGTGGGGGTGGACAAGGTGGCGGTGGACAACGCGGCGGACAAGGGGGAGGAGCACCAGCAGCCCCTGCAGCAAATTAATTAAGAAATTAAATTAATTTGTATTGACGATTCGGAACGCTTCGGCAATCCGACCTTCTGGGAAACCAGCTGCTTCTGCAGTTCGCGTTCCCCACTCTTTAACTAAATTTTCTAACTCTGCATTGTGCGCAGTTTGCGATGCATGCGCATGCAATGTTTTCATTTTCAAATCGAAAGTGTCAGTGATATCGACAAAATGATCTGGATTAGCGAATGCTGTAACCCAAACTTCCTTAACTCGCCAGGGTTGCAAACCTTCATCATCCAACAAATCAGTAAAAGCAAAAGGATTTCGCGCATCTGGATAGACCGCTTGAATCGAAGCTTCGCCCGCGGCTAAATGATCTGGGTGGCTGGCACCAATACGATCCCAATTTCTTTCTGGACTTTGGCAAACCATTCGATCTGGTTGTGATTTACGAATTTGGCGAACAATATCTTTTCGCAAGCCAAGTGTTGCTTCAAGATGTCCATCAACATAATTTAAAAATGTAATGTCAGTGACGCCAATAGCCGCACCTGCTGCGATTTGCTCACGTTGGCGAATTGCGGGCATCTCTTCCTTAGTAAAACCAGATGCTTCGCCGCCTTGATCGCCATTAGTGCAAAAAACGTAGGCCACTTCAATACCCTTTTTAATCCATTGCGCAATTGTTCCGGAAGCTCCAAAATCAGAGTCATCGGGATGGGCGCTAATGACTAATACGCGTTTGATTTCACTATCGTCGATCGGTGGCATGAACTCTCCTTGACGGTTCTTATGGCTAGGCTCGTACATTATGAGTGATCAGGCCGGAAATAACCCATTCCTTGATGGATTAAACCCTTCACAACGTGATGCGGTGGTCCATTCAGGGTCCCCGCTTCTAATTGTGGCCGGAGCCGGCTCTGGAAAAACTCGAGTTCTCACTAATCGGATTGCCTATTTGCTAGCCGAATGTGGAGTTGCTCCATATGAAGTAATGGCAATTACTTTTACAAATAAGGCTGCAGGCGAAATGCGCGAGCGAGTAGCGACATTGGTTGGACCAAGAGCTAGATCAATGTGGGTCACAACTTTTCACTCTGCTTGCGTAAGAATTTTGCGTCAAGAAGCGTCAATCGCTGGATTCTCTTCTTCATTTTCAATTTACGACCAAGCAGATAGCGTGCGACTCGTAACATTAATAGGAAGGGATTTAAATTTAGATCCAAAGCGTTATCCACCTCGCCAAATTGCAGCGATGATCAGTAACGCAAAAAATGAATTGATTGGGCCAGCGGATTATACAAATCAAGCGAAAACACATATCGAAGAAGTTGTTGCAGAATGCTACGTTCTTTATCAAAAGCGTTTGCGAGATGCTAATGCTTTTGATTTTGACGATCTAATTCTCAAAACAGTTGAAGTGCTTCAAAGATTCCCAGAAGCTAAAGCAAGATATCGTTCTCGATTTAGACATGTTTTAGTGGATGAGTATCAAGATACAAACCATGCACAATATATTTTGGTTCGCGAGTTAGTTGGAACTGCGGCCGACGGCATACAACCGGCCGAACTTTGTGTTGTAGGCGATGCCGACCAATCTATTTATGCTTTTAGAGGCGCAACAATCAGAAATATTTTGCAATTTGAAGAAGATTATCCATCTGCGCGCACTATTTTACTTGAGCAGAATTATCGATCAACTCAAAATATCTTAAGTGCTGCAAATGCAGTTATTACAAATAATGCCAGTCGTAAAGCTAAAAATCTTTGGTCGGATTCTGGTGACGGGGCGTTAATAACCGGATACGTTGCTGAAGATGAACGTGATGAAGCAGAGTATGTTATGAATGAAATATTCCATCTACAAAGTGAGAATGTTTCACAGCCTGGCGATACCGCAATTTTTTATCGAACTAATTCGCAATCCCGTGCTTTCGAAGAAGTCTTTATGCGTAACACATTGCCATACAAAGTAGTTGGAGGGGTTCGTTTTTATGAGCGCAAAGAAGTTCGCGACTTTCTTGCATATTTAAGAGTGCTAGCAAATCCATATGACGAGATCTCATTACGCCGAATAATTAACACTCCAAAAAGGGGAATCGGTGACAAAGCAATCGACGGCTTAGAACTAATGGGAATTCCACTCTGGGACGCACTATTAAATGCAAAAGATGCACCTGGGGCGACTGCTCGTGCAACAGCTGCGATTGAAGGTTTTGCGCAGTTAATGCTTTCTTTACGTGAATTGGTTGAAGCAAATGTGCGCCCTTCTGTTATTGCTGAAGCAGTATTAGAACAAAGCAAACTTGGCGAAGAGTTGTCAGATAGTGAAGATCCACAAGATGAGGCGCGTTTAGAGAATTTGCAAGAGTTAGTTGCTGTTGCCCAGGAGTATGAAGACGATGAGCGATTAGAAGGCGAAGAAGTTTCTATGGTTGGCTTTTTGGAAAGAGTTTCACTTGTCGCAGATTCAGATCAAATCCCTGATGGTGAAGATCATGGTGGAGTGGTTACCTTAATGACTTTGCACACTGCTAAAGGTTTAGAGTTCCCAACTGTTTTCTTAACTGGAATGGAAGAAAATGTCTTTCCACATTCCAGATCACTAGGTGATCCAAGTGAGATCGAAGAGGAACGCAGACTTGCATATGTTGGATTAACGCGTGCTCGAAAAAATCTTTATCTATCTCGAGCTAGTACCCGTTTTGCATTTGGATCCCCAACTTATAACTCTCCTTCAAGATTCTTAAGTGAAATTCCAGAAGAGATAATTCAATGGAAAGCTCCCGAGATTCGACTTAAATCTAAACCAAATCCAAAAGTTGCACCAACTGGAAAACGAACCTCTCCAAACGACCCTAATACAAATTTAAATTTAGAAATCGGTGACCGCGTACTTCATCAAACATTTGGAATGGGCACTGTAATCGCACTAACTGGCGCAGAGGACAAGGCCGAAGCCACTATAAATTTTGGTACTTATGGGGATCGCCGCTTGTTGCTGCGGTACGCCCCCGTTGAGAAGATCTAATTAATCCCACACGATTGGACTACCTCAACCCACTCGTGGCACGGTAGCCCTATGGCGATCAGAGTAGTTGTCGCAAAAGCTGGCCTAGACGGCCATGACCGGGGTGCGAAAGTAGTTGCCCGAGCTTTGCGTGATGCTGGATGTGAAGTTATCTATACCGGCCTGCATCAATCACCAGAAGAGATCGTTGCAACTGCTCGTCAAGAGGATGCTGACGCGATCGGATTGTCAGTTCTATCTGGAGCGCATTTAACAATATTCGCGCGGATTATGGAGTTACTTGAATCACAGCCAATTTTGGTTTTTGGTGGAGGGATCATTCCAGATGGGGATATCGCGAAATTGAAAGAGATGGGAGTCGCTCAGATTTTTACTCCGGGCGCCTCGACTACCGAAATCGGTGAATGGTTAAAAAGCGCGTTAGCGAATCACTAGGATTTAGCACAGGGGGAAACAAATGGATTTATTCGAATATCAAGCGCGCGATCTTTTTGAAGCTCATGGCATTCCAGTATTGCCAGCGCAAGTCGCTCGCACCCCAGAAGAAGCCCGCTCTGCTGCAAAAGCAATTGGTGGTCGAGTTGTAATTAAAGCTCAAGTCAAAACTGGTGGTCGCGGAAAAGCTGGTGGAGTTAAAGTCGCTGAGAATTCAGATGAAGCTTTTGAAAAAGCCACTGCAATTCTTGGAATGGATATCAAAGGTCATCGAGTAAATGCAGTAATGGTTGCCCAGGCTGCTCCAATAGATTCTGAATATTACTTGGCAATTTTATTAGATAGAGCGCAGCGATCCTTTTTGGTAATGGCTTCAGTTTCTGGCGGAATGGATATTGAAGAGGTTGCGCACAAAACCCCCGAAAAACTGGCGAAAGTATTAGTTGATCCGCTTAAAGGAATTGATCAGGCACAAGCCCTAGCTATTGCAACACAAGCAAATTTCCCAGCCGATATCAGAGATAGTGTTGCAAAAGTATTGCTTGACCTTTGGAAATGTTTTGTAGCAGAAGATGCAACTTTGGTGGAAATTAATCCGCTCGTAAAAACTAATGATGGAAAAATAATTGCACTCGATGGAAAAGTAACTTTTGATGACAATGCAATATTTAGACATGCAGATCATGAAGCACTTGTTGACCACGATGCAGCGGATCCGCTTGAAGCTTTAGCAAAAGAAAAAGATTTGAACTATGTAAAACTTGACGGTGAAGTAGGCATAATCGGAAATGGTGCTGGCCTTGTTATGAGCACGCTGGATGTCGTGGCTTATGCCGGTGAAAAATTTGGCGGAGTAAAACCGGCAAACTTTTTAGATATTGGTGGTGGAGCTTCTGCTCAAGTAATGGCCGACGGATTATCAATAATTCTTGGTGATAAAGATGTAAAAAGTGTTTTTGTAAATGTTTTTGGTGGCATCACATCATGTGATGCTGTAGCAAATGGAATTTTGCAAGCACTAGAAATTTTGGGACCTAAAGCAGCAAAACCAATCGTGGTTCGGTTAGATGGAAATAATGTTGTGGAAGGTCGCCGAATTCTTAATGAGGCTGCTCATCCGCTTATTCAACAATTGGACACAATGGATGGGGCTGCGAGTAGGGCTGCCGAATTAGCAAGTTCTTCTAGTGGGGTGGCTAAGTAAATGGCAATTTTCTTAAATGAGAACAGTCGCGTTCTGGTGCATGGAATGACTGGCTCTGAAGGAAGTAAACACA
>Ga0209500_10003374_pt1 | contig 10937 bp, 7 predicted proteins | sample S_140212_EF_Meta_FD_187323 | JGI IMG/M metagenome (GOLD analysis project Ga0209500, IMG submission 187323) | Freshwater microbial communities from Lake Simoncouche, Canada to study carbon cycling - S_140212_EF_MetaG (SPAdes) (version 2) | ecosystem: Environmental > Aquatic > Freshwater > Lake ...
GTGCAGAAAGTTTTTCAGACATGGCAATCACAACCAGTCCTTGATCGGCTTTGGCAAGAAGTCCAATCTGCTCGACGATGCGACCTTGCGCAAGCGTGATCGACAAATCAATTCCACCTAACAAACGCTCATGATCGATGTGATGCGGCATGCGATGAAGGTTTAGTTTTAATTGTTGAAGTTGCTCTAACCATGTTTGCCTCACAGGACCAAATCCTGATTGAAGCCAAACGCCGCCTATTCCAACAGGGTCGACTTGCAACAATAAAAGAGCCAATTGCGCAATATCCCACGCGTCGCGCATTAAACAATCACCTCGTTCAAGCATCGCTCGACGCGTTCGCCCGAACCTGTATCGTCAAGCGGATTTCTTCTGAGTCGATGACGCAAGGCCATGGGTGCAATGGCACGTAGATGCGATACGTTGACCTTTTTGGCGCCCACCAGTGCAGCGTATGCACGCGTTGCACGCATCAAGGTGAGTTCGGCGCGTAAACCGTCTGTGCCCAATGCATGACAAATTTTGGCGCATACAAGCAAAAGATCATCTGGAATGTCTAATGAGGGCAAATGTTTTTGTGCTTTTAAGATGCGTTGTCTTAATTTGGAGTTGTCTTCGCTCCATTGCTCCTTAAAACCATCGGGATCTCGATCAAATGCATCACGTCGTTTAACCACTTGTACGCGCAATGCAAGATCTTGTGGTGTACGCACCTCGACACTCAAGCCAAAACGATCTAACAACTGAGGGCGCAACTCGCCTTCTTCGGGGTTGCCGCTGCCAATCAACACAAATTTGGCAGGATGTCGAACGCTCAAGCCTTCGCGTTCCACTAAATTTTCACCAGACGCAGCAACGTCAATCAATAAATCAACCAAATGGTCTTCAAGCAAATTCACTTCATCGATGTATAAAAAACCACGATTGGCTTGCGCCAATAGACCTGGAGAAAATTTCTTAACACCTTGCGACAGCGCTTGTTCTAAATCTAATGCACCTACTACGCGGTCTTCAGTTGCACCCAATGGCAAATCAATCACAGGAACGGGCCGCTTAGCCACTTTGATTTTGGATGATGTTTTGAGCTGTGCGCAGATATCGCAGGCACCTGTGTCGCTTTTTGGGGAGCAACCATAAGGGCAGTCTTGCACGACATCAATAGGGGGTAACAAGTCGGCCAATGCGCGGACCGCCGTTGATTTGCCAGTGCCTCGGTCACCGAGCACCAAAACACCACCAACCGTCGGGTCAACAGCGACCACTTGAAGGGCCAAGCACATGCCGTCTTGTCCAACAATAGCCGCAAAAGGGAAGGTTTTTGCCATGAAAATTCCAAGTTTCAAACTCGAGATATCGTCTCTGAAACAAGGCTAAATGTCAAGTCAGATTGACACTTTTAGGGGTAATCTCTAGCGACTTAGCCCCCCAACAATTTCAAAACATATTGTTGGTTGGTATTGGCCTGCGCCAGGATGGCGGTTCCTGCTTGCTGAATAATCTGCGCCTTTGCCATTTCCGAAGTCGCACTGGCGTAGTCGGTGTCCTCAATACGGCTTCGTGACGCAGATATATTGTTAGAAATGTTGGAATCGTTGTTGATGATGTGATCGAGTCGATTGATCATCGCTCCCATAACTGCACGCGCAGCATCAATTTTTTCCATGCAAATATCAAGCAAATTGAGAGCGGTTGAAGCGCCTTCACGTGTATTGATACGTGCATTGCGTTGACTGAGATCCTTGTCGACATCTGCAGTGATGAGTCCCGTCATGTCTCCATTTTTTCCAAAATCAGCGATATCTATCGTCACCAATTGCTTGGCACTGGCACCGACTTGAAATGCTACACGACCCACCTGAGGTCCATCCATATCATGACTGGCGCGACCACCAAATTGGCCTTCTTGAAATCCCAAATCTAAAAAATGACTATCGCTGTTAAAACCGTTGGAGCCTGTTGTGACACTAAAAGATTTGCCTGTATACAAGCTGGATTTTGAAACAATATCTGATGCATCAGGTAGCTTTGAAATGTCATCTGCAATGCCAATGAGTTTGACGGTACCATAAACAGTTTTTGCTTGATTGGAGTTTAGATCTGCATTAAAAATACCAATAACATCGTTACTGCCGTAATGGTTTGGTGTGATTTCGCCTATATTTAATTGAGTTGTGGGATCAGAAGAATCTGCGCCTGTAATTGTGAAAGCAAAACCAGGAATTGTTGAGGTAATAATAAGTGCGTCTGCATTATTTGGATCAACAACAGCTTGAATATTTTTAAGACTTGCAGATGAGTTTATTTTACCAATCATGTCAGCGCAAAAATCTGCACCTGAAGTTTGGGTAGCAGTAGTTAGCAATTGACCATTGATCTGAATAGATGCCGTTCCACTAGAACCAGTAAATTTAACTTTTGTAACTTGCGCAACCGCATCACCTTTATCCAAGCCAAAACCAGCTGCAGATAAGCCTTGAATATTTGAATCAAACCAAACCGATAGGTTTCTTCCATCCGACTCCAATGTAATACCAGAGTCTTTGAGATTTTTTATTGCCTTCACGCCGTGTTGAGTAACAGAGCCATTGATTGCATTAAAGACTTTTTCACGTCTTGTTTCAATATCTTCACCGGAAACTAAATTGATTTCTAAATCAATGCCATTAACAAAAAGATGTTGTTTGCCATTTACAGGACTGCTGATATCCGTCTTTGTGCCAACAGAAATTGCGGGGTTTGCAACCGCTTTTACACCCGTTGTTTGTAGGCTTGCGTTAATGGCTGCAGCAATTGAAATGGCGCTTGCTGCGGGGTTGCTGCTCAATGCAACTGTGTTGGATAAAGTGTCATCGCTGGTTAAACTTGCGCGTATGGTTGTTCCATTGATTATTAAATCTTGATCTCTTAATGCTTTTGTTAGGTTAGTCGTATTCTCGATCAGAGTTGTATTGCTGATTGTGCCAGTGATTGAGCTTTTACTTGTCGATACGGTAAAGGGAATGCCCTCGTTGTTAGATGTCAACAAAATCTCACCAGTTGTACAGCCCAAAGAGGCGGTTACACCTAATGTTTGATTCGCATTAATTTGGGTAATAAGATTTGATCGAATAGATTGTGGAGTAGCGCTCGTGTTTGTGGTCGTGTAGTTGAACGGAGTGCCGTTGATATTGACACTCGCTGATTGTGATGCAGTCGCCCAAGACCCACCCAAATTAATACTGCAGACTTGTGGCGAGTTGTATTCAACGCTTGCACGTTGAACCGTGCTGTATACAGCTTGATTGGCAGTGAAATTTCCGCTTGTTAATCCTGCTCGATTGATATCTCCCGTAATTGATGACGATAGTACAACAGGCGCAGGAATTTTAGACTCCAACGAAATAGTAGAGCTTTGAACGCCAGTGCGAAGTCCCACTTGTTTGGCAAAAAGTTGGTCACCACTGCTCGACTCGATGGACACTTCTATATTTCGACCATCCTCTGCAATCAAAGTTACCCCTTTTAAATCCGAGCCGGTATTGATTGCTTTAACACCCGTTTTATACGACATTCGATTGATAGAAGCCATAACATCATCGCGCGTTTGTTGTGGATTGTTAATGGTTGTTTTGACATCGGCCGTTGCATATCCATTAATCTTAACTGTTCCAAGAATAGACGCATTGCTTTGCATTGCCTGACCAGAAAATACGTTGACATTGACCTTGGCTTGAACACCTGTTCCCAACGACAACGGTGTGTATTTTTGTGCCTCTTGAACACTTGACATTAAATTGCTTCCAGTGGTTACTATTTGTATAGGTGCGACATCACCCTCAGAGGTTGAATAATTAATTTGAAACGAAGACGCTCCTGGTGTGTAAGAAATATATCTGCCAGATTGCGTGCCGTATTGCGCACTTGCAGCCAAAGCGCTGGCTATTTTTGTAGTGGCAGTTGCAACAGAATTTTCAATTGCAGTCATCAAAACCGAAATACCGCCTATAACAATAGTGCTTGGAATGGTGGGTGTTCCAGAAAAACTGATCGTTTGAATTTCTGAAAGTACACCGACTGAGTCGCCAGTTTTTTTGTTGATAGCTGCGGCTTTGGCGATGGCACTCCCGGCCGCATTTTCTGCAGGCGATAAAAGATCATCGGATGCAACAGAAGGACCAATTTCGATGTCGTTGATGCGTAGATCACCATTTCTTAGGGTGGGTATACCGCCTTCAATATCCAATCGCAATTGAGTAGCGCGCGATGAAATATTAACAGCAGTACCATTAATATTTTTAAGAGTTAAAACTAAATCTTCTGAAATGACACTAGAGTTTGTTCCCGCAGTATGACTGAAAGTAATCGTGCCATTGGCTGCACTCAAAACACCACTCATCGTAATCGTTTCACCACGGAGGGTTTGAAATGTTGTGGACAATAAACTGGCTGTTGCGTCGGTATTCACAGCTAGCGTGCCAGATTTTAGATATTGACCGCCAAAATTAAATTGTGGCGTGACTTGAGTAATCGCGGGTCGAGTAATTGTTGCTGTAATTGCGCCTATTCCAGTTGTATTTGTATTAATAGCGACAGCTGCTTGAAACCCATCTTTAGGAGGATATGTAATTTTTAAAACGCCTGCGACGCTTGTCATCACTCTACCTGAGGCAGGTGCATAACTTGAAGACGCTTCAAGAGCAGTTTTTACATTATTTGCAATAGTGGTGTCGTCATCGCCCAGGTTTGTACCAACTGTTATTCCATCAACAGTAATGGTGCCTCCAGCAATCGAACTTTTTCCAGCAAACGAAAGGCTTTGTACCTCTCCCGCATCCGCACCACCAATTGTGATTGCAGGTGTTGGGTTGATTAATACTTTGGCTGATAAATTTTGTGACGTAACTTTTAACAACGGCACAGGCGCAATGGGTTCACCCACAGTGCCTTTGAGTAAAGGAAAGCCATTCCACTCTGTTTGATTGGCAATCGCCACAATTTGTTGTTTGAGTTGTTGAAACTCCAAATCAATGTATTCGCGATCCAAATTGGTGTTGGTGTCGTTCACCGCTTGAACGGACAATTCACGCATGCGTTGCATCATGTTGGTAATTTCGTTCGTCGCACCCTCTGCTGTTTGAATCAAAGAAATAGCGTCGCCTGAATTTCGAATGGCCATATCCAAGCCGCGTACCCACTGTGTCATGCGAGTAGAAATAGCCAAACCCGCCGCGTCGTCCTTGGCGGAGTTGATTCGTTTAGCTGTCGACAATTGCTGCATCGCCACCGAAGACTTGGACTCGTTGGCTTTCAGCGCTGTTTGGGCAAACATCGCAGCTTTGTTGGTGTTGATGACGCTCATATTCAAAAAATTGACATGGGACTAGGTATAAGCAGGAAATATGCCTGAAAAATGAGTGCTATTCAACTCATTTAATTAATTAAATATGATCTATTTTTGCAATTTATGCCACCAAAACTCATGTAATTGTGAACTTCTTAAGGTCTTTTGACCACTCATAGCTTGAACTCGCTTAAATTTAGGAGAGATTTAATGAGTGGTAATTTGAGGAGTTATGGTTATTCAGAATTTATTCAAGATGCAGATCAACGAGCACACATGAACATAAGGTCCCAAACTTCTGTGGACGATATTCATCTATTAAATCATTTAACTGGCAAATTTAAACTATTAGAGGTGAGGCCCGACAGAGACGATTCCTTCACATTAACCCCCAATCCATGGTTTAGGAAGTTTAAAAATAGCGTCAATGAAAGTAATCGAGCACTGCGATCTGCTAATTTAAGTGTGACTTTTGGTGCATTAGGCACATTGTCTAGAGTTTCATCAACTGCATTGTCACTGAACTGGAGTGATAAAAATAATATGACGCTTGGATTAAAGCAAGCGTTTATTCATAGGCAGCAGCCTTGGTGCATTCTCAATTAACAACATATACAACTGAGCAACTTTCAGAAAAGTATGCAGGTTTTGTAAGAGCGAAGGGGTGTCAAGGATATCCACAGGGCTACCAACTGATTTTCGAACAATTTCTAAACGCAATAGCAGTGAATGGGTTTGCTTGCTAGCTACCTTCGATGTCTCTAGATACATTAGATCAATTATTGGATCAATCGCTCATGGGTCTTCAAGATGCAAATATAACAATTAAATATATGACTCAATTAGCTCAAATCATTCCTGGCTTCTATGAGGCTCTTGAAGCTCCAGAAAACCAAGCCCGTATTTGTATGAATCTCAAGTACAGCTTTAAATTGCCTTTAAAAAACTCAAATTTAAATCGGCTTTTTTATATTTGAAAATTTCAATCAGAATAGAAGCCTCCTAACAAACATGGTCAGCTCTCCAAATAATTTCGACGAATTAAATTTAAGTGATATAGAAAATCAAATTTTAATTAAACGGCAATAGATCTCTTTCAATCAACCCAAGCCGAGCAATTGATTCAAATCTGAGTCACTGCTCAGTTGCATGACGGTATCCAAGGCTTTGTTTGTTTTTTGGGGTGACCAAACCCGCCCACACAATTGTTCAAATTTTTGTTTGAGTTCTGCGCGCGTGTATGGTGACGCATCATCGCCTCTGTTTACGCCTGCTGATGTTTCAAGCACCGATCCATCTTTGAAATACATTTTTACATGTGCAGGGCGTTCTTGTGGCAAGAGTTTTGTCATCGCGGGGTCTTCTGTCACGCTAACTTTTTTTGCAAGATTCATAACGTCAGCATTATTGAGCGCGTCCCATGTGAAACTCGAAATGGCGCTATTACCATTGACTAATCGTGTGGCAACAGCAAAGGGTACAGAAAATTTAGCCGCCAATGTGTTGCGCGGTTGTGGGTCATCGAGTTCGGCTGCATACAGATACGTTTGCACTTCAATTTTTTCAATCAACGCAAAATGTGGCAATGTAGCGCGTGTTGCCAAATGATCTATCGCATCCAAGGTGCCGTGGTTGTAGCGGCAACACGAATGCATCTTGAAATAATTGTGCATGATTTGCCAATCGGCGCCTCTATTTTTGACCAGCAACTCGGTATCGAGCTGGGTAGAAACTACTTCTCCAAAAACAGAAGCAATGCCATCGGTTTCACCGGTAAATCCACTGCGCATCAAATCAAATGCAAGCAATCCGTGTCGGTTGCTGATGCCCGCATAAGTGTTGCGCACCAAACCGCCTTGCAGCATGGTCTTTTTGGAAGTTGCAGTGGTGAGGGACGTACTGATGTTGATCACTTCTCGCATCTCTTTAACATCGCACGACATGGCGCGTGCAACACCCACTGCAGCGCCCACCGTTCCCCAAGTGCCATGCGGATGCATAGAGCTCCTGAGTTGACATGCCGCACCGATGCGTGACCCAATTTCATAGCCCGCAAGAAGTCCTGATAAAAAAGCATCTGCACCAAGTTTTCTTTCCGAGCAAATGGCCCACACTGCAGGCAACACATGAATCGCAGGATGTCCTTTTGAAAATCGATTGCCTTCATCCATTTCCAAAAAAGTACCCGATGTGCCGTTTAAAAACGCACTGGTTTGCGCATCTGCTTTGTGATGGGTTCCGATGACTGAACAAGTTCCCGTTGAATGTGACATTTTTGTGGTGATCGATTGCATCTCGGGCTCAGCAGATCCCGCAACGATCGACGCCAAGGTGTCAGCTACGACCCAACGCACTTGCTCTTGCACGGGCGCAGTCATTTTTTTTAGACTAATATCGCATGCCAATTGGCTCAGTAAATTTGTAGGATCGTTCATGTTTTTTTTGTTGAGTGTTGAAACAATTGAAATATATCAGAGGTATGCATCCATTGGATGTGTTGCAATTCTTTAAACTGATACAACATTTTTTTGAGATAACTGATTCGATTAGGCATACCCCAAAGCCAAGGATGAATGCCGAGTCCAAACACACGGGGTTGTTCAAACTTTAAACTCTCGTCTCTTAATTGTTGCAAGGCTTTGAAACACAATTGAGCATGATTAGTTGGCAATACGTTACGCAGCCATTGACATTGCATGTCATCCCATTCGCTGGCATACGCAATGGCAACCAATTGTTGTTGCGTGATCGTATGACGCGCATTTAACGCATAAGGTTGATCGTCGTTGTTCCAATCCAGAGTGTATTCAATAGCGTGTTTTGCCAGTAACTCAAATGTATCGGTGGATGTGCCCCAGTCTTGACTCATCCAACCGCGTGGTGTGTGACCTGTGTATTTTTGAATCGCCTTGATGCTGGAGGCGATGTATTCATTTTGTGCACCCACACTCATTTGTGAATGCATCATGTCGTTGCTTGCAATGCCATGCGCTAACCACTCGCATCCCCATTCATTAAAGGTTTTAACCAATTGAGGCAAGCGCTCAATTGCCTTGGCGTTAGCAGCAATCACTGGGCAAATGCCCGCTTCTTTTAGTGCATCAATGACTCTAAATATTCCAATACGCAATCCATATTCACGTTGCGTCCAACTTCTGTAATCGGGATTGAAGCTTCCAAACTCACCCACCATGCGCGGATCTTTGCGCGCATCATCTGCGGCAACAAAATCCCAATGTTCTAAAAATAAAATTGCATAAGCCATCACACCGACTTGGGGCGTTTTGCACCAATTGGGTCGATTTATTTGGGGTGAATAACTGTAATGGGAGTGATCCATGAGTGATACGCATGCTTTCGATTTAATTTTTGAACTATAAAAAACATTCCCAAATTTTTGATAACCCCAAAGATTTGAAGTTTAAGACCTCCCCAACGCTTGACAAGATAGGGAAGAATCAAGCATCCTACGCTCTAATTGTTCTATCGATAGAACCATTGTTTTTTTTCATCCATTTTGACAGGAGGAATTCTTTATGACAAATCCAACACATTTTTCGAGACGTCGTTTAATCCAAGCGGGCGCTGCAGCCTCTGCAGCCCTTGGCGCGCCTGGTTTGTTATTGGCTCAAGCGCGTACCGTCAAAATCGGTTTGGTGCATCCCGTTAGCGGTGCATTGGCTTACAGCGGTGGTCAATCGCGCATGGGTGCGCAATTGGCCATTGACGAAATCAATGCAGCGGGTGGTATTCGCTCGATGGGCGGCGCCAAATTAGAAGCTTTGCTTGGCGATTCACAATCGCGCCCCGAAGTGGGCGTGAGTGAAGTGGAGCGCATGCAACAAGACGGCGTGTCTGCTTATGTGGGATGTTTTTCAAGTGCGATTGCTTTGCCTGCAACGCAAGCTGCTGCTAAATACAACACGCCGTTTTTAATTGATGTGGGTGTGTCCGATGCATTGGTGAGTCGTGGACTCAAAAACGTATTTCGTTTGGCGCCTGGCAACGGCAAGTGTGTTGAAGATGCATTTGCAGGTTTGGGTGAAATCAATAAAGCTGCAGGCGGCATCGCAAAAACAGCCGTCTTGGTTCATGAAGACTCTGAATTTGGAACAACCACAGCCAAAATTTTGAACGCTAAATTGCAGGCGATTGGAATTGAAGTCAAAGAAGACTTAAAGCACGCCACACCGACGCGTGACTTTACCAATTTAGTTTTGCGCATCAAAGCGATCAAGCCCGATATCGTGATCATGAGTAACTATCAAAACGAATATGTGTTGATGGCTCGCACCTTGCATCAACAAAAAGTGGACTTGGCAGGTATGTTTAGCGTGCTCGGTGGAGGCTTTAACTACAAGTTAGTTCAAGAGCAGCCCGATGTTGCACAGTACATGATGGACTTTAACCATTGGTACAACCCACGAAATCCAAAATCTGCCGAAATGAGAAAACGTGTCGAAGCTAAAGGCAATTTATTTACCTTTGAAGTCTATTGTTCATACAACTCGATCAAGTTATACGCCGATGCATTGCAACGCGCGGGCACGTCTGACAAAGAAAAAGTCATTTCTGCATTAGAAACCAGCATATGGTCTGATCACTTCATGCCTTATGGCCCCACTAAGTTTGTCAATGGTCAAAACACAGGCGGTCGCGCCGCCTTATTGCAAGCCACCAAAACAGACATTGACGTGGTATGGCCTAACGAATTCGCGGCTGTCAAGCCCGTGTTCCCACGCCCCAAATACAACTAATCAATTGACTGAGCAAAGCAACCCGCAAGCGGTGCGTGTGCTTTTGCTTTTGCCATAGGGGATATTTTGGATATCACGATTCTTGCTGCAGCAACCATCAACGGTTTGTTGCTTGGCGGTATTTATACCTTGGTCGCTTGTGGGCTCACTCTCATTTATGGCGTGTTGCACATTATCAACTTTGCACACGGCAGTATGCTGATGCTGGCCATGTTTGGTGTTTATTACTTGCTCATGGTGTTCAAAGTAGACCCCTATATCTCTTTGTTCATCATGGTGCCTGTGATGTATGGTTTTGGTTATGTGCTTTACAAAGGAGTGATTGGCCGTTTATCTAACAGCAAAGATGAAAATATTTTGCTCATTACATTAGGCCTTTCAATTTTTTTAGAAAACGTCGCATTAATGCTTTTTAAGGGCGACTCTAGAACGATTTCTGTGTCTTACTCCGACATCATGGTTGAGTTGGGACCAACCTTGGTACCTATGCCTAAATTGATTTCATTTGGTGTGTCGATGTTGCTTTGTATTGGATTGGGTTTGCTGATTCAAAAAACAGATTTAGGCAAATCAATTAGAGCCGTCGCCAAGGAACGCGTGGGCGCTCGATTGGTTGGAATTGACGTTGACAAAATTTTTGCAATTTCATACGGCATTGGTTTGGCAACACTCGGTGCCGCGGCTTGCTTGCTGATGCCTATTTTTTATGTATCACCCACCATTGGTCATGTGTTTGTTTTGGTGGCCTTTACTGTGGTGGTGCTCGGTGGCATGGGTAGTTTTTTAGGCGCTGTAGTGGGTGGTTTGATTGTTGGTCTCACCGAATCATTTGGCGGTTTATTCTTGGGTGAAAGTTTGG
>Ga0209500_10003375_pt1 | contig 10933 bp, 10 predicted proteins | sample S_140212_EF_Meta_FD_187323 | JGI IMG/M metagenome (GOLD analysis project Ga0209500, IMG submission 187323) | Freshwater microbial communities from Lake Simoncouche, Canada to study carbon cycling - S_140212_EF_MetaG (SPAdes) (version 2) | ecosystem: Environmental > Aquatic > Freshwater > Lake ...
TCCTTAAATTCCTTCCACGACACATTCTTCGCCGCGACCGTTTCCACCTTTTCATATTTCTCTCCGGTCTTCTTATCAATCTTCTCAGCCTTGAGCAAAGCACTATCAATATACATGGCTTTCAAAAGTTTCCCCACTTCAAATGCCCCTGTGTGTTGATCAATCAACCCTTCTTCAATGTTCTTTAGAATTTCTATTAAATTCAGTAAAATCTGTAAATTCATCTCATTCTTCTTCACCTTGTTAAAAATATCCGTATAGTTATTAAACAAAAAACTACATTGAGCTACACACATATTATCAAACTTCTCTGGATCAGTTTCACCCAGTGTTTTCTCATATTTCGTCTTTAAACCTAATAAACGCGTAACATCCGCGTAAATTTTCCCACTGTGTTTCTTTGCCCGGATTTCCTCGGTACAATCCGTGACATTATTCGCATTTATCATTTTTTGTAAATGAATTCGTTCGTTACTATCCATTTGTATTTTTAATATTAATATGTATCTATATTTAAATATAAATTATTATATAATATTTTTTATATTATTTTTAATATTATTATAAAAATTTAACCCTTTTATAATTTTTATATTTTTATAATATATAAAATGTCTGGTTCAAATTTACAGTCTGCTCAAGTTCAGTCGTACGGGTTTACACCGGGTTCAAATAGTCCGATGACTAGTGCTCACGCATATACACAAAATATGAATGCTAAACAATCGGGTTTAAATAAAGTAGGAGGAAGAAGATACAAAAAAATGAAATATGGAAAAATGAAATATGGTGGAGATAACGGGAGTGTTACTGTTCCGCAATTTCCTCAATCTGGTCCTAACGTAAGCCCGGTTAATTCAAATTCATCTAGCATACAAAATAATACAACTTCTATTGCTACCAAAAATAATGCCGCTGGGGATCATTACGCATTTGAAACCCAGCCTACAACTGGAGGAAGCCGGAGAAGAACTATGCGCAGAAAGTCTATGCGCAGCAAGTCTAAGAGCAAGAAGTCTAAGAGCAAGAAGTCTAAGCAAAGCAAGAAGTCTAAGCGAAGCAAGTCTAAGCGCCGCATGTAAAAGTATTAGAAGTCTATGCGAAGTAAGTCTAAGCGAAGCAACTATATGCGAAGTAAATCTATGCGAAGCAAGTATATGCGAAGCAAGTATAAGCGAAGCAAGTCTATGCGAAGCAAGTATAAGCGAAGCAACTCTAAGCGAAGCAACTCTAGTAAAAATTATTATATTAAGAGATAATAAATATTTATAATCACACAATAAAATAATAACTATATATTTTATTATGAATACTTCAGACATAACATACTCAATAATTATAGTAGTAATTTTTATATTTCTCTATATATTTAATATATTATCCGTAGGCATAAAGCGCATTGAAGATGACTGGCCGGAATATAGATGTAATCCGATAATAATGCCTTTTGCGAGTGTTTTTGGCTATGATCCAATCAGTAATTTTAGTTTTTGTATTCAAACCATGATGTCTGGATATATGGGTTATTTGATGCAACCGCTTCATTATGTTTTTGATATTCTTGGCATTATATCACAAGATATTAATGATGCTTTAACAGGTGTTAGGGCATTTTTTAATAATATAAGAGTTTTTATAACAAACATAATAAAAACGGTATACGCCGTATTTTTAAATATTCTTATTGAATTTCAACGGGTAACTATAAATATTAAAGATATGTTCGGAAAATTAATCGGTATAATGGCCACATTAATGTACACATTACAAGGAACTGTATATACTATGCAGAGTGGTTGGGACGGACCGCCTGGTCAATTAATTAGGGCATTGTGTTTTCATCCTGATACAAAAGTCCAACTAAAAGACGGAAGTTTATGTGCGATGAAGGATTTGCCCCTGAATTCGGAGCTTAAGACCGGCTCAAAGGTGTGTGCGGTTATGAATATAAGCAATCTTAATGAAAAAGGGGAATTTATCGAAAAATTATATGCCGTAGATGCAGGAGAGAATAATGAAAAAATATTAGTTTCCGGCAGTCATCTTATATATAACAATGAAATAAAACAATTTGTTCATGTAGAAGATTTAAGCAATGTTGTTATTTCTGATATAAATAGTGCGAATTTTGCGTGTTTAATAACATCAGACCATATTATTCCTATCGGAAAGCATATTTTCCATGATTGGGAAGATAATAATGGGTCAGAGGCGAAAAAACTTATTTAATAATATATATATATACATAGATGGACGGTATCTTCACAAAAGTCAATAATTTATATAATAAAAAAGGATTTATTGAAAAATATGGCACAGACCTATGGATAACCGTTATTATATTTTTTATATTTTTTTTAATAATGAGTTACTACCATATAATTAATAATATACAGCCGATAATAGCTGATTGGGATAATCAGAAATGTAATCCATCAGTCATACCTTTTGTTGGGTTCATAAATAAACCTCCAGATATGGGCGCATTTGAATTTACGGGATTGAACTTTACGGGCTGTATACAAACATTATTAAAAACGGTCGTAGCAGATGTCTTCATCCCAATTTACTATATGATGAAAATTTTTACAGATATATTTAATGATTTTAATGAGATATTAAATGGTATAAGATCATTATTTAATACGCTAAGAATAAATATTAAAACATTTACAGATGATGTCATGAACCGAATATTGAATATTACCGTGCCTATATTTCAGTTTGTGATTAATATGAAAGATATGCTTTCGAAAACAAATGGTGTATTAGCAGCGACTTTATATACCTTTTTTGGTGTTTATTATACCTTAAAATCGGCACTAGGAGCGGCAATTGAATTTATTGTAGATATTTTGTGGATTTTAGCAATAATGATTCTGGCATTAATAGTGATCTCATATATTCCAATTATAGGTATTTTTGCTGAAATCGCAATTATCCCCTTACTCGTTATATTTATTCTTATCTTATTGCCACTTATTGCGATTGAAGCCGCCGCGTATGAAGTATTAGATATGAGTCCGCAGATATTCCCTGATGTGCCCGGGTGTTTTTCTAAAAATACAAAAATATCTAAATACGATATAGCCAATAAAAATATGGCCAATAAAAATTATGTCGATGTTAATATTTCTGATATTGTAATAGGTGATAAATTGGCGGATGGTTCGCTTGTAACCGGTGTTATTAAATTTTCTGCGACTAAACAAAAAATATTTAATTTATACGATGTAATAGTCACTGGCGACCATCGGGTTTTACATGATAAATTGGGATGGATAAAAGTAAAAAATCACCCGGATAGCCGTCCTATAAATGATTTCAAAGAACCTTTTGTTTATTGTTTAATGACAGATTCAAAAACATTTAAAATAGGAGAAATTGTATATTCGGATTGGGATGATATAGATGATAAAGTGCTGAGCGATATAAAAAATAATTGTAAGTTTATACCAGAAAACTTTAAAAAGGAGGATATACATTACTATCTAGATAATGGGCTTCATGGAGATACGCCGATATATTTGGAAGATTACAACAGTGTAAAATTAGAAAATATTCAAGTGAATGATACTTTAATTGGTGGAGTAAAAGTATTGGGTAAAGTTAAAATAGATGCGATAAATACAAGCGGAGTATATAAATTAAATAATTTAAATAAATATAAATGTATATCTATAACTAGCGAATTAATCGGAAGTCCCAATATTGAATTACATGAATGTGATTTAGGAAGTTATAATAATTCAACTATTACAGACGATAAAATAGAAAATATACCTTTTTTATATCAATTAATAACAGATACGGGTTATTTTTATATCAATGGCTTAAAAGTTAAAGATTACAATTATGGAATAGATAAATATATAAGCATAAATATATAAACATAAATTTATAAGCATAAATTTATGAATTATAAATAATATTTAATAAATATATAAATATGGAGTTTAGTATCTATGGTTATAAGTTTCGTTTAGAATTGGTTATATTATGTATGTTAATCGGTGGGTTCATCGGTGTAAATATGTTCTGCTCTTGCTCTGGAGGAATTAAAGGCGCGGTAAATGTTGTTGGTTCTACGGTTAAAACCACAATGGATGTAGGAACAAAAATGACTTCTACCGTAATCAATAAAGGTTTAGACACTATTAACAATTTGTAAATTATAAATTAAAAATTAAAAATTATAAAATTATAAAATTATAAAATTATAAATTAGATTATAATAAAATATTATTTTTATCTAATTTATAATTATAAGAAGATGGAGATAAAAATTTTGGGATATAAAATGAGATTAGAATTAATTATAGTATGTATGCTTATTGGAGGATTTATAGGAACAAATATGTTCTGCGCTTGTATGGGAGGAGTCAAAGAAACCTTTACTCTTTTAGGCGCGGAGCTTGATTATCAAATGGGTGATGGTGTAAAAAGTAGCTGGGAGAAAAAGATTACTAACCAAGAATACTCATCGGGTACCTATCAATCACTTGAAAATAATACAGGAGGACCAGTGCCTTTACCGGATTCCGAAATGATTATGTTTGATCAAAATAAATATGCGCCTGAATGTTGTCCTTCCGTTTATTCTAATTCAACCGGCTGTGTTTGCGCGACGCCGGAACAAATGAAATATTTAAATCAGCGAGGCGGGAATCGTACTTTAACATCGGAGTTTTAAATAAGGAACGAATATATAAGGAACGAATATATAAGGAACGAATAATATTATAATTATAAAATTATTATATATATATAATTATAATATAATGGGCAATGCTCAATCTAATGTGGATCAGAATAAACCTAATAAAAAAACATTATCGCAAATAATAGATTATGTTGCAACGAATTATATTCTTACACAGAATTTTAAAGATATGGAAAAATTAACAGATACCGAATATTGTAATAATTTAGTAATACTTACATCTAAAATAGTTGATCAAAAATTAAGTAATCTAGAGATTAATTATTTAACTCAGCGATTAAAGGGTAATTCTGAAGTAAATGAAATGGATTCAGATAAATTAATATACTTTAAAAAAGACGCAATTGATAAGTTTGATGTTCAAAATATTCAAAACGCAACACAAAAAAGAAGAATGTGTATTGGTATCGCAAAATTTTATGTAAAAGTTGCCCAGGTGTTTTCGGCGATTGTTACTACGATTAACCCTACGTATAAATTTAAAGATATCTCCGGAAATACCCAACAAGTTGATTTAAAACAAAAGGAAAATATACCGGATGACGCAAAGGCCAGTATTGAGCGAATTAATATGTGTAGTCAGCGAATAAATGCTTTAATAAATGGTCAAACGTTCACTCCTAACCAAAAAGAACCACTAAAGATTAACCCTAAATTTTGTGATATAAATACGGATAGTAAAACTGGAAAATCGCGAAATTTATATTCAGAACCTGGTATGCCTGAACTGGAAAAATTATATTTTGATAAATATGATTATGACCACGGAGGATTTGTTGGAATGACTGAGAATATGCGAAAAACTGTATATGAAAAAGATGTGGAAACTTTATACAAAGCATTCACTGGAAATGATAAGATACCATTAGATGAGAAGGGTGAAAAAACAATTAAAACCTTTACTCAAATACCACTGCGAAACTATAAAAATAGTGAAGGATGTAATCCTGGCGGTAAATACACTAAAGCATATGAAGGGACGATTAAAGAAAAATTATTTTTTGAATATGCTAGTCATGTTAATGATATGATGAATCATGTAAATACGAATCAAGATAAATTACTTCAAATAATAGATAGATTATTTTCCTTTAATGTTAATCCTTTAACAAAAACAAAAGAAATTGTGGTTAAGGCTAGTCTTAATGAGAAAAAACTTGAAGAAATTGTGGTAGAAACGCGAACAATAATTCAAGAATTATATACAAATTGTGAATTAGATTTTTTAAAAGGTCTGAAAATATTTGAAAATATTATAAATAAAACCATAAATGATACAACTTTAATTCAAATTAAAAAATTGGAAGAAAAAAGAGATGTGATTTTAACTGAAGTTGATTTAGATAAAATTAAAGAAGATAAGCCTGGGCCTGTGCTTGCTGCTACAACTGCTGTGCCTGCTGCTGAAACTGCTGCGCTTGTGCCCGCTACGCTTGCTGCTACGCCTGCTGCTACGCCTGCTGGAACTGCTACGCCTGCTGCTACGCCTGCTGGAACTGCTACGCCTGCGCCTGCTACCAATGTAGAAAAACGGTCCCCTACACCTAGCCCTACACCTAGTCCATCGGGTTCTGTTCCTGCTTCTGCTACGCCTGCCTCTGCTTTATCTGCTTCGCTTGCCTCTGCTTCGCCTGCTCCTGCTTCGCCTGCTCCTGCTTCGCCTGCACCTGCTGTACCTGCCCCTGCTGTATCTGCCTCTGCCTCTGCCCTTGCTAAGCCTTTACCAGCCTTAAAAGAAAATATAGCAGGCACACCTCCACCTCGCAGTCTTAATGAACCAGAAGTATTTCCTGTATATTTGAAAGAAGCCGGAGGGGATGGAAATTGTTTTTTTAATTCAATATATGACGCAGCGAATGAGCAAAAATTATTAGAAAAAATATATAATACCTACAAGCCTGAAACAAATCCGATTGATAAAAAAACATTTGTTACATATATTCGTGGGTTAGTCGCAAAAAAATTATCGATGGAAGATGAAGGATTAAAAACCGCCTATGAAGTATTAGAAAATTCTGGTATAAAAAATAAGATTAAATTAGAAGAAGATAAAAAATATATTGTAGATGATTTTCAACCGTGGTTGATTGAATTATATAAAAATAGTAAAGATTTTGCTGAATTTAAAGAGAAGGTTATTACTATTATAAAAAGTTCAAATAATTATATACAAGGCCTTGAATATGGTGTAACTGAAGATTTATTGGAAGACGCAGGTATAGCGATTGAAAGTCATCGGTTTAATAATACAGAGTGTAAAGAATCTGCTATAAAAAAATTAAATAAATTTGATTCTAATGGGATTCCAGTAATACATTTATTAAATGAAACTTCCGCTAAGGGTCATTTTAAATATTTTTCATTTATAGAACAAGCGCAAGCAGTTACACAAGCGGTAGCAGTTCAACAAGCTCCTGTAGCAGTTCAACAAGCGCCAGCAGTTACACAAGCGCCAGCAGTTCAACAAGCGCAAGCGCAAGCGCAAGCAGCTCCAGCAGTACAGCAAGCGCAAGCAGTTCAACAAGCGCCAGCAGCACAACAACAAGCGCAAGCACAACAACCAGCGCAACCTAGTGCGGATGAAAAAAAATGGTGGAAAGTTTGGAAGGGAGGAAAAAAAACAAAACGTAAGCATAAAATATTTATTAAGCATAAAAAAATTATTAAACATACAAAAAAGAGAAGAGGTTAATAATTTAGTAAGAAGAATAAAAAATAAATAACAATAAATGTAATAAGAATAAAATATTTTCTATTCTTATTTTATAAAATGGTGAGTATTCCTAGAAGTTCCGCAAAACGTTCGTATAGAAAACGCGTAAGTAAATCTGGTTGCCGAGGAAAAACCCCTGTTCAATGTAGACGTAGTAGAAAGTGCAAATATGTTTCAAAGGTATCGGTTAAAACAAAGAAATTAAGCACATATTGCCGTAAATCCGGAAATACAAAGAGAAAGTAAATTTTTATTATCAAAAACAGGAATATAAAAAAAGTAATTTTATTATCAAAAACAGGAATATAAAAAAAGTAAATTTTTATTATCAAAATAGTGTATATATGAAAAGTTTCTTATATTATTTTGATAAATTGACTTCATGGTTAGATTTTTCTTGGCTAATAACTATACCAAAAAAGGTAACGCATATTCAAATTCTGACTTCAGATAAAAATGATTATCCTTATAAAGACCCTCTTTTAGAACCGTTATTACATAATTAGAGTTGTATATAAATCTAATAGTTGAATACACTATTATAGCGGTCTTTATTGTTTAATTTTGTTCTCTCTCCTAAAAAATCAAAATATTTTTTTGATAAATTATATTGTTCTGGTTTTTTTAATTTCAATACTTCTAACCGAACTTTCATAATCATACCTACTTGCCATATACGTTTATGTGTATATTTTTTAGCCTTATACAATTTTTCAAGTTTATCAATGGTATTCTTAACATCTTGTGTTGTCGTATATTTCATATGAATTGTGTCCTTTGGATTTTTATCTATATACACATCGAATGATTTCTTGGGGTTGTTAGGATTATATAAAAATCTTTTTTTTGTTTGTCTTGTTTTTATTCTTTTTGAATTTTTTGTTTCTTTTGTTTTCTTTATTGACTTCATACTATAATTAAAGAAAATACTAATAAATATTACACCTTTGGACATTTATCAGCGTAGCAAGTAAAATGCCGATTTTAAATTCTTAAAAATAATCATTACAATCACACATTATAGTAGGTCTTATATGTATCAATTATAAATTTCAATTGTGAGCGACCATATTTTAATGGGAAATCAAAAGTATCCTCATCTATTTCTCGTAGTATTTTCATTTGCTCATAAGAAAGAGTCGTTATAATCATTTGGGTTTTTATCCTTTCAAAATCTAAATCAAGGCCGAAATATTTACGTAAAGTAAGAACAATAAACCTAAATGATGTTCTTGTTTCAGCATTTAGTCCTTCAAACTTGTATTCCGTTCCATCTTTTGTATATATGGGTGTAGTATGAATATCATAATATGTCGGTTGGTAAAGTGTTGTCATTATAATTACTTTATATTAATATTTTATTCATTATAGAAACTGCATTTTACTTTTTAGATTTACTTTCTATATTTTTAAGTAAATCTTGATTATAAATAAGATTACCGGAGGGCTTATAAGAATCAATGGATTTATAATCTTTATTCTGTTTTGGTTCTATTGACAGGTTATTTCCTCTGTGTAAAATAAGATTATTCGGATCATTTGCTTCTTCATCTGCGTGTTTAGACGAATCATTCTCATTTTTATTTATTTCATTACCATACCCATCCACAACTAAGCCAGTTTTTTTCTTTATTTCTTGGCGAACATAAGACGGCACCCAGTGTTTCCAGGATATAAATAACATATTTGGGTGCGTATAGCGCACGATAAACCCATTTTCTTTTAATTTATCAATAATATAAGCAATACATGCGCCATTATCATATTTGGGCACCCCAATAATCATTTCAGGAATTACATACCAACAATACTGGTCGGTTGTCTGCTGTCTTGATATGGTTTTAATGCGCGAGTGTATTCTATTTATTATTTTATTATAAACCGACAAGGTATTCAGGTCTTGTTTTTTTTTCTTTTCATACAAATCATCTAAATTTAGTTTTATATTGTCATCTTCCATATCACCAAGTGTAAATATGGTATCCATAATTTACATTTAAAAAGAAAAAAAAGTTATTAAAAATACGTTATATAATTGTATTAATGACTATAAAACATATTGTGATTAGCGGAGGCGGACCAACCGGTCTATTATCGTATGGCGCCATACGTTATCTAGCCCAAGAAAACTTTTGGAAATTATCGGATATTTCTAGTATTTACGGCTGTTCAATTGGCGCCTATATTGCTATTATAATTTCTTTAGGCTATGAATGGGACTGGTTAGATGATTATTTTATAAAGCGGCCATGGAATAAAATCGCGCCGATTAATGCGATGAGTTTTATTGACATGTTTGATGAAAAAGGTATATTAGGAGAGAAAGTAATTGCCGATTCGCTTATACCACTATTAAATGCTAAAGATCTCTTGGATGATATAACATTTAAACAATTGTATGACTATAATAAAATAGATATACATATTTATGCGACGAATATTAATAGCTATTACTTGGAAAAGGTTGACTTATCGCATAAGACCCACCCGGATTTACCGATCATAAAAGCCTTAAGCATGAGTGCGGCTTACCCTTTCGCCTTTAAACCGGTTTGTTCTGGCGAAGATTGTTTTATTGACGGGGGGTTACTGAATAATTATCCACTAAACGACTGTATTATACAAACGGAGTGTAATAAAGACGAGATATTAGCTTTAAAAAATATATGGATTCTTGATGATTCTAAAGTCACTGAGAAATCTTCCATTATTGATTTTTTATTGATGCTTATGAAAAAAATGCAAAGATCGATTGATACTGAAGGTAAACAAGAAGATGTAAAAAATACGGTTAAATGCTCTATTGAAAATTTAGACGGCTTTTCTAGTTGGATACGAGCAGTTTCCACGGAAGAAATGCGAAAAAAATTAATTGATAATGGGGAAACACAAGCAAAAGAATTTTTATCCGGCATAATTATATAATGGATACAAATGAAATAGGCCCAAATGGTGCTTATCCCGAAACAGTTATTATAGTGATTACTGCACATGGAAAAATAGAGGTAGACACGACCTTTGATGGACGAAAAGAACCCGATATATTTGGAATTCCTTACGGCATGACCTTAACCCGCATAAATGCCGTAACCACTGGCGTATGTAATTATTTATCGACAACAATCGCCAAGAAAATTGTAGAGCGAACGAAAGAGGTTGTCGCAATACACGATTTAGCTAATAAAAGTAGTGTTCCTCCTTACTTTGTTAAATATTTGTCCAACGAGCTTAAACGCTTAGCCAATACTGATCGGCAAAATATAAATTCCGAAGAGGAAGATGATGAAGAAACGGCATATATAAAGGCTTACAATACACATTATAATAAGGCCTATACAACGGCTACACATAGACCCTATACATTTGCGCTAAATAAAATATATACTATAGAAGAATTGAGCAGAAATTACAATAATAAAATTTTATTGTTAAATACACCAGAAGGCGAGGTAGATTATTTTACTACGCTTCGCCCACCCTATCGGGTGGATTTAAAA
>Ga0209500_10003380_pt1 | contig 10915 bp, 14 predicted proteins | sample S_140212_EF_Meta_FD_187323 | JGI IMG/M metagenome (GOLD analysis project Ga0209500, IMG submission 187323) | Freshwater microbial communities from Lake Simoncouche, Canada to study carbon cycling - S_140212_EF_MetaG (SPAdes) (version 2) | ecosystem: Environmental > Aquatic > Freshwater > Lake ...
AAAAAGGAGGTCTCGCAGATGAAAGTAGGATTTAATTGCAGTAGTTTCGATCTGCTACATGCAGGTCATGTAACTATGTTAAAGATGGAGAAGGAATTGTGCGACTATCTTGTAGTTGCACTACAGATTGACCCGACCGTCGATCGTCCTGGAATTAAAAATAAACCAGTACAAAGTGCATACGAACGATATGTACAGCTACAGGCTTGCAAGTATGTTGATGAAATCTTAATCTACGAAACAGAGTTTGATTTATTACAGTTATTGCAAACACAGACAATCCATATTAGATTTTTAAGTGAAGAATATTTAAATAGAGATTTTACAGGTAAACAGTATTGCATGGACGTGGGAATCGAATTGCACTACCATAAACGTGGTCACAAGTATTCTTCCAGCGAGTTACGTGCTAGAACAGCAAAGTTAGAAAATGCCAAGGATGCCGATAATACCCAAGCATTACCACAATACTCACCTGAATTAATAAAACCAAGAGACGCACAATGATTACATTGATTGGCCACGGGTATGTTGGCAACCAGATTAAAAAAGAATTAGAACATCAAAATATTCATCACGAATGGATCACTCATGCGCAGTCAGTGCCGGTCGGTACCACAGCAATCATCAATGCTGCTGGATATACAGGATCACCAAATGTCGATGCTTGTGAACACCATAAACAAGAAACCATCAACGGCAATGTAGTATTTCCATTGCAATTAGAAGCAGCAAATCCTTTCATACCTGTTGTACACATTACCAGCGGGTGTGTGTACACTGGTTATAAAGATGGTGGCTGGACTGAGGAAGATGCTCCCAATTTTGATTTCAACAATGGATCTTTTTACAGTGGGTCGAAAGCATTGTTCCAAACTTTAATGACTCCGTACCTTACCAAATCATATCTGCTAAGAATCCGCATGCCATTTGGCGACACACATGAACCCAAGAATATTTTTACAAAACTATCAAACTATCAAAAACTAATTGACTACGAAAACTCGTTTAGTTACATAGTTGATGTGGCCAAGGTAGCTGTGTACTTTGCAGTGAATAAACCGGCCAGTGGAATTTATAATGTTTGTAATCCAGGATCTGCTACTACTAAACAGGTTGCTGATAAACTTGAATTAGATAAAGAATGGTTTACACGAGAAGAATTTAAAGCAGCCACAGTTGCTCCAAGATCTAATTGTGTTATGAATGTTGATAAATTATTTTCAGTATTTCCAATTCAGCACATTAGTGATGCGCTAGATACTGCTATTGGTAAACTACGTTAAGGTTATAATTTTAATTCTTCGGTCACCCAGTTTGAAATCCACTGTGCTCCATCAGTCCCGAAATGAAATCCTTTGTCTATGACTAGATCTAAAAATTTTTCAGTACCTAATAGTTTCTCCACACACGGTATATTTTCTAATCCCGGTACTTCTCTATAAAGTTTTCTGTGAAAGAATACTAGATCGGATAAAGATTTTGCTCTGTGAGAAAATGCTCTATACTCGGGATCAAAATGATTTTGATCTTCATGCATAACCATAAGATTTTTTAGTAACTGATATTTTTCTGCCGTGAAAGGATTAGAGAAGTTTTCTCTGGTTTGTCTTTTTCCGCTGACACCATTAAAGGGCCAAATGCCTTTGATGCTCATCGGTAATACCCAATAATTATCTGAAATTTGTAATAAGTCTTGTTTAAGATTTAATTTAAATCCCTGATCATAGAATGTCATTCTTGTTGGTTCGGTGAGTTGTGTTATGACTACATCTGATTTTAATTGTTCAGACATTTGATCAATCATGTTTAACGAAAATAATACGCTAGTAGCTTGCCTTCCAAAATTATAGACCTTTAAATCTGGCCTAGACAATGATAGTTGGTAAGGCCACGATTCTCTAGGTTCGGCGTCCGCTAGAACACCGCCTGTAAAACTACAACCGAAACACGATATAACTTTTGACATTATTTGATATAAGGCAAGAACTGTTTGTAAATAAGACCTTGTCGACTTTCTTGATCAGTCCAATGACACGCAGCAAGATCATTAATCCACTGGCTTCTATCGGGTTGTTTTGAATGATCAATATCTCCGATGTTATAATTGGCAACATCCCAACACACACTACTGCTGTCATCAACCCATAACGGAACACCTTCTAAGATTGATGCAACTCCGCTACTGCTGTTAAACACAAATGCTGCCTTGGCACGTCTTAGATCGTGTTCTATCGGAATCTTGGTGCTGTCGCTGATTGTCACTCCGGGCCGTAACAGTGGTGTTAGATCTGCTATTTTTCCTGGATGCGGTCTAAGCACAATTGGAAGATTAGATACTTTTCTTACTGCTTCTATTTTTTGTCTTGTCCATTCTACAGGACTTTGACCTTTCATACTCCACCCGCCGTCACGTTGCACTAAGAATAAAATATATTCTCCGTGTCGTTTCCAGTCTTTCATTTCTAGTCCAATATCACTGGATAAAATATCCCAACGAGAAGAGTCAGAGTTTTTATTAGCGTATTCGCTTGAGTCGTAATCAACACCGTTAATACTGTATCTTAGATATTTGCTGTCAAGGTCTTTGAATTTAAAGCAATTGGCGTCTATGGCCATAATGTGATTATTTTGTTGCCGCTGATGTTCAACTATCTTGGCACGTAATTTAATATTTTCTGTCGTTTGGATCGGACTCGGCCAACCAAGAATTACTGCTAGTTTTGCACGTTGTATCACGTATTGAGTTTCGATATGTACCCGAGCTCCGTGCGATTTTGCACCATCGGCAAATGCTGTGAGGGTATCTACCTTTCTACCAGGCGTTTGTTTATGTAAGGAACTTAGGTAAACAACAACATCAAACATTATTATCCTTGATTAGGTTGCCAGAGAGTTATATCATTATCATTCAAGATACGCCATGCAGTTCCGTCTCTCATTTCTGCTTCAGAGAATTGACAGTATGATAAGTGTGCAGCCCATGCTTCGACTTCCTCAGCCTCTGGAAATTTCGGAGTTTCGATTAATGAAAGATCTGATAAACTCACTGCATGTGCAGCATTTGGCCCAAGGGTAAATGCTGGTTTACCTAATAATATTGCTTCGGTTGCCGCAATACTATTGAAAGTTACAAGACAATGTACGTCGTTTGCAAGAGCCATTTCCATGGTATCTGTTGCAGTTCGCTCACGGCGACTGACTTTATTTCGAACAACAATTGGACGATCAGTATATGTTTTAATTGTCGCAATAGTTTCTTGCATCCATATGTCTAGATCGAGACCAAATGCACTCATCGCCTTGGCACTTGGAGGACATAATAAAATGTTACGTCCTTTTCTAAATTTACTACGGTGCCAACCCGTTGCTTCTAAACGATCAAACGGTCTTTCAATAACAGGACCAATGTTTTGCATGGCGTTTTTAGTGATGCGATGAAAGAACTTTTTACGAACATTACCAAAATATCCAGTATCAATATAGTAATAATCTCTGCCTTTTTCTGCACAGGCCCGCATATGTTTAGCCTTAGTGATGCCTCTAAAGACAACCGGAACCATTGACTCTGATATTTTATCATAGTTAGTGATTGTGCCACCGCACCCAAGAATAAAAGATTCCATGTATGGATCCCAACCCACACCCTTGCCGTCGTTGGGATCTCTACCGCCGTCAACGGCTACTGCTGCATTATTGTCTAACATTTTAATATCCTCAATTACATTGTCAACGGTGGTATTATAAATTTCTCCGGAAGGATCAACTCTATACTTTAATATTTTTTTAAAAACAGTTTCAATCTCTTTAGGTATGTGAGTAAACAAACTAGGTTGAAACACTGGTTTTAACGATTCGACCATGGCGGCATGCTCAACAGCCCATTGATAACCATACTCGCAGTGTTTGTAATTATCAAACCACGGACCGCCCTCTGTGTAATGAATAGCCTTGGCACGGCCATCTTGAGGCTCATGATACCAGTTTACTAACCAATTATATTCATGAGATATTTCTCCGATTAAATCATCAGCTAGCCATCGGAATCTATGAAAAAATTGACCTGAGTTATGTTCATTATTGACTACCTCGGGTGTAAGAGTAGTGTTAGCTGGGTGCCCGCAATTCCATAGAATCATAGAACTCCAGTTTTTTCTTGGGTACGGCATCTGTTTGCACCCATCCATTTTATCGCCTTCTTGCGGAGTGTAATCGTGTTTTACACACATGACAGCATACCGATCGTCGGCCTGATTAAATATTTCTGTAACATCACATTGGAATAGAAAGTCGCAGTCAACAAAAATTGCCCATCCGCTGTAGTCTGTTAGATGAGGAACAAGAAATCGAGTAAATGTAAATTCTGTGGAACTTAATGTATCTGGTACTCTGGTATAAATTCCAGCTTCTCTTAATTCGGATTGCTTAAGGGGAATAACTTCAACGCCAACACTTCTAGCCTTGATACTGTATTCACACACTCGATAAGCAATATCTTCGCGCGGATCATACCCAACAAAAACTTTCATAAATTTCCTTGTATCATGTTTAATGCAGCGCCAGTCCGTAATTCAATATTATGGAATTGGCCGTATGCCAAGTGGCAGGCCCAGCTATGTAATTTATCTTGATCTGGATAGTAGGGTTTTTCGATTTGACTTAAATCGGTAGATGCTACCGGTTTGGCAGCGTTACAAGGTGCTAGTACAAATACAGGATAGCCATACATGACAGCCTCGGTAGCAGCATTGGAGTTGAAAGTTACTAACGCAAATACATCATCATCAAGGGCTTGCTTTAGTGTATTACCAACTGTGCGATCGATACGTTTAGGAGCACGTTCGCGTATTTCTATAGGTCTATCTGTGTATTTTTTAATTGTTTCGATGGTATCGTTAGTCCATTGTTCTAAATCAATTCCGTAAAACTTGCAGGGTTTTTCATCAGGTTTTGCTATTAAAATCTTTCTTCCTGATTTTTTCCAGGGTTCGATAGTTTTGTTAAATTGTTTCCATCGATCGTCTGGTCTAGACACAATTTCATCGTGTTGAAGATTATTTTTTACAATGCGATGCCAATATTTCCATCCGTTGGGATTCAGTGAATTAACTTCATTGCCAAAATATCCAGTGTCCATATAATAGAAATCTCGGCCTTCCTTCCAACAGCGTTTCATTATTTTATGTTTTAATATTCCGCGCAATATAATAGGCTGGTTTGAATCTTCATAAACAAAATCGTCCGTAGATGTTATTTTTCCTCCGCAGGATCTTGCTAATTTTTCTATATAATCGTCTTCACCATCTTTGCTTAAGAAAATCCAATCTTTCATTTTCTTTCAATATCCTCTTCTGTGCATTGTTCACCGAATTGAATTTCAATAACTTTCAACGGTGTTTCGCTTTTGTTAATCAACTGATGCCATTCCTCTCTACCGATATATGTCTGCATGTTTTTCATCACAAAGTTTTTCATCACTGTATTGTTATCTGTATCTAGGGTATTAATTGTTGCAGTGCCTTCAGTTACAAACCAATGCTCATAACGATGTTGATGGCGTTGCATTGATAAACTACATCCAGGATTAACTGTAAGTTCTTTTACTTTTACGCCTGGACCGTCTTGATGTAGTACACGATAATATCCCCAAGGCCGTTCTGTCTTAGGTGCTTTCCATTCTTGGAGTATCCAACTACTTGAATTCTTTTTATCATCGCCGCCAACGCCAAACACAAACTCAACATTGTCTATGCCACTGTTCATTTCTGGAATGTTTGTCTGTGTTCGGTCTCCGCCGTTGGCAAAAACAATAAGATCCTGTGGGTAACTTTGTCGAACCATCCAGAGTGCATGTTTTGCTGATCCGTCAGCATCATTGAAGTCTATGACAAAATCTACTCCTACAATATTACGTACAATTTCTGCACGTTCTTTGTAGGGTAAGAAAGGAGCTCCTTTCTTACGGGTTAACCATGCATCTGAGTTAACCCCAACAACAAGGATATCACCTAATTGTTTAGCTGAGTTGAAGTAGGCAATATGCCCAGAATGAAGGGGATCAAATCCCCCTGTGATTAGTACAATGCGTTTCATGCAGATATTTATCTGCGTATATTATACCGTATTTAAAGACTGGCGTCTTCTAGACCCGACACTCGTAGTTTAACAATGTTACTTAAATGCCATTGTTTCTGATCAAGTGCTTTGATAATACCTAACCACTTGTTGCGAAGTAGGGCGAAATCGTTGATAATCTTTTCAAAATCTACAACGTCAGCTTCACCTTCTACAAACTTTTCACAGTCTCTAGAAGATAAAGCTCGTTGATAGTTTTCTAAATACTTGCGAAAATGCTGACTACGAAGTCTACGAAGTTCAATGTTTAAGTACTCAAGGATACCTTCAATTTCTTGAAGTTGATTAAAGCGTTCTTCCACGATGCCAGGCATTTGCGAACTTGCCTTCTCGATGTTACCCGCTATGCGGACATCTTGTTTTGCTTCGATTAACTCAGCTTCATAATAGGCCGCAGCATCTGGAATGTTGCTTATATCTTTACTAACCTTGTCGTACCAATTCATTTATTCCTCTTCGTCGTAGCTGTCTACATCTTCTTCGATTTCTTCACCGTCGATAGCATATGTGATAGCTTCGTCGAGAAAAGGATCGACTCCTTGCAGACTGTCTAACACACTTTCTTTGATGCCGTAGTCCAGCAATGTGTTTACAAAATCGGTAGCTACATCTGGTCTGTGTTTTTCAGGAATGTGTCCAATTACCACGTGCCATAAGTCAGCAATTAAATCTTCTTTCATTCAGTAATCTCCGTTTCAGGTTCAACAATAGTAGTTATCTCTGAAGCGGAAATTTCACCGTGTTTAGAAATGTCTTCCATGGCGATGTCTAGACCGTCTTTCTCATTGCGTTCCCAGGCTTTGCGGAACTGCTTGATGATTTCACCGTCTTTGGTAGTATATACAAGACTGTTACCTTCTTTCTTTAGCATGCCTTTGGCTTCGAACAAGTCGACTAATCCGCTATATGGACTCATACCTGTTTCATAAGGAATTTCAACCTGCACACTTTCAAACGGCTTTGCGTAACGTGTTTTCATAATCTTACAGGCTGCACGAATACCTTGCACAGTTGTAGTCTTATTACCATCTGCATCAAGTTTCAACTTTAATTTACGCATGGCAACAACAATTGAACTTGCGTAGATGAATCCTTGTCCGCCACTGATCTTGTCATCTGGATCGAACATGTCTTGACTTGCGTATGTGTGGTTAGTACATACCATACCAATATTGTAAGCCCCAAACATGTTAACACAGTTACGAACTAGTGCTGTGAGTGCTTTAGGCTTACGACCCATGTCACCTTTCATATCCCCAGCCTGGAACTGGTTAACATCTGTGGGAGTCAGTAACATGCCCAATGAATCTATGATAAACAAGATCTTAGGACGATCTGCTTCATCCATCGTTTTGTACTCTGCGATGAACTCCGTGATAGTCTTTGCCACATCGTCGATCATTGCCATGTTAAGTTTCAATAACTTATCTGGACTTGTATCAACACCAAGTGCGTGTAGCCATTTTTCATCAAGTGCATTTTCTGTATCAATCAAGATAGGATAGATACCTTGTGCTTGGGCGTTCTTGACTAGGTTCCCTGAACAGATAAAACTCTTACCTGCGCCACTCTCACCCGCAAATACAGTAACCTTGCCTAGTGGAATGCCTCGATCAAAATATCCGCTGATAAGATAGTTTAATGCGTAGTTGTTTGTACTAACCCAATCTGTTGGGTCGTTAAAGCCAATACTTAAACCATCAATCGATTTAGTTATTGACTTTCTAAATTTAGAAATATCAAATGCTTTTGCCATTATAGATCACCCTTTGATAGTTTCTTTGGACCCACAACGATGTCTTCACGACCGATTGCTTTTAACCATGTGTTTAATCTGTTAATTATAACAGAATCGTCCTTGGGGTTGTCAAATCTAACATCGATATCGGCAACAGTATCCCCGGTTTGATCTTCTCTACTGTTAAAACTCAGAGAGAAGTTTTCATTAATTTTTTGTGTTCTTGCCATTATTTTTTACCCTGTTGAGAAATAGAGTGTGAGTTGCCCCACACTCTATGTTTAGTCTTACTGCTTCTGACGATTGCGAATCATGGCAAGGATGTCTTGCGCACGACTGTTGTCACCTGCGGGTGCTGCGGCAGCTGGAGCAGCGATTGCCGCTGGTGCTGGTGTATCGTCAATGTGTTCATCAACTGGAGCAGCGGCTGTTCTCGCAGCTGGCTTGTTAGGATCACCAGTGGCTTGACTCATACCTGCTGGTTTGAAATATTGACCCCAACGATCCATGTCGTAGGCTTCACCATCTACGGAAGCTTCAAACATTTCTTTCATGACCTTGAGTTCTACATCAGTGGGTTTCTTTGGTAAGAATCCGCTGAGATCAAACAGACCATTTGCTGTTACTGCTGATGATTCAACATCTGTCAGCGAACGCTCACGTCGGCTCCACTTTGAAGTAGAGTAGTCAGCAAAGCCACCTTTTGATGTCTTGGCAATACGGAAGTCTAGACCTTTCAAGAAGTCTGTTGGCAACTCATCCAATTCTGGATCCATCAATGCGCTACGGATGATAGCGTAAATCTGAGGTCCGATGATAAATCTACGGATAGGATTGTCTGGAAGTTTGTCTTCCTTGAGTGGATCTTCAACCACAAAGCCTTGAAAAATGTATGAACGCTTTTTCCAATACTTACGACCCATTTCCTCAAGTGATTTGTCTTTGAACCAACCACGTACTTCAGATAGGATCGGACATGCTGTGCCATCGTTGTACATTTCCACACATGGAACCTGTACCTGCACTGATCTGCTGTCTGTTTCGCCCTTGATGCCAGCGAATGGCAATTTGATCATTGCACGTTCTACCCAGAAGAATGTGTTGTTGGGATTGCCATCAGGTAAGAAACGTACGACAGCTTCTTTGCCTTCTTGCATGTTCCAATGTGGGTAAATTGCATTGTCTCCACCGCCGGTGGATTGTCCTGTGGACTTTGATTGTGCTTCTTGAAGTTTCGCACGGATTTCTGATAGTGTTGCCATTTTAAATGCCTCCTTGTGTTATGCCTAAAATGTTTATATGCCTTATGCACATGTTTTATTATGCGCTTTTTATTTATCAAGGTCAACGATTATCTGCGTATTTTTTGATTTTATTTTGCCAAAAGAAAAAGTGGGTCATGCCCACTTTTCCTTGTACTTGGCCATTGCCATTTGTCTAGCTAACCATAATCTAAACTTCACATAGTCCGATAGCTCATCACTCTGAACTACCTTACCAAACTCTTGACTACGTCGATTACGGCCAAAAGTGACCTCATCGTCTATTATGAGGTCACTGTCTTCTAAGTCAAACTTACTTTGCTGGAACTGCGGCTGGCTTTGCGTCTGTTTTAGGTGCGTCCTTCTTTGCACCGTCACTTTTTGCAGGCTTTTTCTCGTCCTTCTTGACTTCAGCTTTGGCCGGAGCGGCTGCTGGAGTAGCAGGTGCTTTAGCTGGCTCAGCAGCGAACACAGTTGCGGCAAACATTGCGGCGATTAGAGTTGCGATTGTTTTCATTTTATTTCCTTTAGGTTAGTTTGAAACAAGTACCAGTCTATAACAGTTACAGTTAGCATCAAGAATTTGTTCATAATGATAACCATACGGCACAGATGGTTGGGTGTTAGGATACACTATGATTGGCGGCTGCTGTACTATCACGGGCTGTGGTCTTGTGATCACATATCCCAGTACGCCTCCTATCACAAGCGGTGCAACCCAATCGGATCGATTGTAATAACCATGATTCTGACCATGATGATTCCAGTGATTCGGATTTGCCTGGCTTGTCCCACTTACCAATATCAAACTCGCAAGTGTTAAGGTTTTTAGCAGTTTCATACATAATGTCTCCTAGCATATATATACAACGCTTTAGAGACAGGTTCCGTTGACACACAATTTAGCCAAAAAGAAAGGGCACCTAAGTGCCCAATCTAACTGCGACGAAACTTGTTAGTAGCCTGCTAGTTCTCTAATACGAGCCAATTCTGCAATCTGTGGATCTTGTTGTTGTGGTGCCATTCTTTCTACCATTTTACGAGCAACATGTTCTGCCTGTTCGCCAAACTTTTTGCCTACCATAGTGCATACACCTTCTGGGCCTTTGGGAAATGTACCTGAATCTCTGTCATAGAAACTATGCAGGAATTCTGCTAGCTCTTCGGTGTTTAATCTTTCTTTTCGTTTTTCAAAATCACGTTTTGGCTTGTCATCTTTGTATTCTACATCTTTCATGGTCAGCGGTGGTTCACCTGCTTTTTTTCTATCTACTGCTGGTCTTTCGTAGTCTCTTGGATTATCAGGATCCACAGCTTCTTGCGGTACTGGTTCTTCTGCAGGCACAACCGCTGCTGCTGGATCAACCGGTGCTGGATCAACCGGTGCTGGTTCCGCTTCCGGGGCAGTTTGGTCGCCTCCTTGAGCTGCTTCCGGGTCATCCACCATGTCGCCAAAATCCAACTGCTCTAGTGCTTCGGGTGCATTAAATTCCAACCAATCTTTGACCAATGGTCTCACACATGCATCTGGATCTTCTGCTGCCTGTTCTTTGATTCGCTTGTATAGTTCTGGATCTTCAATCAATCCTTTGAGGCTTTCGATAGCATTAGTGCCGTCAACTCCTGCTGGGAAATGTTGTCCTACTAGTTCTTGTAGACTTTGTAATGCTGCCTGTTGTTGTTCGGGGTCTTCACTGGTCACTGCACTATCTTCGCCTAGGCCCATGACCCAGTTTTCAAATTGAGCAAATGGGTCATTGTCTTCTGTTTCAACCGTTAG
>Ga0209500_10003383_pt1 | contig 10913 bp, 8 predicted proteins | sample S_140212_EF_Meta_FD_187323 | JGI IMG/M metagenome (GOLD analysis project Ga0209500, IMG submission 187323) | Freshwater microbial communities from Lake Simoncouche, Canada to study carbon cycling - S_140212_EF_MetaG (SPAdes) (version 2) | ecosystem: Environmental > Aquatic > Freshwater > Lake ...
AGTATATTATTTGTCTCCTAACAGCAATTTATTTTCACTGCATTAAAAAAATACTAAGGATTCTATATATTTTGTAGGAGGCAGCAAAATTGTGTATGTGTGTGTATGTGTGTATGTGTGTATGTGTGTATGTGCGTGCGTGTGTATGTGTATGTGTGTATGTGCGTGCGTATGTGTGTATAACATAGAAACGATTCTATGTTATATTTTTTTTGAAAATTCCTTTTTTAACCAGTCTGAAACATTTAAAAATATTTGTTTATTATAATATATTTCGGGGTAATCAATTGTATGATATGCCTTATATGATTTTATGTTTCCATTATGATAGGTTACCGTGCCTAATTTTTTATTGATAATACTGTTCATTACAGCATTTGATATAGAAATATCATGTTTTGGTTCTTGTGTTGTATCAGATCTTATACCGTTAATTAAATTATTTAGTTTTAAATAAGAGTTTAATTCACCTAACCATGTTTTATTTATTAACTTTGGAGAATTTTCTCCTGTATTATAATTATAAACGTTATTAGAACCGTAGATGTTATCTTGGTTGATAGGAGGGGTGGTATTACTATCATCATCATAGTAATCATCTGCTAATAAAAATGGATTGTTACAAGAATCCATGTGGGTTATGATAGAGTATCTATTCCTAATATACTATTTCTATATTTTTTTTCCCTTAATTTACGCAAACGGAAAATTGAAGTCAAAGTAAACCTTTAATAAGTATGCAGTAATCAATTCCAAAGAATTAGAAGTCGTTTCAATCAACAATGTCAGCATCTTCCTACAACAACTCCAGAAACTACGGTCGTGATTCTGATCGTAATCAAAAGTATATCCCCCGCGAGCGTGATGACCGCCGTGATGACCGCAGACCCCGCAATGCCTACTACGAAGCCGGAGATGTTGCCCATGCGATGTATGGCGAATCCAAAGCTCCTATTACAAACCCGAGCATCTGTATCCCACGAACATTTACAACCATTCGTGGAGAGCAAACCAAGCGCGCCGTCTTCAATACATTCAGGGACCTACGCATCGGACACATTGAGCGTATCGACACTGTTCACAAGACCGACAAAAATGGTGAGCGCTTCTGCACCGTCTACGTCCACTTGAATTGGAACATGGACAGTCAACTTGCTCGCGACACTCGTAAGAAATTGCTGGACGGTGATGATGTAAAAATTGTCTACGATGAGCCATGGTTCTGGAAGTGCACGATGAGCACGATGGAAAAGCCCGAGTCTCGCTTCCCAGAAAAACAAGAACGCATTACATCCAGACCGCGCATCGATTTAGGTCATGGCACGAAGGCTGTTTCACGCTACACTCGTGATGACCAACAGGATGAGGGGCGTCAGTGTGAGCGTCAGTGTGAGCGTCAGTGTGAGCATGAACAAGGCGAAGAACCAAATTGCGAACAGCTGTGCAATATGGGCTCCCAAGACGAAAGCGAAGAGTAAATCCGACAACGAATAGTGTTGTGGTAAGTATAGGGTAAGTATACCAGTAGTTATATATGTTTTATGTTCTAACACTTTTTTATTTTTATAACGTAATTTTATATTGTATTTTTATGGAATTCGAAAACCGAATAGCACAAGAACAAAAAAATGATATACCATCGCATATACCATCACTTAAAATAGGATCTACAAAAATTGCATTAGTAAAAGAAAACTCATATACTATAGAATCAACAAATTTACTTGTAAATTCTATAAACGATAATATCACACATAATAATGCTTTTGACAGACATGTTAAGATAACGCCTATATCGAATACAAAAAACAGAAAACACGCACGAACACATGTAGAAAATGCCAAAACAGAATTATATAATAAAATAAAGATGGAGTTTAATGCAAAATCAGTAATGCCTTTAGCAACATTTTTAAACAAAAATAGTAACAAACATGGTGTGGACTATAATGTAATATTGCATTTTATAGGTAATATAGGTAATCAGTTGACTTTTTTGAGAAGGAAAGGATATTCAATCCCATTTTTTAGTTTAGAAGATTTTATTGTTATTGACAATTCTATTTTTTCTTTCATGAATGACGACAAAATATTTAAAATAGATGATGAAACTAAAAACATTACCGTCGACTATCCACTTAAATATAATAAAAATAATTCATTTATTCCACCACATGTGATGATGGGACTCATTGACACCTCTGATAAAATACCCACCGATATATATTTTTCATCCATATATTATAGTCTAGCACAAATATGTGTATATATTTTTCTAAGAGAAAAAATAAAGGACGAGGATGACTACGATAAAATATCCGGACCATTTATTTATACTTCACTATATTGGTGCCTTAAACGATGTTTAGATAAAGACGAAAACAAAAGAATTCTTTTGTATGTTTAATTTATAAGAATGTCTATTGCCACTTTAAAACGAAAAACCAATTTAGGAGGAAATCCTCGCGCCGACCCTATTTCGGGTATTGGTAATAAAGGATTCGCATTAAACGGGACACTTCGCAATATAGGTGGAGTAGGACAGTTTAGAATGGTATCCAATGTTACAAGAACACGATATCGTGGCAATACACCTATGGGGTATGGAGGAAATGGTGGTGCATATCCCGTATATGTATTCAACTCGGGTGATTGTTGCACAAATGATGCAGAAATTATTAAAAAATCTACTAAAAATACACAAGGTATGTTGGATGAACGGTATAAGGGTATTTTGTTTGGAACTTATCCCAATACATGGGTGAAAGATGACAGCAATAGTTATCGTATCACAAAAACACAGGGACAATATGTTGAAAATATTACCAAAAAAGTCGGTTCTTGTAATTTTGAACCACCTATTTGCTGTGATATCGATAATAAATGCACATGTATACAGGGGCGATATATATACATTGGCACAAAAAAGAAACTGTTTTATCGTCCAACAACCAAAAGTGTAGCCAATTTTAGCCCCGATGGACAAATGATGTCACAAGGCATGTATATCACCACTGGTGGTCTTTCTAAGAAAAACAACCTACCTACGCCTCCGTGCATGCAACATTATCCACCCATGTTGTCACATACAGGCTGTGATACAAATGTTGTAACGTGGCAGCAGGCGAAGGCGGTTGGCATTATGCCACCTGATTATATGAACTGCCCGCCATGCGCTGTAACAAATCCTCCATGTGTTACTTGTGTTTAGTGCATTTAGCATGTGTGTAATTCATTATTACTAGAAAATATAGAACATATATACCGTTATATTACGGTATATATGTTTACAATATATATGTTTAGAAGATTACAAGATGCATGATTAAAGTGAGATGAAATAGAATAACATAAGGTTAGTAAAAATCATAAAAAACTGTTGTATCATTAAAAGATATTTAGATAAGGAAGATTTTGGGGTAAGAAGGGTATAACCAACACCTGCTTGAATTGTTGTAGCCAAAAACAGTGTGTCTGCAAATGTAGGTTCAACATATTGAGATATTTCTTCATTCATATCCATTTCTTTCCTTATAATATAATAAATTATAGCAAAAACGAATATACACAAAAAGTTGTATAAGGCACCTCGAATAACATACTTCATTTTTGATGGTTATTATACTATACACTATAAAATAAACTATAAAATAAACTATAAAATAAACTATAAATAAATAATATAAAGTTAAAATTATAGTATTACTAACATAGCAATATACAAGGAATACTTTCGAATACACACCACACCACACCACACCACACACACAAACATGTCCAATACCGAAAACACTCCATCATATATTCTTAAAATATTTATCATAAACCAAAATACAAATACTACTACTACCACTAATACTACTACCACTAATACTACTACCACTACCACTACCAATACCCCTACCCCTAAATACGAACAACTCGTAAAAATGTATGAACAAAAGGTAGAAGAACATAATAAAAAAGTATACGAATCAGCATACCCAGATGCCGGTTTTGATTTATTTATTCCATATGATTATACCGAACACGCAAATGGATACACCGATAATCGTTTGTCAACTATTACATTTCGTGCACCTCTTGGCATCAAATGTAGTATGTCGCATTTTAACCCTATATACAAAAAGTCATCTCCATCCGGATACTACCTATATCCACGCTCCAGTATTGTAAAAACACCGTTTCGATTATCTAATTCGGTAGGTATTATTGATGCAGGATATAGAGGCGAAATCATGGCCGTCGTTGATAATATTGATGCAGCGAGTAATGATATAGCGGTGTGTCTTAAACGATACATGCCACCGATGTCGCGAATGTTTCAAATATGTTCACCGACATTGGAGCCTTTTTTGGTCACGATTGTAGATAGTGCAGAAAAACTTGGCTCGACGGAACGCGGTAGTGGTGGATTTGGTTCTACGGGTGTTTAATGCGAATGCGAATGCGAATGCCTATAATCCAAAATTATTATAGTCATCATAAGGCATTGCGCTATCATTTGCGCTTGTAGATTTAACTATTTTACCACTCTCAATATAAATTTTGGTAGGGAATGCAGCAGCATATTCAGGATCATGTGTTACGACAATAAGTGTAGATTTTTTAGACATTTCGTCAATCATTCTCATTATGTATTTTTTATGTATACTGTCGACAGCGGCGGTTGGTTCATCCATAATAATAATAGGTTTGTTACTTAAATAACACCTCAATAAGTATATAATTTGTTTTTGTCCACCACTTAATGAAGATCCGTGTAATCCAGCAAGTGTTTCTAATCCTTGTGGTTGATTTTTAAAAACACTTACTACATGTAATTTTTTTAGAATTTGTTTTACTTTTTCTTTTGGAATATTATTTCCGTAGCATATGTTTTCAATAATGGGACGATTAAATAGGACTACTTTTTGATTTATGATTGCTATTTTACTTCTTAGGTATTCGCGATTTATTTCTAATACATTCACGCCATTGTGTAAGACTTCACCACCCGATACACTATAGAATCCCATCATAAGCTTAATGATTGTTGATTTACCGCTTCCGTTGGTTCCTATAATCGCTACCCTATCTAATGGATTTATTTTGAATGAAACATTATCGAGTGATTTTATTTTTGGAATGTTGTCTGATACTGAATGTCCCCCATCTGGTTGAGAAGACTGATAAATATCTTTATTGGGGTATTCAAATGATACATTTCTGAATTCTATACTTCCAGATATAGAAAAATCTTTTTTATCCCCATTCGTTATTGTCTCATTTAAAATATCTTTTATTCTTTTTTCACTTTCTACTATTTTACCATATCCCGACATAATATGAATTATTCTAGCGTTTGATGTTTTCAAATAACGAATAAAAAATAATATAATAATAACTAACTGTATAGTAGTTTGACTTGTTACTTTTTTATTTTTATAAAGTCGAAGAATAATATACACAGATATAATTAATATAATTGTAGTAGTAAAAGACATCATATATACTCCCGTTGATTCATACCATAGTTGATTTACGTTTGTTTTATCATATACGGTATGTTTATTATTCAAGTATTCTTTTTCATCGGGGATTTTTTTACATGCAATTACACTTAATGCATTGCTTAAAACGTCATCTACATGTGTCATTAATATTTTTTCTTCTCTTTCTCGTTCACCTGATTTATTTTTTACTTGTTTTAATGTATAATAAAATATAATGAAATATACTATAAATATAAATACAATTATTAATCCTACTTCTATATTCAGGTATATAATATAAATTAATATTGAAAAAACTGTTATACAAAAAGTAAGTATCCAGTATATAAAATGTTGAGTATATGCTATTGCTATGTTGGGAATATTTAATAATTTTAAAATAATATTTGATATATTTTCGTTGTCATAGTTTACTTCTATATTTTTAAATATTACATCGACCAACTTAAATCTAATAAATTTTTCAAGTATGGGCAAATATTTCTGATCTAAATAACAATATATCATGTTTATGACATCTATTAAAATATATAATCCTGCAATCTTCCATAATATACTTATGGAATTATCATAATCTAATTTATTAATAGCATTTGTAAAACTAGTAAATAAATTTGATAATACTATCATTTCTAAAGGATTTGATATAAATATCAGGCATATTGTAACAAACAACCATAATTTATTATCATTCATAAACTCATAAACATAGCCTAATATAATATTGTCTTCTTTTTTATTGTTAGTTTTATCATTGGTATTACTTTTTGAATCCATAATTAAGATATAAGATATAAGATATAAGATGTAAGATATAAGATGTAAGATATATTATATAAATAATATATTTTAGTTATTAAAAATATACTTTGGTTGTTTATCATGTATTTTGTATTGTTATTTATTGTTTAGAATTTATGTTTATGTTTTATTTTTAATTTAGTTTCAGTTTCAAATTTTTACTATGCATATAATATAAGTATATATGGCTTTTTTTGTAAAAGCATTCATAAATTTATTTAGTGGTAGTTCGAATGAAGTTAAGACTAGTAAAGTAGAAGAAAAACCATTATTATCTGTTTTAGAACAAGGAAAAAGAGAGCTAGAAGCCATAAAAAAAGATGCATCTAAAATTGCTGATCAGATTGACGATAATATATGTAAAGCTGTAGCTAATATTCGTGGAAGAGGTAGAGGCTCAGTAAAACCAAAAGCACCACCTAAAAGTAGTAAGGCTAAGAGCAAAGATAAAGGGGATAGTTCTCCACCGCTGCCGCCTCATACAATCGAACATGAAATCGCAGAGTTGATAGTTGAAAATGAAGATATAGTTAACGGTTTGAGCGAAACGCCTGCACCATCAAGTGCCCCCCGTGCCTCTTTAGCTGCTTCCGCTGCTGCTGCTGCCCCTGCCATTTCAGATAGCTCTGCAGCCATTGAAACTATAAGTGATAATAGTGACCAAATTGGAGTTAAATTAGAAATATGTGAACTGCAAGCCGAAATTAAGTATAATACTGTAGAAAGAGCAGTATTTGACCATTTTATAAAAGTATTTCATGATACTCGAGTGAGTGATGATGAATATAGAATACAATGTGTAGATGGTGTAGTATTAGAATTACAACATATGTTAACAGCTTGTTCTGTTCATGAAGTCGACGCCTCGTCGATGGCTAATATAACAATGCGCAAAGTTGTAGAATCATGGTTACCAGATCTTCATAAACCGCACCCTGTTTCCAAGGATGTTACCCAAGAATCTAAAATCGTATCAGTTGTAAATACAGAAAATGAAATATTTTTTAAAAGAATGGCGGCTTATCTGAAAGCACAAGAACTATCTATTGTATTTAAATCCCCAAATTGGAAAAATGATTATAAACTACATGAAACAAGAAGATTGCTTAGTTTATCACCGCCACCACCGCCACCAGGTCCACCACAAGGTCCACCACCAGGCCCACCGCCACCACCAGGCCCACCAGGAAATTATTATCCAACAGTATCGGTAGGACCATTTAGATATGCAATTGGACCTATTGTAGATTTTGAATACCTTGAAGGTAGAACATTAATTTATATAAAATGTTATGATGATAACACATATACAACCGGAATATATTTTTGGGTTTATCTTTCTCAAAGTGAGGGAATGTTTCGTGTATTTTTTAAATTATTAGCGAATTCGATTATTGAGAAAGGTTTCGATTATACACAAGCCACTCTTATATGTTGGGTATTACAGGCACATATTAATCTATATTATAATACGCATTATAAACGAGGAAAACTAAACCCAATTAAAATAGATTCATTACAACGGGTTATTTATTTTGTAGAAAATATGTCTTATTTACAGAGTAATTTTCTTGATAATTTTCCTCTACCTGTAATTGTCCCATGTCCTAATCCTGTTCCACCTTGTTGTTATGTAGGTATTCCTCTTCCTCCTCAATTATTCGACGCATCTAATAGGCCACTGAGACTGGGTGGACATTATTATTTTATTAGTAAAAAATATAATTCTATATTTAGTGATGGTTTTCCCATAACACCTGAGGGTGCTTCAAATATACCGAATCTAGAAGCAGACCCATATTATATGGAACTTATGGATACCGTGGATGCTGCTGGAACCCCGCTATATCAATTAAAATTTAAAGATTTATTGCGAGATCCTCCCGTTGATCCTAGAGCTTATCATGATAGAACATATCCATTAATATATTCTTTTACAACCTCGTGTCATAAGTCAATTTTAACATCATTTAAAGAATTTTTAGATGTTGGAAATTATTCAAATACGTTTTGGGTTCAAGGACTTCAAAATTTTACTAAACATTTTAATGGTGTTCTTTCCCCTGTTCTTTATATAACTATTGGAGCTATGATAAACAATCCCGATTTTAAATTATCATCATTTCGTTATGAAATGTTGAATGTTAATCCTACCAAAGTCTACTCTGATGTTTTCGAAAGAACCGCTGAATATAAACGTGCAAATAGAATAATAAGTACTCTAGGGACAGAAAATGCACCTGATGCTAGCATTTTTCATCCTGGAGACGATCCTACACCTAGAACAAGAGCATTAGATGCCCGTTTAAAGATGCAGTTATTTGAAGTGTATCAGCGTAGAACAATTCCAACAATAGGTGAAAATTTAGATGCACAACGAGCAAGTATAAGCGGTATGGTAGATGCGGTAATTGGCCAAGTTTGTAATAACCGTTCGATTAATATATTATTACAACAGTATTCTTTAACCTGGATACCCATTTGGTTACTTAATAAATTATTATGCGAACGCCCTACTGATCCTCGAGTGCGCCAGTTATTGACTATAAGACCTGACTTACACGGTTTGTATAGTCTACAACAATGCAATGATAGACCGATTAATATCGATTATAATTTTATACGAGAATTGCAGGACTTTGCGATTTTATCATTAAAGAAAAAATGGTTAGAAGGAATGTTTAAATTTTCATACGAGTCCTTGAATAATATTTTTTCACGAGAAGATACTATTAATAATCCGGGTGGTATAGGGAATGGTCAACAAACTAAAACATTATATTATTTAAATATCGATGGATTTTTTCATCCATTACCTGATTTAAAATGTAAAGATCCATCCGATCCAGCATTACTTACACTACCGTCAGAATTTACTGAAAAACGAAAAGAAAATTTTAATATTAGAGCATCACCTGAATTAGACTGTAAAATTCTTACATTAGCGCAAATATATTGTATGGAATTCAAATATTTGAAATACCCTCCTAACCCACCAGAATTAAAAACGATGTGTGTATTTTTCCAAGTATCATCAACTATTGTATATAAAGAAACGCCAGGTAATCTGCTAACTCCTGCTAGTAAACAAATAGTATTTGCAATTGATATGCAAAAAACACCAATAGCTTGTATTCCTGAATTTGATATAGAGCGTAGGCCTGATGTAATGGATTTGGGCGGAGGCACACGCTCACGCTCACGATCGCCCCGTCGTGGTGAGGGTGCTAGTAGAAGAGAAGGTTCCTCGCATCGACGATCTTCTTCACCGCGTGTAAGTAGAAGAGAAGGTTCCACTCATCAACGCTCTCCTTCACCGCGTGGTAGAGAAAGAGGTGAACGTGACGAACGATATAAACAAGAACAAAAAGAACGACAAGAACAAAAAAAAATATGGGAATTATTTTTATATAGTCAATATACGATATGTGGCACATACAAAAGGGTATCATCATGGGGTGGATTTTTTTCAGGAAAGATGATGGAATATTTATTCGGACAATATTTTCAACTTCCTACAATTTTTAAACGTTTTGCAAATATTCTTCAAGTGTGTCATCAATATTGCACGACAGCTCCAATTTATAATTATAATAATGCCTCTCCTTATTGTTTTTTAGAAATACCTGCACATTTTTCATTTATTGATAGATTTGTTCATCATTTTGGAGAAGCAGATGTTGCATCTTTTAGTGGAAGTGTTCCTTATCTGCCTCCTATTGTCCGCGCCGATGGAAGTCGTGTTTCACAAGTTCTTGCGGGTATACCTTATATACAAACATGGCTTACACTACATACATTACAAATAAGAATATGTTCGGAACTTTTTATCGCCCCATTTATGGATGCAGATATAGATGATGCTGAATCTTTCTCCACTCATGCGGAGAGTTTAAGTTCGCGAAGCTCATTAAGTTCATCCGAGTCATGGGTTTCTGATATTAAAGCAAATGCAGATAGTTATCCATACCCTGCATTAACATGGTTAACACTTGGACCACTAGAAGATTCAGTAGAAGGAGATGGTTCATTTAGAGGCACTATAGAAAGTGAGGAAAGTCGCGGAAGTCAAGGAAGTCAAGGAAGTCGTGGAAGTCAAGATATGGGTGTAGGTGCGGCACCGGAAGGAGGTGGTGGTAAAATGAAACACTTATTGTCTGTATCTTATACAAAAAAAAATAGAAAAAATAAATATAAAAAGAAAAATAATAATAATAATAATAATAATAATAATAATAATAAAACACATCATAATAAAAAATATAGTCTTTCTAGACATAGATTTAAAAAAAATAAAACAGGTAAAACAAATAAAACAAACAAAACATTTCGTAAAAAATATAGACATTAATACTTGACTCTTGATGCTCCGCTCTCACGCTCCATCGTGGCTTTGCATATTGCGCACCATTAATATATGAGACGTAAGAGAGTCGTGAGATAATGAGAAATTCAATATATAAATAAAAAATGAATATTATGCAAATATTTTGCAAATATTTTGCAAATATTTATCATTTTTATGTTGATATATTATATTGTAGTTTATACTATAAAAACAGGAATGAAAATCGAATCTATGTCACAGACACGGAAAATGCGAAAAATAAAAAGTAG
>Ga0209500_10003386_pt1 | contig 10912 bp, 6 predicted proteins | sample S_140212_EF_Meta_FD_187323 | JGI IMG/M metagenome (GOLD analysis project Ga0209500, IMG submission 187323) | Freshwater microbial communities from Lake Simoncouche, Canada to study carbon cycling - S_140212_EF_MetaG (SPAdes) (version 2) | ecosystem: Environmental > Aquatic > Freshwater > Lake ...
TCAACATCCCGGACAGGCACAACAGCAACAGGTGCGCATGAGCCTATGGATAGCCTTGGTTGATGTAGCGCAAGGTGGCCGACGCACAGTGAGCCTTGGAAACATGACTGTGGAAATAGAAATACCGCTAGGCATAAACGATGGCGACAATGTACAGTATGCCAACCTGGGACCTGGTGGTACAAACTTGGTAGTTAATTTCCGCATACATCCACATCCAAGATGGCAACGCCAAGGACTAAATCTCACCCAAGATGAAAACGTCATAATATGGGACCTAATACTAGGTGGCGAAATGCCTGTGCGAGATATACAAGGAACCACTTTAAACATGACCATTCCAGCTGGCACACAACCCGGAACCCAGTTACGACTACGAGGTCGAGGACTACGAAATCGGCAAGGTGAAACAGGAGACTTATTTGTGCGGTTACAGGCCCGATTACCTGATACTATACCACAGGAATTGCTGTCTCAAATTGCTCAAAGTCACGGTCGATAAATACCTAATAGATTGCTAGTTGTTTTAAACTCGTGTATACTACTAACTCGTATACACATAACCTGGAAAGAACAATGCAGAACAGTCCCGAAATTGAACAGATAGTTGAAAACTCACTCAAGTTGGCCCGCGATAGGAAACACGAGTATGTGTTAACCGAACATTTTTTACTGGCCACGATACGCTATAATCCTTTCCGGCAGGTACTAGCAAAGTTTGGTGTTGATGTTGACATGTTTGACCAAGAGCTAGATGCTTATCTTGCTAGTCTGGTCAACTTGGTCAATGAACGAGAAGTGGCACCTAGAAAAACCAATGCGCTTGAACGCTGTTTCAATCGAGCCCTTACACAGGTCCTGTTCACAGGTCGTCGAAGCATGACCATCATTGATTTGTATCTGGCCATGATGGCTGAAAATAATAGTCATGCCCATTACTTCCTGCTCAAGTACGGAGTCAAAAAACAAGAGTTTGTGGATTTTTGGCACAACAACTACAATCAAAATGATGTGGCATTTACTGACAAGCAAGCTGACGATATTTTAAAAGAACATTGTGTCAACCTCACTGATCTGGCACACAACGACCGCTTGGAACCCATGATTGGTCGAGCAGAAGAACTGCATGACATGATCACAGTGTTGGCACGCAAGTTCAAGGCCAATGTGCTCATGGTAGGCGATCCTGGTGTGGGCAAAACTGCCATCATAGAAGGCCTGGCACAAGAGATCAATGCTGATCGTGTTCCTGAATTCCTTAAAGGTTATGAAGTATACAGTTTGGAAATTGGAAGTTTACTAGCTGGTAGCAAGTATCGCGGCGAGTTTGAAGAAAAGTTCAAGAATGTCATTGCCGCTCTAGAAGCCAAGAAAAAGTGTGTGTTGTTTATTGATGAAGCACATACCATGAAAGGTGCTGGGTCTGGGTCGCAATCAACCCTGGACTTTGCCAACATGCTCAAGCCAGCAATTACCAAAGGTAATCTCAAAGTTGTGGCCTGTACCACCTGGGAAGAATATTATGAATCGTTTGAAAAAGATCGTGCGCTCATGCGTCGATTCCATAGAGTCAGTATCGACGAACCAGATGCCGCTACCACTGAAAAGATCTTGATTGGTCTGAGCCCAAGGCTGGAACAGTTCCACAATGTCATGATTGAAACTGAAGCAATTACAGCTGCAGTTGAGCTTGGCGCCAGATACATACACGATAGAAAGAATCCTGACAAGAGTATCGATCTTGTAGATGGTGCCTGTGCTAGAGAACGTGTCAAAGACCAAGGCACAGCCACGATCGACCGTGATCTAATCATGGCACAGTTGAGCCGTGTAACTGAAGTTCCGCTAGATCGATTACAAAATGAACGCAGCACAAAAATCGTTGAACTTGAAAGCAATATCAAACAGTCGTTATACGGACAAGATGCCGCTGTTGACAGTGTACTAGAGCGGGTCTACATAAACTTCTCCGGTATTGGTAACGCCAAACGCCCTATAGCCAGCTTTTTATTCTTGGGCCCAACAGGCACTGGTAAAACAGAACTGGCTCGACTGTTGGCCACTAACTTAGACATGAAGTTGCTCAAATACGACATGAGTGAATACCAAGAAAAGCACACAGTAAGCAGTCTAATTGGTGCTCCTCCTGGATATGTAGGCTTTGAAGATGGCAACGTGGGTGGCGGCAAGTTGATATCAGACATAAGCAAACATCCGTTTAGCGTGATCCTGTTTGACGAAGTTGAAAAGGCTCACCCAGATGTGATCAACATCATGTTACAGATGTTGGATGAAGCCAGGATCACAAGCAGCAATGGCAAGAGTGTGGATCTTAAAAACACCATCATTATCATGACATCAAATCTAGGTGCTCGTGACAACGAAAACAACAACATTGGGTTTGGTCAAAGTTTAGAAAAAACTGGCAGTGAAGATCGGGCCATGAAAGAATTCTTCAAGCCTGAGTTACGCAATAGAATCGATCAAGTCTGCAAGTTTAAAAAATTAGACACACTAGCCATCAAGAAGATTGTGCTCAAGTTTGTTGATGAACTACAGACCAGTTTGATGGCCAAGAACATACGACTCAGCCTAAGCGAGCCTGTGATTGATCTATTAGCTGAAAAAGGCTACGACAACAAGATGGGTGCCAGACCTTTGGGTCGCAAGATAGATGAGCTGATCCGTGTGCCACTCAGCAAACGTATCTTGTTTGAAGGTCTTGAGAACTGTGCATTATATGCCACGGTCAAAGATGATTGTATTGAATTTGCCATACAGGATACGGTGTCTCAGCCCACTGTAGATCAAGATGGGTTTATCAGACTTGATTAGACGACCGCGGATGACCCGAGTGTCAAGAGATCGACTGTTCTACGATGTCTATGAATACTGTGTGTCATTTGGCATGGCCGAGGCCAGTGCTTTACGTGGACTCAACCCTGATCGTATTGATCGGGTCATCGCCATGCGCAGGAGTTTTCGTTCCATTATCACATGGTCTTCTGAAAAGAAAGCGTCCATAACCGATGAACATGTTCAAGATTTGCACACGCTCTGCACATTTCTGTTACAAGCAACTGAATCGTTTAAACTGGTACTCAGTGGTGAACGTGCCTGGGTCTATGCCAAAGATTGGGAATTTTTAAAAACGGTAGCTCAATTGCCTGGCGTAATTCGACCTCGATATAGTAGAGCCATAATTGATCGACCCGTTGATACTGTAATTTTAAAAAATCCCAAGCATGCCCAACGCAGTTACTTCAAGGAGCAGGCTGTTAGTCCTGCTCAAAAAGAACAACTGATTGCTTTTTTTAACAATCATCAAGACAATGTGCGATTAAGCCCCAGTTTGACCAAATGGTTACAATGGCCAACTCGCAGGATTTACAGTTACTTTTTTGTTGATTATGATCATGGCAGTTGGCCCTTGATGATCAGTCTGGTACATCCAGGCCTCATAAAAAAGACAGTGCAATTACTACCTGGTAAATAACTCACTATGGCAAAAATACACGAAGAAATCATTGTTATCAAACTAAGCAAATTAGTAAAAGAAACTGATAAACCAATGGCAGTAGTCACTGACGAGTTGGTTGCAAGTTTAAGTGCGGTTGTAGAAGAACTTGCTGGATCTGGCATTATTGTAGAAATTGAAAGAGCATAATGACTACGTTGACTTTATTACCCCTAACCCAATACGGTGTGCCTTCGGGCAATTACGATGGCGTCAGCTCTGCTTTTGTAGGCAACGCTGTCCCAGCTGCCAACTACTATGGCGGACAAGGACCTATACAAACTTTTACATACACATTTGCCAATTTAATTGCAAACGTCACTACACAGGCCACCTTGAGCGACAGCCCTGAACAGGCCGCTTGGTTCGACGTATACAACTTTGGTACTAATGTAATTACTAGTAGTACCTATGCAAGCACTGTTATGGGGAATTTCAGTTGGTTGCGAGTATCAGTTACTGATTTCACTTCTGGTAACATTACCGCAACTGCTACCTATTAAGGAAAATTGTGACTGATCAAGTCCAACTTGCTTGTATCGTATCAAGTCTTGACCCAACTGCCGCTGTTGGCTTAGAAATCTGGATCGACGATACCCAAATTTACAACACTGAACATGTGTCTGAAACTGTTAATTTTACTCATGAGTTTGCGGATGTAGATGGCGATCATCGATTAAGATTTGTAATGAAAAATAAAACCCAGGCTCATACCACGATTGACGAAGCAGGCAATATCCTTTCAGACTGTCGTCTCTGTATCAACAATTTAAGTTTTGATGAAATCAATTTGGGGCAGATTTTTTTAGAACAGGCAGTTTATGAACACGATTTCAATGGTACCGCTGACCCAATACAAGATCAATTTTTTGGAGAAATGGGTTGTAACGGTACTTTAACTCTAGAATTTACTACTCCTATCTATCTCTGGCTACTAGAAAACATGTGACCATAAATATGTTACTATGAATTATCTTGTAATATATCCCGGCCGCTTCCATCCATTCCATTTGGGGCATAAGGCCAGCTACGATTATCTTGTGAACAAATACGGTGCTGATGCAGTATACATTGCCACAAGCGATAAACAAGCACCAGTCACTAGCCCATTTAGCTACAGTGACAAAGTGGCAATGATGACCAAATTGGGTGCACCTGCCAGCCATATAGTCAAGGTCAAGAACCCATATCAAGCCACCGAGATCACTGATAATTTAAGTCCAGAACAAAAAGCAGACACAGTATTAATCTTTGCTGTCAGTGCCAAGGATGCTGAACGTTTCAACTTCAAGCCCAAGAAAGATGGCAGTCCCAGTTACATACAGCCACTAAGTGGTGCAGGTAAAAAACTAAAACCCATGACCAAAGCGGCTTATATTGACATAACTCCTACTGTGAATTTCAAAGTGCGTGGGCAAGATGCCAGCAGCGCCACAGTGGTGCGTCAGTTGTTTATAGATGGCAATGATCAAGATCGTGACCAAATCATTACAGACTTGTACGGTGTTCCAGATACCAGCCTGCGTGACATGTTTAAACAGAGGCTGGGTGTAACTGATCATGTGGTCAAGATGATGCAAGAATGCCGCAGGATTGGCACAGCAAGAAGCTTGGCCTTGATGGAACGTATCATACGTGCAGAACGTGCTGTGTTAGAAGAATTTGTGTTTGATGCAACGCATAATCTATTTGAAGATATAGACTACTTAGAAGAAGATCGAGGTCGCAAAAAATAACAGCCCAGTGTAAACTAGTGTAAATATCACGCTAACTTTATAAGAGGAAACCATGGCTGAAAAAGACGCAGTACCCACAACACAAACTCCCCAAGTCGGTGAGGTCACAGAAAAACCAGCGCAAAACTTACAGCCTGGACAACAACAGATCCAAGTCAATATTGATTATTTAAAAACTACCCGTGTGCATATTTGTATGCCTTGCTACGGTGGTATGCTTACAGAATCAACATTCATGAGCTATATCAAATGGGCCAATACTTGCCGTCAATTGGGCATTGATTGGACCATGGAAACAATGACAAACGAAAGCCTAATCAGCCGTGCTAGAAATACTCTCAGTGCTAAATTCCTACACAATAAAGAATCAACTCACTTGATGTTTATCGATGCTGATATTGGCTGGGAGCCATGGCATTTGTTAGTCATGCTAGATCGTCAGGTTGATGTGATCGGCGGATTATATCCAATGAAAAGCCTACCAGTCAAATGGTGCGTGAACGGATTCAACGGTGCAGAAGAAGGACCAAATGGTCTACAAGAAGTTACCAAGACTGGCACAGGCTTTATGTTGATCAAGCGTGATGTGTTTGCCAAGATGGATAGCCATCCTGCTGTTAAGCCTTTTATCAATGATATTGGTTTGCCAGCTGAATTAAACCCGTACATGAAGACCTACTTTGACACTGCTGTGCGTGAAAATCGTTACTACAGTGAAGACTGGACTTTCTGTGAAAACTGGCGTGACCTAGGCGGTAAAGTCTGGGTTGACAAGCGTGTGTTGCTCAAGCATACAGGAACCTATGTGTTTGACTATGCGGCACAGGATCAACTGTATAAAGATCTACATCAGTTGGCTGTGGCTAACGGTGTAGCAGCTCCGGTAGATAGCGCACCTCCTCCTGCAGCACCTGCACCAGCGGCTGCTAAAGTGTTAGCAAGTAGCAAGCCAGCCAAAGCCAAGAAAAACAAGTAATAGATTCAACACACATATTCAAGAGCCGCTAAGTTAGCGGCTTTTGTTTATACAATAAATACATGAATGAATATTACAGAACTAGATTCCTATAACCTAGCAGACGCTGTCAAGTTTAACGATCAGTTAAACCCACGTTTGTGGAACCGTAGCGAACATTTACTCCCCGAAGTGCGCGAGCGCCTGGCAGAAATAGCCGACGACTTTCGTGAATTTCTAGGAGTAAAAGATTTAGCAATCAAAGACATTACCGTTAGCGGATCGAATGCGGCTTACACATACACTCCCAACAGCGATATTGATTTGCACCTGGTAGTAGATATACCGGACAATCCTGTTTATCGTGAACTGTTTGATGCTAAAAAGTTCCAGTATAATGAACAACACGACATCCGGATTGGTGGTGCCGATGTAGAATTATATGTGCAAGACGCTGATAAACCGCATGTCAGTCAGGGTGTATATTCGTTGTTGAACAACAACTGGGTACAGGTTCCACGCAGGGTAAAAAGTGTAGTTGATGATACCAGCACTCGTAACAAGTTTGAAAAAGTTGGACGACAAATTGAATCAGCCATCAAGTCGGGCAATTTAAAACGCATGACACGCCTGGCAGAAAAGATTAAAAAGATGCGTCAAACTGGCCTGGAGAATCATGGTGAGTTTGGTCCAGAAAATTTAGCATTTAAAATGTTGCGTAAACAAGGCTTGATTAAACAATTATATGATGCTCGTAATCGTGCCAAAGACCAAGAATTAAGTTTGGCCGAACAAGAACCTCGTAAACCATTTGTATATGGATTCAAAGAAGACAGCAGCCCCAATGGTGTCAGTCCTGAAACTAAAATGTTCCTCAGCGAAGAACCTCCTGCGGATGATGAAAGTGTATTGCAAGACTTTGTGGATTTTTGTGCGGATGAATTAAAACTAGAACAGATACCTGCAATCAGACTACGTCGAGATCCACAGTGGTCAGTGCGTAATCGAACATTTGGTCGCTACACCGACGACCAACACATGCTGGAAGTGGCCTGGGGCAATAGACACATTATGGATGTGCTCCGTACGGTGGCCCATGAACTTACTCACACACGTCAACACGAACGTGATGGCAAACGCATGGGACCAGATGCCGGTGAAACTGGTAGTCCATATGAAAACGAAGCCAATGCTCGTGCTGGCATACTGATGCGTGACTATGGTCGATTACATCCAGAACTGTTTGACGCTGGTCAGCAAGGTGTGGCGGAAGGCGTAGCACAAGATTATTTGTCTCAAATACCCAATTTAACTTGGAAACCACTAAGCAAAAGTGTATGGAATACAATACAAGATGAAGGTCTTGATGAAGAACAAGACGCATTTGACCACACTGATTGGGTGATGGCTTCTTTATCTATTAGTCCAGAAGACGCACAGGCACTACAAGCATTTGATAATGATGCTGTTGACGAGTTTAACAGATTTGACATACATTTAAAATCTCGCTACCCAGGATTAACAGACTTGATTGATTATGATAGAGGAACTGTAACTATCGTAAAACCAATTAACACTCAAGAACTCGACGAAAGTCTTCGAAGTCGCACAGCCGCTGCCGCTGTAGTAGCTGCCTTGTTGGGTCAGCCCACAGGAGCCATGGCACAAAGCATACAGGGTATCCTGGGCTTTATCCGAGATGCTGGTACTGTAGTACAACAGGCCCAAAACATCACCCGTGCAGGACTCAATGCGGAAGTACAACAAGAAATCACCAACTATGTGCGTGGTGCGGGTGGCGATGCTGGCAGTCAAAATCTCAGCCAATTGTATCAACTGCAACGTCAATTACAACAACAAGAACCGCCACAACAGGATCAGCAACGCCGTGAACCACAGAATGAAAGTGCGTCAGGATACATACCCACAAAACGGCAGGCAAAAGATCCAAGATACAGCATGGCCTTGACTGTGGATATCAAACCTGGACAGGTAGGCAAGGAAGCAAACAAACTAAAGCTACGCACAGATCGACAGGGTCATCCACAGATAGCCAATCCCAATGGTCTGTTCGAACAGCTCATGATGGAACTTCGACAGTTCCAGACTCTAGACGAAGTGCGCATGGCGCCCAGTGACTTACGCAAGTTTGCTGCCAGTCCCGAAGCCAAAGGTATCCGTGCTGGATTTGAAGCTGAGCTGGTATTCACTGGCATAGGCGAAGAAAGTTACGAAGACCTTGAACCCGATTATGATCAAGACGAGCGTGCCTACAGCGTACAGCAGGTCTTGGACTTTTTCCAAAACGATGACTGGGGCTATGGCATAAGTGATGGTACCGCTAGACGGGTAGAACAACAACTGGATGAAATGTACTTGGAGTGGCGCGACGAGCAGATGATGCAGGATTGGCGCAGGGGTGACAATGAAGAGCTGATCAGTGATGCCTTGTTGGACGAACAGCCCATGACCGAACGCATACATGCCGCATTAACTGATGATATGGAATTGACTGATGACGAAGCCGATGCTGTTATCATTTTACAAGCTCGACGCGAACGTGGTGAGATCGAGGGCAACATGACTGAGCCGCAGTTGGAACAGGCCACTCAATACACCAAAGCTAAATCTATTGCGTACGATGTGCTAGCCAAAGAAGTAGAACAATCTATAGAAAAACAAGATGGCATCTACGATGCGGCTTTAGAAGCCTATAGCGAAAATTACTCAGGTGATGACGACAGTTTCTTTTCAGACGTAGGTCTACGTTACATGAGCGACGTTGCTGAGCAGTTTAGTTTAGAGTGGCCTTACCTGACGGACAGTGGTGGAGGTGGCGAAGGTGGCTGGAGCGAATACAATGCTGATCAGCTGGGTGACAGTCTGGCCAAGGCTCTGGGTGTAAAAGTAAAAGTGTCAGGTGGGTATCACACTGCTACCAGAGATGATACCAGCTGGATCATTGAACAAGACGGCAGTCTTGACGCAGACGAATCTGACAACATGGCTGTGGAGATTGTGAGTCCGCCCATGCCGTTAGACGAATGCCTGACAAAAATGGAAGATTTTTTTACCTGGGCCGAAAGCGAAGGCGCCTATACCAATAGCAGTACCGGTTTCCATATGGGTGTAAGTTTGCCTACCAAGTTCCACGAAGATGTGGACTTTACAAAATTGGCCTTGTTCTTGGGTGACGAATATGTGTTACGAGAATTTGGTCGTGAAGCCAATACCTACTGCAAATCGGCCATGGAAAAAATACGCAATCGGTTGGGATCTGATTCAGGATCTGCAGTCAGTGGCGCACTGGACCTAATGAAGAATAACCTGCTGGAACTGGCACATCGTAGTATAGCCAGCAATAAGGGTTTTGGCAAACGCATATCGATCAATCCCAAAGGTAACTATATTGAATTCAGATCGGCTGGCAACACAAACTACTTTGAAGATATTGATAAACTAAAGAATACCTTGTTACGCTATGCCCGTGCCATGAAGATTGCCGGCGATCCTTCTGCAGAACGCAAAGAATATGCCAAGAAGTTGTACAAACTGATCGCTCCTGCTGAATCGGATCCTGCCTTGGCCTTGTTCTCACGTTTTAGTGCTGGTGAACTCAGTGGTAAAGAACTCAAATCACAATGGGCTGAATTGGCCTTGATGAAGGAACGACCCAAACGGGGAGAAGACCGTGAATGGGAAGCAGTGGACTCTTACACTGACGAAGTGTTGGGAACTGTCATGGACTATAGTCGGACCAATGCTACCAACTACTTCCGTGATACCTTGGGCAGTGGCTACAAATTCCAAGTACGTGAAAAAGAAATTGAGCCTGTTAGTGCCCGTGCCAAGTTGGCCAAGCGTATCAAAACACCAAAAGAAAAAGATTCTGAGTCCGACTCAGAACAGCTACAGGCCCGCATAAGTGCTGATGTGGCCAACGTGCCACGCCGGTGGGAGTTCTATCGTGCCGAAACTGGTGCGGTAATAGATACTGTGGATGATATCAACATGATGCAGGCCAATGCTGTCAGAGCCGACATAGTGCGCAGATACGGACATCCAGATGAAAGCGTAAGAATGCGTAGCGTACCTACTGAACAATCAGCTGAACGAGCCAGAGGCAATATGGATGCCTTTGAACGAAATTCTGAACGCATAGAAGCTATCCGTGCTCAAGCAAGACTGGCACAAGCAAGACCAGCATTTGGTGATGTGGCTGATGTTGAACCTGACGTGGCACAAAACTTTCCTGCCGAACCACAACAACGCAACATAGGCGGGTCCCTGGCCTGGGAAATATACAATCGCGAAACTGGAGAAAGAATACGCACATTTTGGAACAGCAACGAAGCTGACGCCGTACGCTATGCCCAAGAGTATACGGATGATTATCCTATTCCAGGATCTTATAGCATAAGACCGCAGATGACCGCAAATGAGTCAAGAGATCTACGTGAATCTGCCATGATGGGCAAGATCGAATCCACAGGAAAAATTGTTAGAATAATACGCAAACAACATTCAGTCAAGTTTAGCGATCAAAAAGATTGGTTGTTGATTGACACTGATCCAGCAAAAGGCAACCAAGGCGCAGGACTAAAATGGCTTCCAGCCAGCACAAGATTTGAATGGGTAAGACCCTACAGAGAAACCGTAGATGAAGTGTTTGATACTAAAATAGCTCGGCCCAAGTGGTCAATA
>Ga0209500_10003387_pt1 | contig 10907 bp, 9 predicted proteins | sample S_140212_EF_Meta_FD_187323 | JGI IMG/M metagenome (GOLD analysis project Ga0209500, IMG submission 187323) | Freshwater microbial communities from Lake Simoncouche, Canada to study carbon cycling - S_140212_EF_MetaG (SPAdes) (version 2) | ecosystem: Environmental > Aquatic > Freshwater > Lake ...
GAAGCTGGCCACGATCAACGCTAGGTAGACACCGTCGGCAATGCGCCGGCCAAGCACGCCTCCGCCACACCGACTAGAAGAGCTAAATCGACCTCCGGGGTCAGGAACTGTCCAAGCACCGCGGCATTCTCGTCTAGCCGCCCCCATCCGGCCATCGCCCTGAGCATCCCCAACGCCTGGTCAAGCGTATCGGCACGGAAAAAGACCCAGCCCACCATCACGACGAGCATTACGTAGACATGCCGCACCACGGCCCCGCAGGCTTCGAGAAGGCGCGACACGCCGAGCCGCTCGATCACGAGAAAACCCCCATGCCACAGCCCCCAAACCACGAACGTCCAGTTGGCCCCGTGCCACAGGCCGCACAAGAGGAACACAATCAGCAGATTTCGGTACGTCGCCAGAGGGCCCGCACGGCTGCCACCCAGTGGGATGAAGAGATAGTCACGAAACCACAAGGAGAGCGAGATGTGCCAGCGACGCCAGAAGTCGGTGATCGATGACGCTGCGTAGGGGTCGCGAAAGTTCTCCGGGAAGTGAAAACCTATCATCAGACCGAGGCCCACCGCCATCGTCGAGTAGCCGGAAAAATCGAAGAATATCTGCAACGTGTAGCAGGTGATTCCCAGCCAGGCGACCGGTGCCGCGAGAGTCGCTGGATCGAGGTCGAAGACGGCATCGGCCGGCACGGCCATCGTGTTGGCGATCAGCACTTTCTGAGCCAGGCCGACGATGAAGATCTGGATGCCGGCCGTGAACATAGCGAGCGTCGCCCGCCGATGATGCAATTCCTCACGAATGTTGTGGAACCGGATGATCGGGCCGGCCACGAGCTGCGGAAACATTGTAATGTAGACGGCGACATACATCAGGCTCCGTTCCACGGGCACCTGCCGCCGGTAGACGTCGATCAAGTAGGAAATCGCGTGGAAGGTGAAGAACGAGATGCCCAACGGCAGATGCACGTCCGGCCGCGGCCCTGACACCAGCGACGGTACGATCTCCGCCGCGATGTCGTGGAAAAACCCAAGGTACTTGAAGTAACAAAGGGCGGCGAGGTTGGCCGTCACGCCAACCGCCAGAACCACCTGCCGGCTGCGTCCCTCCGCCGCCGCGCCGAGGAAGATGCCGAACGCCCAGTTCAGCACAATCGAGACCAACATGATGTAGGTGTAGAGCACCTCGCCGTAGGCGTAGAAGCAGAGGCTAAAGAAGAGCAGCACAGCGTGCTTGAAGGGCAGCGTGAGATAGCACGCCAGAAAGATCGGCAAAAAATAGAAGATGAAAACGACCGAACTGAAGACCATGGTTTACCTTCACGCCAGTCGGCTTCTCAGGGACATGCAACCCGCTTCACCCCACCCGCGTGCCGCGAACCACGTCGGCCAGGGGACGAATGGCGTTTTGCCACAGATACTTTTCCCGAATCGCATCGGCAGCCTGCCGCATGGCCGCCAGTTTCGCGGCATTGTCGAGGGTCGCAGCGAGTGTGGCGGCGAGCGCCGCCGGATCCGTGGCGTCGATACGAACGGCCGCCCCAGCGGCAATCATTTCTTCGCTCAACGGATCCCCGCCGTTGGTCGCCAGCGGAGTTCGGGTCCACAGGTAGTCAACCACCCGCGTCCGCCAGGCAAGGAGGTTCTCCATGCCCGGCTGATTGGCGAAGCAGATGAGGTCGGCATCGAGATACCAGTTGCCGCGCTCATGGAAGGGCACCCAGTCAACGAGGTGCACGAGCGGCCGGATCGCCGGGTCCTCGATCATCTTCATCATCCGCTCGTAAGACTTCTCGAAATCTGGGTGATTCACGAACGGGTTTTTCGCCCCGACGATCACGAGGCCGACGGCATGCTTTTCCGATAACGCCTTGACCGCCTCGAGCAGACAGCCAATGTCGAACCACGGATAGACACCGCCGAACCAGAGCAACTTCCACGCTCCAGGAACGGGAATGAGTTCGGAACATGGCCGCCGCCCAGGAACGGCCTCGGCTTCGTGGATGCCATAGGGCACGATCAGAAATGGGTCGTCGTCATACGTGATCGGATTGATCCTGCCGATCGAGGCCAGAACGCCGGTGTAGTACTGCTGTTGCGCCGCGGTCGCGCAGAGGAAATAGTCACCCCGCTTGAGGCACGCCTCCCAGATCCGGCGATCCCTTTCGAAGGCGACAAGCTCGCCAGCGCGGTTGGCCGAACGACGGGCACAGACCTCGATGTGGATCGGGACATAGGCGTCCCAGACCAGCACCTGATGCTCGAGCACCGCGTCGATGATGCGGACCGAATCATCCCCGAGGCAGTAGCTGGCCACGACCACGTCGTGTTCCGCGATCATCTCCGCTAACGTCTCGTGACCCCACCTCTCGATGCGCACGCCTTCGAACTCAACGGGCATCATTGGCAAGTCGTACCATACGGGGATGGCGAGCGTCACCACACTTTCGGGCACTGCCTTCGCGAGGGCGGATGCCAGCCCCCAGCTCCGAAGGCCGGTGCCCTCCACCGTGTCGACGCCTGGAATGGGTGGTGGTCCGTAGGAGATCACCAGGACGTTCTGGCCGTAGGCTTGCTTCCTGACTTCACCGCGGCTAGGCACGGTGGACCGCTCCCTTGTTGTGTCCTCCGTCGGTGGCTCGACTGCGTCCTGAATGGCTCTGGTCACGTCGTCCAGACACCGAGACCACTGATACCTCTTCCAAATCGGCGTATCACTGGCTCGATTTCGGCCGCGGTCGAGACTCGTACGAACCGCGATCGCCATCGCATCGACATCGAGGTATGGAACAAAAATGGCCTCGTCCTCCGAGAGCATCTCGGCAGCCCCGACGGCCCCGTGAAACGACACCACCGGACACCCCGCAGCGGCCGCCTCGAGTGCCACCATGCCGCACGATTCCTCGCGAGAAGGAAATACGAATACATCTGCCGCAGCAAAGTATCTCGACGGATACTCCTTCTCGCCCACGAAGTGGATCCGCTGAGAGAGTCCCAACTGTCGGATGTCGTGACACGCCCATGGTTTCGACTGATCGTCCCAACGCCCCACCCAAACGAAGTGAACATCGTTCACGGATGCCGGTTGCTTGTCGATCAACTTGGAGCCCAGCTGCACGAACAAATCGACGCCCTTCCGCTGTTCGGCGCGGCCGCAGGCCAGCACGATCCTCGCTTCGGGCCGCAGGCCGAGTTCCTTGCGAACGGCCTGCCGTTCCTCGGCACGATCCAAGTTGGCCGGCGGCGCGTCGATGCCGTAAGGCACGAGCGAGATCCTGCCCGGCGGAATTCCGTACGCTTCTGTGAGCGAAGTGGCGACGAGCTGCGACGGGCAGACGATGTGCCGCGACGCACGCGCCATGCATTGGACGTTCTTGCGGCCGCCAAAAAATTCGTCGATCACGGTGGCCGTCTCGTGAATCCACGCCACGACAGGCACGCCCTGTAGGCGACACTGCTCGGCGACTCGAGCAGTGGCAATCGTGTTGCAGACGACGACACATGGAGAAGACGAGTGCCGGAGCACGTCAGCAAGGTCGGCAAACACGTCCGCGACGTTGGGCACGACGATTGTGGGTGCGACGGCAGCGAAATCCTCCCGCAACGGCCCGTCCGCCAAGAGGACAACGCGGCAGCCGATGTCTGCGGTCGATTGCAGGTGTCGGGCCAGCCGTAGAAGGATCATCGGCGCGCCGCTGCGTGTGGCCTCGTGGCCGACGAGGATCACATGGGGGCGGGTGCCTCGGGGCACCCAAGAGGCGGGGATAGTCTTGCGTTGGTGGGCCCGGCGCCGACGGATCGCAAGCTGTACGGTGGTGGCGAGCCCCTTGAATCCGGGAATGCAGCCCACGAATTCAGCAACTCTTCTGCCAATTTTCATAAGGGTCCTGTCTGACTGCGTTCCAAGAATAGGTTGCTTGGAATCCTTTTCCACGTGTCTTTGGCGTAGTCTGCCACACCTTGCCGCCAATCTGGAAGTCCATTTGTCATTACATTTGCGAGCTTTTTCGTATTGAGAACGCTGTACGAGGGCCGTTCGACTTTGGACGGATACTCTCGGGTGGCAATCGGCTTTGCTCTGGTCGCCTTACCGGCTTGTTGAAAGAGTTCCTCGGCCAACGCGTGCCACGATGTGCCGCCACTGTTGGTGACGTGGAATGTGCCCGTCTGGGCCGCTGCCATTAAACCCAGAATGCCCCGGGCGACGTGCGGCACATAACTCGGCGTGCAAAATTGATCGCTGACAACGCTCACTTCCGGCCGTTCCTGCGCCAGCGAGAGCATCGTGTCGAGAAAGTTACGGCCTCGCACAGGCCCATTGTCACCAACTGAATACAGACCGCACGTGCGCACGATCAGATGATTGTCGTAGCCGCGGGCCGCTAACTCGCCGGCGAGTTTGCTGCTGCCATACGCATTGAGCGGGCCGGTGGCATCCTCTTCGCAGTAAGGAAAATCGCGCGTGCGATCGGCGCCAAAGACATAATCGGTGCTCACCTGCACCAAGAGTGTGCCTGTGGTGCGGCAGGCGCTCGCAAGGGATGCCACGGCATTGGCGTTGGCTGCAAAGCAGGCTTCTGTTTGCGTTTCGGCAGCGTCCACGGCCGTCCACGCGGCACAGTTGATGAAAGCGCGTGGCTGCCAGCGCTCCAAGACAGACCGAATCTCTGCTGGGTTTGTAATATCGAGCGATGACCTAGGCAGCGGCACCGCGGCCGCGCCGAGTTGCCGGCAGAGTTCCCTGCCGAGCTGTCCGTTGGCCCCCGTCACCCCGATGGATTCTGCCGGCCACTGCATCGTGCTGCTCCCCTTCCTGCTTCCCTTCCAGAATTGTCTCGGCTGCGATCTCGACCAGATATTTTCCGTAGTCACTCTTCATCCGCGAACCCGCCGCCGCCAACTCATCAGCCGTGAGATAGCCCAGAAGAAACGCGATTTCCTCCAGGCAGGCGATCTTCAATCCCTGCCGCTCCTGAATGGTCTGCACGAATTGCGATGCGTGCAGAAGCGAATCGGGAGTGCCGGTGTCGAGCCAGGCAAAACCCCGCCCGAGCTTTTCCACGTGCAGATCGCCGCGATTGAGATAGACGCGATTCAAGTCTGTGATTTCATATTCGCCCCGTGGGCTCGGCTGCAAGTCGCGGGCGATGTCGGCCACGTCGCTGTCATAGAAATAGAGGCCCGGCACCGCAAAGTGCGACTTGGGCTGTGAGGGTTTTTCCTCCAGTGAAATCGCCGTGCCGGCGGTGTCAAACTCAACCACGCCAAACCGCTCGGGATCGCGAACTTGATAGGCAAACACCGTCGCGCCATCTGTCCGCTTGGCGGCCCGGTGCAGAGTTTCCTGAAAGCCGTGGCCGTAGAAGATGTTGTCGCCCAAGACGAGCGCAGCAGCGTCGTAGCCCAGAAAGCGGCGACCGATCGTAAACGCCTGTGCCAAGCCCTCGGGCCTGGGTTGCTCGGCATAGGAAAGTGCAATGCCAAATGCTGAACCATCGCCGAGCATTTGTTGAAAGTGAGGCAGGTCGTGCGGCGTTGAAATCAAAAGAATGTCGCGGATGCCGGCGAGCATCAAAGCCGAGAGCGGATAATAGACCATCGGCTTGTCGTAAATCGGCAGCAGTTGCTTTGAAATCGCCAGCGTCATCGGATGCAGACGCGTGCCGGAACCACCGGCCAAAACAATGCCTTTCATGTCGACCCCTTTGTGTTGGGCGTGAGTTGGTAGGGGGAATCAGCCGATTGCTCGTGGCGAATTTCGTCCACGGGTTCTTGCTTCCCCTTGCCGGCATAGAGTCGATTGGGGGCGTTGAAAACCCAGCCCGGCACATCGCTCACATTGCGATAGGCGTGCACAACTCCTGGAGGAATCGACACTGCACAGGGATTGCTCTGTCCACAAATCGTGCGGGTCTGCACTTTATAGGTTGGCGATTTCGGGCGGGCATCCCAGAGCACAAGTTCAAAATCCCCTGGGCCCATAAACGCAAAGAGGTCTGTCTGGTCGACGTGTTCGTGTGGCCCGCGGGCCACGCCAGGCAGCGTCTGACTCACATAGGCCATCACCGGATGGAGCGAGTCGGCCAGTTCGTCTTCGCGGTAGATTTCTACGAGCCAACCCCTGGAATCAGCGTGCTGTGACAGCGGCTTAAAAAAAACATCGGCGATGTGCGGCGAACTCATAATCATCTCCTGCTCCTGCAAAACGCAATTCGCCGAAAGCCAGTGCGATGAATCAAGTGACACACACATTGACTCGTTTTGCACATGCATAAGGTGGGAGGAATACACAATGCGGTACGCACACGCCAGAACGGTTTTTGGTCAGTTTTTCGCCGCTTTTGGACAGGGATTCGTCGAACGGAAACCGCGATGGCAAAATGGGACGACTGCGTCGATGGCGATGCCTGTTCAGGTCTTTCAAATGGATAATCCTGTGGATGGTCGTAGTTGGCCGTTCTAATAGGATGGTGGATCTCTCTTCGATTGTTCTTGCTGTGGGAACGTTGGTGCTGGTATTCCTTGAACTTGAAAGCGGGCTTTCTTCGTCGACTTCCGCGTTCCAAAAAATACGATTTGGACTCTCTCTGTGAACCACATGCCGATCATCCCGCCGCTGGCTCATGATTGGCGGCGGCCGCTCTTCTCGGTCATGCTGCCGACCTATCAACCCACGGACACACTGCGGCGAGCGCTTGAGTCGGTGCTTTCACAGGCCCCCGTCCCCGAAATGATGCAGATTGCTGTCGTGGACGATGGATCGACGGCATCGCTCACTCGCGAACTTGTGCGGAGCATCGATCCGACCGGACGCGTCGATGTGATTGAATCGAGCGACAGGTTAGGTCTGGCAGGCAACTGGAACAGGGCCATTGCGCTCTCGAGCGGCCATCTTGTGCATCTGCTGCATCAAGACGATTTCGTTTTTCCAGGCTTCTATTCTCGAATGGAACGGGCCTTCCGTAAGGATCGCCAGATTGGCATGGCTTTCTGCCGCAGTCGCATCGTGGATGCCCGCGAAGACACCATCAAAACATCCTCCCGACTGCGATGGCTGCCTGGAGTGATGAGTGACTGGATGCCTACAATCGGCGAACGGCAGCGACTCCAAACTCCCGGTGCGGTCGTAGCACGGACCACATACGAAACTCTCGGCGGCTATCGTGATGATCTCTGCCATGCGGTGGATTGGGAAATGTGGGTGCGAATTGCGGCACAGTTTCCGGTGTGGCATGAACCGGCCGTGCTGGCGGCCTACCGCCGTCATAATGCGAATGAATCATCGCGGCTGTTTTCCAGCGGTGAAATCTGGCCCGATCTGGTCCACGCAATCCAAATCAATGCCGCCTCATTTCCGCATGAGATTAAAACGGCGATCGTACATCGCAGCGCCCGCTGGTATGCCGGATCGGCCCTTCGCACAGCCGCCAAACAACTGAATCAGGGCGAATGTTTACAAGCCCACGCGACACTTTCCTGCATTCCGGCATTGCTTTCCATGATGTGCAACGCCAGCCACGGCGAAGCCATCCGGCATCGTGCGTCGCTCCTTCAGCATCGGCTTAACAGCGGTTCAAACGGATTGCACGCCGCTTAAGGACCTTTTTTGCCGAGCCGGAGACACGCTCATGGCCCGCGCTCTTGTTTTTGCGCACTACGATCGCGACGGCCTCTTCGATCCCTATGTGATCGATGCACTGCACGCTTTTCGACGCTGCATGGATCATGTCACGGTTGTGTCTACGAGCGCCCAGCACCTGCCGGCTGCCCTCGTGCCGCTGGTAGATCGATTCATTGCCCGCCAGAACGTAGGCTACGATTTCTGTAGCTGGCGGGCCGGTCTTGCGGCTCTTGAGCCGACCGAGCAGTTCGATGAAATCATCTGCGCAAACGACAGCGTCTACGGGCCGCTGTTTGATCTGGCAGCGGCGCTTTCTGATGCGCGAGTGGCCGACGCCGATCTTTGGGGCATGTGCCTTTCAGAGCAGGGCACAAAGCGTCGCGGAAAAATCTCGTGCCCGCATATCCAATCTTGGTTTTTTGGGATGCGGCGGCCGTTGATTGCCTCGCAGGCGTTTGGCGATTTCTGGCGATCGGTCGTTCCGCTTGCAAATAAAGACGATCTCATTGATCGCTACGAGATCGGCATGACCGAGCATTTTGCGACTGCTGGCTTTCGGGTGGCGGCACTCTATGACGCTCGCACGGCCGGGCCTCTTTCACTGCGCGAAATGTGGCCGCACTTTTCTCTCCGGAAACCGCGACAGTCGTGGCGATATTTTCGTAAATCTAGGCGAATGCCGCACAATCCGAGCGAACTAGCATTCCAGCGACTGCTCGATGCTGGCGTGCCATTTGCAAAGGTGAGCCTGTTTTGGGTGAACCACTACGGACTCAATCGGGGCCGTATCTTGGACGAAATCGGCCTAACAACCCCCTACGACAGCCAACTCATCCGCGCACACCAGCAACGGCTGGCTGCCGCCAACTCAGGCCTCGTTTAAAAAAACGGGCCGAGCCCTTCAGTTTCCAACTCTCGGCCAGCGTGAGGGTTGCGGTCTTCTCAGGAGAAGGCCCACCTGCCATAGTCTTGGGCCACCGATCCATTGCCGTCAAACCACACCTGCTTTCTAGCCCAGTCAGTTGTCCCGAAAGAGGCACCCATGAAAATTCACGAATATCAGGCCAAAGATTTATTGCGTGCCGCTGGCGTGCCCGTGCTGGCCGGAAAAGTGGTGCGGTCGCCCGAGGAGGCCGCCGCAGCGTTCACGGCGCTTGGCACTCCCGTCTGCGCGGTGAAGGCCCAGATCCATGCCGGCGGACGCGGCAAGGGAATGGTCAAGGGCTCGACGCAGCGAGGCGTGGAACTCGCCAAGACCGCCGTCGACGCAGCCAGAATCACCAAGGCGCTCTTGGGCAACACGCTGGTCACGATTCAGACAGGCACCGAAGGGCAGGTGGTGCGGCAGGTGTTTGTGGAGAGCGGCTGCGCGATTGATCGTGAACTCTACTGCGCAGTCCTTGTGGATCGCCGGGTCGGTTCGCCAGTGCTTATCGCCAGCACCGCTGGTGGCATGGATATTGAAGAGGTGGCCCACAACACGCCCGAACTCATCCTCTCCGAGCCATTCGATCCCGATCGCGGTCTGGCCGCGTATCAAACCCGTGTGCTCTCGGCGAAACTGGGCCTGCCCACCAAGAGTTGGCGAGCGGCGGAACAATTCTTTACGTCGCTGACACGTGCCTTTCTCGCACTCGATGCGTCGCTCTTGGAGATCAACCCGCTGGTACTGACCAAGGATGGCGGCTTGGTGGCACTCGATGCCAAAATGACATTTGACGACAACGCGCTCTTCCGCCACAAGGATCTGGCAGGACTCCGTGACGAAGCCGAGGAAGATCCTTCTGAAACGCGGGCCTCCGCTGCCGGGCTTTCGTATGTGAAGCTCAATGGCACGATCGGCTGCCTCGTGAATGGGGCTGGCCTCGCGATGAGCACGATGGATCTTGTGAAGTATCACGGCGGTGAGCCGGCGAATTTTCTGGATGTCGGCGGCGGGGCGGATGTGAAGCAAGTGATCGAAGCGTTTCGGATCATCCTCTCCGACACGCACGTGAAGGCGATTCTCGTCAATATTTTTGGCGGCATCATGCGGTGTACAACGATTGCCAACGCCTTGGTTGAGGCCTCTAAAACCGTCGGTTTTACTGTGCCGCTGGTTGTGCGACTGGAGGGCACCGAGGTCGAGGAAGGCAAAAAGATTCTGGCCAGCAGCGGCACAGCCATCATCACGGCCGACGGTCTCACCGATGCAGCCCAGAAGGTTGTCGCAGCGGCCAACGCGGTCTGACTATTTTTATCCACCCCTCAATCAAACGCAATCAAGCGAAGTAATTTTTATGAGCATTCTCGTCAATCGCAACACTCGCGTCATCTGTCAGGGCATCACCGGCAAGGTGGGTGAATTCCACACCCGCGGTTGCCTCGACTACGGCACGCGGATGGTCGGCGGAGTCACGCCGGGAAAGGGAGGCGAAAAAGTTGCCGATCTGCCCGTCTTCGACACGGTGGCCGAGGCCGTTGCCTCCACTGGCGCGAACGCCACGATGATCTTCGTGCCACCTGCATTTGCAGCCGACGCCATTCTGGAAGCAGTGGATGCCGGAATCGAACTGGTGATCGCGATCACCGAGGGAATTCCTGTGCTCGACATGGCCCGCGTGCTACCGGTTGTGCATGCCTCGAAGAGCCGGTTGATTGGCCCCAACTGTCCCGGTGTGATCACGCCGGGCGAATGCAAGATTGGCATCATGCCTGGCTATATCCACGCTCCCGGCCACGTTGGCGTGATGAGTCGCTCGGGCACGCTCACCTACGAAGCCGTCTGGCAACTTACGCAACTCGGCCACGGACAGAGTACGTGCGTGGGACTCGGCGGCGATCCGCTGGTGGGTTCCAGTTTTATCGACCTGCTGACATTGTTTGAAGCCGACCCGGATACGCACGCCATCCTGATGATGGGCGAAATCGGTGGCTCGGCCGAGGAGGAGGCCGCGGAGTTTGTAAAGCGGCATGTGACCAAGCCGGTGGCTGCGTTTATCGCTGGCCAGACGGCCCCCCCCGGTAAGCGGATGGGGCACGCTGGTGCGATTATTTCCGGAGGCAAGGGCACAGCCGAAGCCAAACTCCTGGCCCTTCGCGACGCAGGCATTGAAATTGCTGAAAGCCCGGCCGATATGGGCACGGCCATGGCCCGGGCAATCGCCAAACGCGGCCGATAGTTCGGGCATTCGGGCTCGGGCAGGCAGACGGTGGGGGCATAAGCGAACCGCTCGGCCTAGAGGTGCGTATGACGGGTATGAAAAAGACTTGATTTTGCAGGTATTGCACCCGATAATCGTGGGCTGGGG
>Ga0209500_10003391_pt1 | contig 10898 bp, 13 predicted proteins | sample S_140212_EF_Meta_FD_187323 | JGI IMG/M metagenome (GOLD analysis project Ga0209500, IMG submission 187323) | Freshwater microbial communities from Lake Simoncouche, Canada to study carbon cycling - S_140212_EF_MetaG (SPAdes) (version 2) | ecosystem: Environmental > Aquatic > Freshwater > Lake ...
TTAATGCTTACCGTACCCGATGGCTTTTTAGGGGCATCTGCCGCGCTAGCACCAAAGCTCAAAATAGATAAGCTCAAAATTAGATGCGAAAGTGTTTTACGAATACTTGTCATATAACTTCTCCATTGGTTGCAACCTCTAATTAACATGGCTACAAAATTAGCAACATTGCTCGTTTGAGCTTACTCCGCTTACTTGAACAACACAAATAAAAACCATCCGAAGATGCTTTTAATGCTTATTGGCATCTAAAGCAAAATCGACAAGGGTTAACGGTGTCTAGCTCGCGCCCTTAGATCTTGGGACTTGGATAAATTGCATGGGAAAGGTGTTCCCCGCTTTTATTTACCTTTACTAATACCATATCACCCACACCAACTACTTTCCCTGTATAGGCCTGTATATTGACATGATGAGTAACCAAGATGAGTGGTGTCTTAGATTGCCTAGCTAACTCATTTTTGATGAACGTCTCCAATGCTTTAGTTTGCCTCTTTTCTAGGCTCATATCGTCAAAGAATGATCCAAGTGATGGTTCAATCTTTACTGGGCCTTTATTCAGAAGACTTGCCGTATCTAAACATCTACACCACGGACTACTAAATACTTCTGCTTTTTGAATACCTTGGTTGGTTAACCATACCCCTATTGCCTTGGCTTGCTTTTTACCGTAATCACCCAAGTTACGCTGAGTGGCGCACTGAGTAAGAATATAACCAACAGGATCTCCATAGCCAGGGGCATCTGCATGTCTCATTAGCAAAACATGCTGACCATCCTGCAAATCATTTGTCAAAGTAGCCATTGCTTGCTGAGCGCTACAAAGACCACTCAGAAAAAAAATGTATGTAGTAATTGCTCGATTAAAACGATTCATAAAATTATGTCTTTTGTCAGTTAGCTAACCCATCCTGCACACCTAATGTTGATGTGCCGCTACAGTAATGACGCCCTTCATTCCGGTTTCATAGTGGCCAGGCTCAAAGCACGCCATGGTATATTGTCCGGGCTTTTTAAAAGTCCAAACTAATTCTGTTTGCTGTCCTGGTTTTGCTGAGATTTCATTTGTATGGTGATGTCCTTTGGCCTTAGGGTTAGTCATCTCTTTAGCGTGAGCGATGATCTCTTTTTCAGTGCCAATTACCAGCTCATGATCTACCTTGCCCTTATTAAGCAAAATAATGCGAATAGGTTCGCCTACCTGCGCTTCCCATGTTGCTGGAGAAAAACGCATGGTGTCATCAACCTCTATGCGTACCTCTTTCATTGATGGGCTAACTACTTGTGCTGCAGCAGCGTGATCATGGCTATGTCCTTCGCCACCATGCTCATTAAAGTAGGAAAGGGAATATACAGAAGCAGCTATAACTAGAGCCAGACTGACCCCACCGTAAATAAGAACAGACTTCATTTTTATCTTGCCCTTGCCTTCCATTAAATACATCGCCAATAAAGACATGGCAAAGCCAACTGGAACTACCCATGAACTTCTAGCAGGAGAGTCTGGAAAATGCTGAAGTCCACCGGTAAAAAAACCCAAACCAATTGAGGCAACAATGCCAATGGCCAACACATCAGTCCAACTATGATCTTTATCAGGATTGGCAATCTTTTCTAGTATGCCGCCAACTAGATAAATTGCGATTCCGAATACAGCAGTCCAGATGGCACGTTCCTCACTGAAAAATCCATGGGTAATAGCGCCAGCAGTAAAGCTAATGCCGGTATATTTACAAAGAGATGCGATGTGACTAAGTGGAAAGCTCATACGTTCATCTTATGGGAAATTGATCAATGTTGTTTTAAACGACATTGCCAGTAACCATCCTAGACGATTTAGTGCGGTTAAATAGAGCTAGAGTAACCTCGAGCACTGCAAATCCCAAGACTAGAAACAAAAATGACTGCCTAAGCAGTCATTTTCAATTTCTTGGTCACCCGACAACTTCTTTTGCTCTCTTGGTTTTTTCTTTCCTGATATAGCTCCAAAAGAATTAAAGAATAATCGCGGGGCTCCTCATTATTAAGCAATCCGAACGATTAAATCTGGCAGTCCATCAACATGGCCTTTAAGAACATCGCCTTTTTTAACTGCGGCTACGCCCGCTGGTGTGCCAGAAAAAATCAAATCGCCAGCTTCAAGCGCAAATAATGTTGATAAGTAGGCAATAGTATCTGGTACGTTCCAAATCAGTTGATTTAAATCGCCCTCTTGACGTAACTCATCGTTGACAAAAAGTCGAACTGCGCCATTGCTTGGATGGCCACATTGACTAACCGGCATCAAAGCCGAACAAGGCGCCGACTGGTCAAATGCTTTTCCGGTATCCCAAGGGCGACCCATTTTCTTTGCTTCACCTTGCAGATCACGGCGCGTCATATCTAAACCAACGCCATAACCCCAAACATGGTTAAGAGCCTGTTCGGGAGAAATATTTGAACCGCCTTTGCCAATCGCTACAACCATTTCAATTTCGTGATGAACATCCTTGGATAAGCTTGGATAGGCCATATCCTGACCGTCTGTCACGACTGTCGTAGCTGGCTTCATAAAAAAGAAGGGGGGCTCTCGGTCTGGATCATGCCCCATTTCACGAGCATGGTCTGCATAATTTCGCCCAACACAAAAAATTCGATTTACTGCAAAGCGGCGAGTATCCCCTTCAACTGGTATGGAGTTCACTTTAGGGGGATCAATCACAAATTCTGCGCTCATTACTGTCCTTTCCGGATTAATTAGATACCCTCAATTGGGGTTCTAGTTTAAATAACAAATATGGCCTTCATTAACAAAGTCGACTATACCAAATTGGTAGCGGATAGCTAAAGGTTATGCTATTTTAGTCAGGCGACTTCCCCAACATAATAATTAGGAGACTATTCGAATGAAGAGCAAAGTATCTAAACTGATGCGCCTTTTTTTGATGGCAGGCATCTTTGCAGGCTTGCCGTTACTAGCGCATGCCCAATCCGACTATCCCAATAAACCCATCCGCCTGATTATTGGCTTCCCTGCCGGAGGCTCCACTGACATTGTGGGAAGGGTCGTTGCGCAAAAATTAGGTGAACGTTTAGGTCAAACTATTGTGGTCGAAAATAAAGGTGGTGCTGGTGGCACTATTGGTACCGATGCTGCTGCTAAGGCAGCTCCTGATGGTTACACTCTCACGCTGGGTACAACCAGCACAATGGCGGTAGCTCCTGGCGCATACTCCAAGCTTGGCTATGATCCAATCAAGAGCTTTTCCCCGGTCTCCCTAGTAGCTGTGACCCCTTACTTGCTGGTAGTGAATCCACAAGTTTCTGCTAACTCCTTAGCTGAATTAGTGACATTAGCCAAAAGTCAGCCAGGTAAATTGAATTTTGCGTCAGCAGGCAATGGCTCTACTACTCAGCTTGCAATGGAAATGCTCAACGATGTTACTGGCATGAAGATGACTCATATCCCCTACAAAGGGAATGCTGAAGCAGACTTAGCCATTCTCTCTAATCAAGTACAAGTTCTATTTGGTTCTATGCCAGCGTTACTGCAACACGCTAAAACTAATAAACTCCGTGCGCTTGCTGTTGGTAGCGCTAAGCGCTCTCCAGCACTACCAGATACGCCTACTGTTGCAGAGCTAGGCTACCCTGGATTTGAGGCAGCCTTGTGGTTGGGAATATTGGCTCCGGCTGGAACGCCTAAACCTATTATTGATAGACTGAATAAAGAGCTTGTTGCGATTGTGGCAACGCCTGACTTTAAAGCAGCGATGGATAAAAATGGTGCAGATGCAACCAGCAATACACCCGAACAATTTGCAAGCTTAATCCAAAATGAAGTGGGTAAATATGGCAATATCGTCAAAAAGCTAGGTATCAAACTCGATTAATGCCAAAGTAAATGATGCCGATGTACATTCTTTAAACACCATGTGCATCGGCAGAAGCGGCCTCAATATAAATGCCCTAACAAGTGGGCTATTTTGATTATTGATGGCAGCGCGGAATTGATCAGGCTGAGGGAGCCCAAACACAAACTAAGCACTGCCCCCAACAGCATCTTCGTAATAGATTGAACCACCATATCTCGTAACAATGTGCTTACAAAGCCATAAACCCAACCCCATGCCAGTCTTCTTGGTAGTACTTAACAGCTCAAAGAACTGCGATTTGAATTCAAGGGAAAAACACCTGTGTCATTGTCTGAAACGCTGAATTGAACCAACTTATCAGTTTTATTGACCTCTATGGTGATGCGGCGCTCTAATGCTGTTGAGTTAGCCAAAGCCTGTACGGCGTTGTTCGCTAAGTTTAATATCGCCTGCTCTATCTCTGCTGGATTGACCTTAATCACCAGGCCATTCTCTACTCGTAATTGAATTTGAATATTCTTTGCCTTTAGCTCTGGCTTAACAATATCTAATACCTTGTTGATTAAGGTTTCGCCTTGAATAAAATATTTTCTTTTCTTAATCGGGGGTTGCACCCGTATCCTTAACTACCTTGCCCCACCTTTGCGTTTCGTTGCTTAAGAACTCGCGAGCAGCCTCAGGGGATTTACTTGTTAATGTAATAGCCCCCTGCCTATCTAGTTTCTCTCTAATATCAGGCATCATCAATGTAGTGACTGTTGCGGTATATAGCTTATTTACAATATCGCGCGGTGTACCTGCTGGTACCGCTAAAATTTGCCATGAACCGCCTGTCAAATCTTTAAATCCAGCCTCAGAGATAGTTGGCACATTGGGCAACTCAGGCATCCGATTTGGGCTAGTCACTGCGAGTCCTTTTAATCGACCTGACTTAATAAATTCTTGAGCGGAGGACAAAGTAACAAACATCATTTGTGTCTCACCACCAATCATGCCAACCGTTGCAGGACCAGCGCCCCCCTTGTAGGGAATATGAGCTAATTTAGTCCCAGTCAGCCCCATAAAGCGCTCAGTTTGTAGTCGATTGGCACTACCAGAACCGGGTGAGGCAAAATTAAATTTACCAGGATTTGCTTTTAAATAGGTAATGAGTTCAGCAACCGTATTTACAGGAAATGACGCATTCGTAACAAGTGCGCTTGGTATATCAACTACCTCTGTGATAGAGATAAAATCTTTTAATGGATTGACCTTAATATTTGGATATAGGGCAGGGTTAATCGCCATCGTCCCAATATTACCTAGAAATAAGGTATAGCCATCTGGCGCAGATTTTGCTGCCAATTCCATGCCGATATTCCCTGAAGCGCCTGGCTTGTTTTCAATAATAATTGGCTGGCCTAAGACATCTCCTAGTTTTGTCTGCAAAATCCTACCCACTAAATCAGAAGCTCCGCCCGGTGAGAATGGAATGATCATTTTGATCGGCTTATTTGGGTATTCTTGTGCCTGCGCATTTTCCGGCAATCCACTTAAAGTTAAAGCGCAACTTACTGCAAATACAAAACTCCATAATTTATTTACTTTAGGCATCATCAAAGCTCCTTTGAACTTGTTTCAGTTGAGAACTACGACTAAATACAATTTAACCATATGGCAATCACACGCTAGAACGATAATCCAAATCCTTGAACAAATATATCAGTCAAAATCCTAAGGTCTCAATAAGTAAAAAATGAAAGCAGCGGATTATTTAAGATCCCTCAAAGCGACCAAGAGTGGGTGCCCAGCAGGAAAATTCACATCCTCTACGGCTACAGCTATTTCGGGTAATTTTTTAGCCACTTCTTCGCTACCTTGAAAAACCATAGTCCATTTACTAAAGCTTCTTTGTTCAATTGGCCTTGACTCTACGAGGTGAATATTTTTATGCCTAGTATCTTTTTGAATTTTTTCCCATAAATATTCAATCTGAGTCCTTGGTCCTTCAATCACTTGACCAAAGCGATTATTTTCAAAAATCAAAGCGCCTGTAACCCCCATGCTCGTATTTCTCAAATAGGAGTGATATAGCAAACGCATCAAGCCCAGAAAAGACATTTCTTGAGCAGGCTCACTCACATAAGTTAGTTCGATCAATTGGGCCATATCAATCCAATATAAAGAACTATCTCAATTAACATATGCATTATTAATAATCCCTCACTAAGAGTAGTGATAAACGAAAAAACTGCCCGAAGGTAGTTTTAGTATTTCTTGGTCGCCTGGGGTGGAGTCGAACCACCGGCACAAGGATTTTCAAATACCCTCCGATAGGCCCGCTTACGCTTTGATTTCAAGAGCTTGAGCCGCCAGCTTTAACTTGTCTATGAATCAGAATCTTGCGAGGGGCAATTTCTCAGCACATAGATATTGCGTATTGATTTTGATCAAAGCAGTTTGCCCTTAAATTACTTAGCTTGTCCTATTTTCTTTAGGAAAAATAACTGCCCCAACAACCGTAAGTAAGCTCAGTACAGCAATCGCCTTCAGCATCAAATCAAAGCCGCCTTGGTTATAAAGAATAGAGACCAATCCCACCGATAGTCCTGCAGCAGTAAAACCTAAAAAGTATCTTGCAGCATAGGCGCGACCTCTCCACTCATCAGCCGTATATTTCCCAAGCATCGTATCGTTTACCGTCACCTGCCCAAAGATAGCCACAATAATAACTATCGCTAAAACAATTAACCAATAATCACTTATTGTTGAAGCCAAATACAATGTTGGAACAATCACAATGGCTAAAGGTAAGAATACATTTTTAAGAGGGTACTTATCTAATAAGTTTCCAATGATGTATTGAGCAAGAGCTCCAGATAAGTAAACAAAAAATGTAATGATTCCTAAAGTTGCAGTATTAGTTGTTAAGCTTGAGAGTCTCTCTTGAAATAATTTTGGCAAAGCGACTGTAATCGCATTAAAAGTCGTGGAACTAGCGATGACTGTTATGACAAGAGATGCCACGACCCAGATCATTAAGGACTTTGATACCCGGGCCGAACCTGCTGAAGATTTTTTAACAATCTGATCAACTGAGCTTGGAATACTTCGTAAATATAAAAAACCAACGACCAAGCAAACGACTGCAGGCACTAAAAACGCGACACGCCATCCAAAGTATTGAGTGATAACACCAGTAATGAGAGCTGAAGAAGCAACGCCAACATTTCCCCAGACACCATTGATACCCATTTCTTTTCCTAATTTTTCAGCATTAGAAACAAGCATCGCAGTTCCAACTGGATGGTAGATCGAGGCAATCATGCCAATCAATAAAAGCATGATGCCCAATTGAAGTGGTGTTTGAATAAAAGAAACGCCAAGAAGGGCCAACCCCATTCCGAAAAAGAAAATGGCCATCATATTGCGACGACTCCACTTATCGCCCAACCATCCTGTAAGCAATGAGCCTGCGCCAAAAGCAATAAATCCAGGGGTGGCGTATGGAAGCAATTCTCCGTACTTCATATTAAAAGTAGGGGCAATAATAATCACTGCCGCCGCAAAGATCAGCATGGCGTAATGATCTATGAAGTGGGCTATATTGATATAGGCAATGATTTTTTTAGATTGGCTCATATTTCATATATTAACTATGAATAGTCTAATAGTAGTGTATATGTCGTTTAAAACGACATCGACCGACTCGGGGATGTGTAATTGATTTATCCTTTTAAAGGACGCCTCTATATAGGGATATCCAAGACTACTGGCATTTAACCCTACCAAACTCCAAACGAAAAAACCACCCGAAGGTGGTTTTGGTGTTTCTTGGTGGCCCGGGGCGGAATCGACCAGATCATCAGGAATTCTTATCCTACCTCTGACTGCTAATGGAAATCCCACTATAAATTCAACATAGTTAAAAAGTCATCTAGCGTATTTAATTAATTCCACATAATCCTCTTCAAATACCTCGCCAATTTCTTTATAAATCAACTTATTTTTAGCATCAAGAATCAGCAGCACAGGAACCCCACGAATTTTTCCAATGGCTTGATTAAGTTCTGGGGTCATCATTGCCGCAGGAAAACTGTAGTGATTTTGCCGCATATATTCTTTGGCAATAGCCGGTGTTTTATCAATGGAAATAGTCACAATATTCATTGATCCAGGCGGAATACGCTTAGAGAAGTCCTGTAGATAATTATTTTGGCGCTTACAAAATGGGCACCAAGATGCCCATAATTGAATAAGTGTATTTTTTGTATTGTTTTTGGGAATTTCAAAATAAGCACCGTCTAAAGTTTGGACCTTTTCAAATGGTAATGTTTGGTCAATCTCAATTGCCATTACCGCGCTCGGTACCATAATGCTATATGCAACGATAATTACGGCAACAAGTGATTTAATTAGCTGTAGCATTTAGGGCGCTCAAATAGGGGGCACAATTGGCATATTAACCAATACTTCATCTACTCTATACGAGGTCGCTAATTAAAAATAGCCCAACAAGTGGGCTATTCAGATTCTTGGTGGCCCGGGGCGGAATCAACCACGGCCGAGGATGCCAATCCTATATCAGTCAAGGGCAATTAAAAGCTCTTCTTTTAACGCCAACATCAGGCTCTTAGCATTGAGCTTTCTTATTCTGGAATAGTCTTGCCCAGCCCATAAACTTTGATATTCACCGTTATTAGTTCTTCCCGCCAATTGCCTTAGAGATGCTGTCATCGTATTTTGTATTGGAAAAGGCAAAACCATTTTGCCAGCCATCAATTGAATAAATTCGTTATCTATTCCCCGAGCAGGCCTTCCAGAAAATCCCGTCGTGAATACTGAACCCCTGCTATGGTGCTTAAGCAAATACTCTTTATGAGCGGGAGAGGCGGTTGACTCAACACAACATAAAAAGGCTGTTCCCAGTTGAGCGGCCACAGCGCCAGCCTTTAACACATTGGCAATGTCTGCTCCATCCATTATTGCGCCTGCGGTAACAACAGGAATAGAGCATTCTTTAACCAGTTGCTTAGTTAAGTCTATCGCACTTAATTTTTCATCTTCTCCATCAGGGTTAAATATGCCCCGATGTCCGCCAGCCTCAATGCCTTGCGCCACAATGAAATCAGCGCCGGCCTTTTCAACCGCCTTTCCCTCTTTAAGACTTGTCGCAGTAATGCCAACAGCAATTCCTAGTGAATGCGCCTTTTCAATAAGACTCAGCGACGGAACTCCAAAATGGAAAGTTAATATTTCTGGGCGATGCTCCCATATAGGATTAAGTTGATCCTCAATGGCAGGATAAAACGGGGCTTGAGGTATAACTACTGAATACTCGCCTTCAATAGGCAAATTCTTCAATGCTTCAATAGCTTGCGTTTGAATATCTTGTGATGGCAAATCAACTGGGCTAAACACAAAGAAGTTGGCATTAATAGGGCCATTTGTTAAGGCTTTCGTAGCCGCTAAATCTTCGCTAATTTTTTGTGGAATGCTGTAAGCGAATCCAAAACTACCAACACCGCCAGCATTGGAAACTTCTGAGGCAAACAATGGATTATTGATGCCGCCAGCCATCGGCGCCTGAATAATCGGAACGCCTAACTTAGAGAAGTTGAACATAGCTGTTCCATTAAATATTGATCAAAAATTCATTATATGAAGGGGCATCTAAAATACAAAGTCCCCTAAATGAAAAAACCACCCGAAGGTGGTTTTAGTGTTTCTTGGTGGCCCGGGGTGGAATCGAACCAGGACCTCAGGAGCTTCTCATCCCACCTCTAGACTACTTCCAGCTAAGGTTCAATTTTTTATGTGAAGCGGCGCAATCTCTCAAATAGAGATTAATGAGGCTTTGATAAGGAATACCTACTTCCTCTGATACAGATTTGAAGTAGCTCACTGAATCCTCATCCAATCTAATGGTTATAGGCTTCTTGAGCATAGAAGCATATGGATTTTTACGGGCTTTTGAGAAATCATATTCTTTGCGCATCTTCATCACCTTTAATAAGCTTTTGACTCTTTAGGGGTTGCCTTACGAGCCGAAAAAATTCAAATTACAGTATCTGTTATGACTTGTTGATCATTAAGCAAAGAGTCTAGAGTAGGCTTTACTTTATCTTTTTGCAAGATTGGTCCTGTGCTCCACATCAGTCTCACGAGTTAATGCTAAGCGTAAACACTCTAATCTTCCAACGCAAAATTGCATTCTGTTTTCAGTAAGTAATTCTTGATCAAGGCTTCTAAGATGAGATAAGAGCGAGCTTAGGGAATAGACATTCTTAGGCTGATTCGTTTTGAATTCAGCATCGCCTGTAAATACAACCATTCCAAATACTTGCTCTGCTGGCAAAAAATCCAATAGAGCCTGCACAGTCTTTAGATGTCTATAGTTTTGATGTAGGGGATTTTGAAAGCGATATTTACGCCCCCAAATAACTTGAGTCCATTCTCTAGACTTTTCGTCACCAAATATCCAACCCTTGTAATGCTTGGTTTCTATTACAAAAACCCCAAATCGTGACACTAAAACATGGTCAATTTGAGTTGTTCCATTTTCAAGTTTCAGCGTGACATTGTTCAATAAATGCCATGACTCTTTGGGAAGGTTATTGGTAAGTGCCTTGCGAACCAGTACTTCGCCAATATTCTGAAACTGATATGTGCGATAGCTTTTTAACGCATAACCAAGTAATGCGGCAAGTGGAACAAGGATCCACCAATAGCTAATCATTTATTTTTTCTTAACTGGTGGATAACGCTCTAGAAGGGTTTTGGGGGTTATCCCAATCTCACCATCAGGGTCAACAATTTCCATGGGCTCCCATATAGTGGGCTGACCATCTAAATCAGTAATCCTTGTCATCCGCCAAACCTTGCCTTTTTGGGTATCAAGCAAAAATGTATCAATACGAGCATTTGGATTTGAAACAATCTGAAATCTTTGTTGTCCATTGATTGGTAGTTTGTCACAGCCAGCAAGCATTAACATTGATAGCAAGGCAGTACCCACAAATATCTGTTTTCTCATCACACCCCCTAATTTAATTTTGTCCTTTT
>Ga0209500_10003396_pt1 | contig 10887 bp, 11 predicted proteins | sample S_140212_EF_Meta_FD_187323 | JGI IMG/M metagenome (GOLD analysis project Ga0209500, IMG submission 187323) | Freshwater microbial communities from Lake Simoncouche, Canada to study carbon cycling - S_140212_EF_MetaG (SPAdes) (version 2) | ecosystem: Environmental > Aquatic > Freshwater > Lake ...
CCTTCGACCAGTTACCCACCGTTGCCAGTTGAGCGCGAGTTGGGTTGGTGGTAGTCACCGCCCACTTGGCGCCAACAGGGTGGTACAGGTAGTGCATGTCAAGTGACATGGCGTCCGATTTGGCCAGAATGTCCCGGTCGGTTTCGGTGCGCATTGCAGCTTGCTCACCGGTGGCGATTGCGCCGTTGGTGAAGAAGTAGCAAGCGTAGTTACCACCAGAGTTGGTGATATCATCCGAAACAATTATCCTGAGCCCCATATACGTGGGGATTGAGTAATCGTTGCTAAAGGAACCAGCAATAGAACCGCCGATGGCGTTAATGGTGCTGGCGCCGGTAGCAGCGGTGCTCAGACGAGCCTCTGTGTTGGTCACATAATCAATCGCCTTGCGCTCTACGAGGTCGTAGTAGCAAGCCGAGTGCATGGCCACAGCTGCCAGCTTGTCGCCTTGATCGCCGAGTTTGGCGCGTGCTTGGGCAACCTGCTTAGGACCCAGTGCGGTCATGCCGCTGGTGTCAAAGCGCAGATCAGCAAAAGCAGGCGAATCAGAACCAGTCAAGGCACCGAACACACCTTCCAGGCACTTGTACAGGTCAACCTGTTGCTGGTTGGCGACATACTCACCAACTTTGGCGCCAATGGCAGCCATGGGGTCAGCGCCAGCAGCAAGTGCTGCGAGGTCGCGTGACTCGAATGCACGGCCACGGTGCAGGATCACGCCAACTTGCTTGTCAGCAGTGATTTTGCCGGGTGTCAGTGAAGAGCTATCAGATAGCACTTCAAGGTCGCCAGACAGATTGGCCTTGAAAAAAGGTACGTTGACGAAATCACCACCTTCCGTAGCATCCAACTCCGCCATCGGTTGAGCAACACCTGAAGCCAGAAACTGGTTCCGCAGGGTGGATTGCTCAATTACATAGGGAGTAAAAATCTCGGGGATGATGACATCGGAGCGAAGTGTCGCCACGGTGTTTCTCCAAAGAGTGTTGTTTGCGTGGTGGGCGTAACCCAGCGGCTCGGCGTAACCTTGCTGCTAATGCGCACAGCTTAGCGGTTGGCTGCTGCCTTCAATCGATCGTACATATCACGGTCGGTTTTGTATAGCCGTGATTGCTCGGTGAGGTTGAAGTTTTCTGGCGTGAATGGATTCTTCATGCCAATCATGTCGGCACCGTTACTGCGACCGGCTGGTGCGCCACTGCCCTGTGGCTTGGGTGCTTTTTGCATCCAGCTGGGTAATGACTTGGCCCATTCAGCGACAGGAGTGCGCTGGTAACCATCGACCACAACGACTGTGCCATCAGGTTCGCGCTCGATTTGATCGCTGCTGAGTTTGCTTTTTAGAACGTAGTCAGGATCATGGACGATCTCAGCCAGTGCAGTCATGGCAGGCGTCATCAGTTCCAACTCGCGGACGCGGGTTTCTAGTTCACTGATGCGTTGATCCTTTTCGGCAGTGGCTGAACGGAACTGTTGTTCCAGTGCTTGCCGTGCTTCACCGTATTTGCCTTGCTGTTCAAGTTGCTGTTGCTCGTAGTTGCGTTTGAACTCGATCAACTCGTCAACATTGATGCCATCAGGGATAGCAGGTGCCTTGGCTTTGTTTTCCTTGAGCTTGGCAATCAGCTCATAGTTCTTGCGTTCCAGTGCCTCAATACTGCGTTTGAGTGCATCTGTATCGTCGCCACCAGTCACCGTAGGTTCCTGGATCACATCGTCAGTCATGAAATGCCCGTAGGGTGTTCACGTTCAGTGTATGACAGCTTTGCAGTTGTGGCCAAGCGCGAGTGGAACACACCAATTCGGGAACCTTGGAACCCGGTGATCAAGGAAGCGTTGCATGGTGTGGACAACCATGTGCGGTTGTATTTGGCCACGGGTGACGTGTGGCACCTGAAGCAAGCCGATCTGCTGCGTGGCTATGTGGTAGCGCTGAAAGAATGGATCAATCAGCAGGAGATCACCACTTGACCTTGTTTGCCCAGTAAGCGGCTGACATTTTGCCTTTGGCAATGTTTTCGGCGTGGCGTGCCTTAAAAGCGTCGCGTCGTGCCTTATCAGCGTCTGATTCGTTCTTGCGTGGTGGACTGCCGCTTATACCTTGCTGACCGAAGCGGATCAACTTGACAGTTTCACCATCCTTTGCCAGTACGGCATGGGACTTATTCGGATGCTTTGGCGTCCGCTTGGGTTGGTTGTACCCGTCAAATTGCTCGCCGCGGTAGGTGATCACTTTTTCTTCTTCGGCTTCCGTGGCTTGGCGGTCTTGGCCGCGGCCTTGAAGTCTGCCGCACTGGGGCGACCTTCTTCACCACGACGCGCCATGCGCTCATCGCTGCCGGATTCAATCCGCTTGCGCTTGGCGTTGAGATTTGCGTAAAGACCAGGCTTCTTAGGCATCACTTCATTCCCTTTTTTTGGGCAGGCTTCTTGGCCTTACCAGCTTCGCTTAGCGCGATGGCGATTGCCTGCTTACGGCTTTTCACCTTGGGGCCTTTTCCGGGGCCTGGTTTGCCGCTTTGCAGGGTGCCCCGCTTGTACTCCCCCATCACCTTGGCCACCTTCTTGTCGGCTTTCGTCGGCTTTTTGGCCATGGGTAATGCAATCCGTCTGACCCAATGGTAGGCCGGACTGATCAACCCACTGGATGGTGCCGTCTTCCACCTTCTGTAGCCGTGCGACTACAACAGCCTCGCCAACTACGACCTCAACCCAGTCGGAATGAACGCGACCGTCAAGGTAATAGCGGAGCCTAGGGTTCTCCATATCGTTGCTGTAATTGCTTCAACGTTACTTCGCTGCCGTCTTCGCGAACCATGCGTGCCAAAGCATCACGCGGGCCAACCTTCTCGGCAATCTTGTTGAAGTACGCAGCACGGGTTGAACCCAGGACTTCAGCCTGATATGCCTTCGGTTGTTGCTTAAGCCACTCGCCATAGTTCAGGCTGCCAGACACCGGGCCATCTGCTGATGCACGCTTGCTGGGTCCAGTGCCCCAGTCCGGTGGTGGGATGCCAAGTGCCTTGTAATCAATTATTGGGATGGTGGTACTACGGCAGTTGAAGTGGACAGGTGGTGTCGGGCCATCGCCGTACTTAAACTCCCGGCCGTCAAGTGAGCGGCAGATTGGTGATGTGCGACCGTCAAGCGTGGCGACGTACCGATACTTGCCGGTGATGTCTGGATTGGCGCGGTAGACCTGCTGACTGGCTTGGTTGCTTACGTCCTGCACACTGGTCCGCACGATGGTGAGCACTTGATTGTTTGCCATCTTGGTCACTTCACCACCAGCCAGAGCACGTTGCCGGACTGACATGGCCTGTTGCCCAAAATCAAGGTTGCCGACCAGGCGTCGTGCGATCTGTGGCGTAGGTTCGCCGGTAAGGACGCCGTTACGCACCACAGTGTTGAACATCTGCGCCTGAGACTCGGCTAGACCACGAAATGCCTTTTCAACGATTTGCCCATTGGGCAGTGTGATTGCTGCGCCTTGACCGGCTGTCAGGTTAAAGGCGCCAGTCCCAGGCAGTGTGAAATTGATTGCCGTTGGGTCAACGCTGACCACGGTTGCGGCAAAGTTTGGAGCCACCTGCACCGTGCGCACCATCTGCAAGGCATCCACTTGGGAAGGCAACAGCTCACGCGCATCAGCCACGCCACCACGAATGGCCAGCCGCATCTGATCGGTGATGAACTGGGTTTGCAGCTCAGCTAAGCCTTGCAGTTCACCCGATACCAATGCCGTGCTGGTGCCTGCCCATGTGTCCAGTGATTCCCGCAGTTGGGCCAGGATCACCCGTAAGCGCTGCGCTTGGTAGCTAGCAGGGGACACGATGCCACCACCTGCTGTAGCCACGCCCATGTCAATACGGCGCAGGTCATCCACTGCGCTGAGGATCACGTCGTTGTAGGCACGCACCACCTGATTGGCTACGGCGTTGCTGTAGCGGTTCAGGTCAATCGCATTGCGGTAAATGTTCGCAACAGGATCGTTGCGGTTAATCCGCCGCTTGAACTGATCAATGTCAAGCAGCCGCTGGGTGACGCCGCCGCTGTAGGTCATGAATCGTCAGTGCTGATGTCCTCGGGGATGCTGTCCTCAATCTGCTGCTGCTGACCGCCATTCATCTCGATCAGGCCGCCATTTTGCGTGGCCATCAGTTCCTCTTCAACCTCGAAGTCATCACCAAGCACGTCGCCGTTAGCCAGCTGCTCCAGCAGCGTCTTCTGGCTGATCACGCCAGCGGTGTAAGTCTGAAGTAAGGCAAGCTGATCGGCTGGTTCAAGACGCGCACCAACAAAGTCGCGGTTCACGATGCTGTTGCCCACTTGGGTGATGTTCAGATACTCGGCATGGAACCGCAGGCAGTTGTCAATGGTGTCCTGCACCTGCTGGGCGATGACCATCATGGTGCTGTCGCCTTGGCTGCGATCGATGCGCTTAGCCTCGGCAGTTTCAGCCGATAGCTTCTGGCCTAGGACAGCGGACAGACCCAACTCGTTGATCTGACCAGCCAGTTGCTCCAGCCGCTTGAACTGGGAATCGTAAGACTTGCCAGCAGGTTCGATGTACTCGGCACGGCCATCAGCAGGGAACGCGATCGCTTCACCGGGTCCAGCGCTGACTTCCTCGGCAGATGTGGGGAAACCATAGAACGCCAGCATCGGAACGCCGCTGATGTGCAGCATGTTGTCCAGGTCGGACTGGATCTGGTACGTCTTGAGGTTCAGTTCGGCGATGTCTTCCATCGGTGGCCGCGACTCAAACATGCCCACGCGGTTGGAGTAGGCCACGCTGAACGGGATCTCGCTAAGGCTGGTGGTGCCTTCATCAACGATCTCCCAGCTTGATTTTTCGTTGCGTTGGTGCAGTTCAAACGCACCGGGCGTCAGCACGCGGATCTGTTCCACCTGCCTCTCGCCATACAATCCATCAGCCACCACGATGCGCTCCATCAGCCGCAACTGGGTCAGCTTCTGGGCACCGTTATCCATCTCGGTGCGCCAGCCGAGGATGTCCCTTGGCGTGTAGGTCACCCAGTATGGTCGTCCATTTTCACCAGCAGCAGGAGCATCAACAAGGACGCCAGCGTGGCCATAGCGAACCATTTTGCGTCCAAGTTCATAGGTCCAGATGTTGAGGTCGTTGCCTTGCAGGTCTACGTTAAACAGTGACTCGCGCACCACATCGGACACCTCTTCAAGGCGTACCGGCTTGCGGGTCAACATGCCAGCGAGCATCCGCTCAAGGCGTTGGTAGTACGGCGGGCAAACGCTGCGTGCAAGGCGATTGTCGTATGACTCGTCTTCCTCGCGTGGTTCCTGCGGCAGGTAACGGCGATGCTTGCGACGCATCTCGTAGGTGCCGCCCATCAGATCTTCAAGTAATTGCCAATGCGGCTCCATTGCGGCCCAAGCTGAGTTTGGGTCATTGACCGTTGCGACGCGCCTAGTAAGCACGCGGTCATATTGGCCAAAACCTGAATACATCAGCCGAGTTGCAATACAAACAGTTTAAGCGGGCATGGGATTAACCATACCCGCAATGACCAAACCATGCCGAGCCCCGACCAACCTATCCATGCTCTATCAGACCGAACCAAAACGTGCCATGACTGCTCTTGTGAGAGCAGCAGGGAGACTTACGCCTCCGTGCTGCCGTCTGCAACCCATGCCGCGCCATGCCATAACTTTGCCAACCTGACCTTATCAAAGTGGACCTTACCGCATCTGGATTCCTAAGAACCCAGCGGAGAGGGCCGAAGCCCTCAGCGCTGAGATCATCAGCTAATAACCGCACCACACCAGACCTAGCCAAGCTGTGCCAAGACGTGCCATCCCAAACCGTGCCTTGCCGCGTCTGGACTTACATCACTTGGATGCCAGCATTGAAACGGCCATGCTTAGGCCGCCAATCGCCTAAACCTACCAGCTTGCCTGCATCATTGGCCATTTCCTCAATGTCACGCAGGTTGAGCACATCAGGATCAAACTGAGCAGTTGCAAACAGGCTCCAGCTACGGAACATAGGTCGTGTACGCATGACTTTGGCCATGCCAACCTTTACGCCAACGGTGTGGGTAAATTCGCCGCTTGCAAACATTTCACCCAACGTGTCATCGTTGATGACCTCGGGCTTACCAGGAAAGATAAGTGAAGCGTGCTCAGTGAAGAACAAACCGCACTTGGCTTGCGGGCCTCGTTTTGACTTCTTGGCACCGTTGATAAAGACAGCTTCTAAAACGTAATCAGGAATTACCAAGTCATCACGGAAACGGTAGATACCAGCAAGCCATTCAAGGCGTGCCAATTCTTCGTAATCGGCATCAGTCTTTTTGCGTTTGCCGCTGACCGCTTTCATTGCTTTTGAGTAGGTATTTCGCGGATCGGCTGTTTGACCGTTGTGGCACAACAATGGACTCTCGCCCAAAATTGTGATCTGGATCGTAGTCAGGCTGGACACGTTGTTTTTGCGGTGGAACAGAAAGAGATGGTGCTGCAACGTTTACGGCTTGAACTTGCTTGCGAGGATCCAATTTGAAACGTTGGTGCCGGACAGAATTGGTAATGCCGTCATGGCATAGCGGGCAAAGCGTCAGAAGATCTGAAAGCTGCTCGTTACCGAAAGACGGGTAACGGTAGTCCGGTGGACCTGCGTTCTTGTGGTGAACTTGCAAGGATGACCAGCCAAGGTTTTGCAGGTGAGTGGCGGTAATGCCACAGCCTTGGCAAGTGTTCTGGTCGTGGTCAAGACGTTCTTGGCGTTTGCGTTGCCATGAAGCTGAGCGGTAATAATCCTCCATTTAGGGTAGGCTGTAGGCGGATCAGGTTTGATCCTATGCAAATCATACCACGATCAGAGCATGGCGCAAGGTGTACGGGTTCAGGTGGTGCTGCCACAAGCAGTTGCCAACCGACTAAAGACTGCGGCAACTGACCAGCAGCGAACGGTCAGCAACCTGGCTGCCTACTGGATCGAAACTGCGCTAATACAGGCGCACTCCAGTGCCGCGTCCAGCACCAGCGTGTAGCGGGTTGAACTCACGCCAGATGAGATAACCCAGCGCGTCGTTCATGTGGTCGTAGCCAGCATCTTTGTCGGGATCACCTTTCTCGGTGTAACTCTGAAGCTCAAGGCACTCAATGGTCTTGATGCAGGATGCGGCGATCTTGAGCCTTACTTCCCCTTTGCCATTCTCCAGCAAAGCCTGAACAGCAGCCACCCGATCCCGGACAGGAGGATTAGCCTTAGGTGACTGGTTAGACATGCCATAGCTTTCGAGAATAGCAATATCGGTTTGTGTTGCGTTTGTACTGCGGTTGCCGCCGCTGGCGTCTGGGTAAACGTAGATCTTGTGGTCTGGGTAGTGCGCCTTGATCTTCTGGGCCAGTGCGTCAGTGTCGTGGGCACCGCTGATCTCGTCCACGACGTACAGGCTCTTGCCAACGCGGATGGCGATCACGGCGGACATATTGCCCACGTTGAAGTCCACGCCGATCCGCAACGGCTCGCGGCTGATGTCCGGCATTTGTACGGCCACATGTTTGACGCGATCAAAGCGGTCATATACCTGACCTGTTGTCAGGTTGACGAACTCGCCATCAAGGTATGCCTTGAGTAGCTGCGGGTCGTAGTTGGCTTGCATCCGCTCGATGAAGTCAGGCGGCAGGTATGGGTTGTCCTGCGTGCGCATCCTGATCAGCCGCCGATCCTCGCGGCCCTTGCCGTCTTCACTGGCGAAGGTCTGCCACATCCAGCGGAAGCCTTCCGGCGTTGAGGCAGCTGCAAACTGCCGCACATTCCCGGACCGCAAGCGGCCAAGGATCTTGGGAAATGCCTTGTTGGCAATGGCTGGGTTCACTGTGTCGATCTCGTCAGCCAGGATCCACGCGCCGTTGATGCCGATGATCCGCTGCCAATTCTCAAAACTGCGGCACAGGATCTTGGTATCGCCGCCCGGTAGGTGCAGGTTGTACTCAGGCAGCGGGGAAGCGCGGAAGGTGTACGGGATGTCGTACATCTCAAGGAAGTCATCAAAATCGCTTTGCCAGATGTCGCGGATCAGCGGACCCGTGGGCTCCATGACCACGCCAATGAAGCCTTGGTTGGCCATGGCAAGGTGCACAGCCTTGGCGCACAGTGCCCGCGTCTTACCCGCGCCATAGCCAGCAGATACGCCAAGGATGCTGGTGGTCTGGTCATCGACGAACGCAAGCTGCCCAGGGTGTAGGTCGCTGCGGATGCGTTCCAGTACATCCTCCATTCCTTCGTTGGCTTTCACAAGGAAGCCAAGCAGAGGCGATGTATCAACGATGCCCGTAAGCAAACTCATCCGTGGGTTTCAAAACGAAGCAGTTTGGCTTGAGTCTCAACTGATTTGAGCGCGACCATCAACTGACCTTTCTTGCGTGCCTCGCGTTCGTAATCGTGCAAGCGAGACAGGGCAGCAATCAACCATTCGGAGCGTTCAACTTCCGCATCTTGCTGTTGAAGTTTCCTAGCTCTTGCAATGTAATTTTCGGCCTGCCGCTCGCTTATATCCCACTCTTCCGCACAGTAGCGAACAATTTGCGTCCGACTATATGCGTGCAGCAGAAGATCGTAGACCGTATTTACACGGCCATCGACTTCAACGTTGGTTCCTTTCTTTGCCATGGGCACAGGTTAAGGCATGGCCCGATTGGGATGACCAAGGGCGCAAACCGAACTTTCCCACCTTCCCACCTTCCCACCTTTTGCTTAGGAGCTACCCGCAACCCCTGCGCGTATCCCCTGTATCCCCTATATACCCTATTACTACTACTCTTATATAAAGGTAGGATAGGTAGGAAGGATAGATAAGGCATTGCGGTCATTGGATTTTTGCCTTTCCTACCTGTTTTCTTGAGGTAGGAAGAAAACCCATTTGAGGCAGCCATCGACGGTGGTGCGTTTTCGGACGTATCCGAGGTCGCGGAGGATATTGCCCACCTGCATCTGGTCAGAGCGGGTCTGGCGCTCGATGGGTTTCTGGATCGCCTCGGCCAACAGGAGTCCCGTGGTGATGACTTTTGGCTGGTTGTGTGGCGCTTTAAGCCAAGCATCGATGGGAGCCACCCAGGGGGACTCCACGAGGTAGGTGGTGTTTTCGGTTTGGACCTGTGACTCCTGGTCAATGGTGAGGATGGAGGTTTCACCAGCTCGGTATGCGGCAACCGCTGCGGCCCAGATGGCATCGCGTTCGATGAGCAGGTTGGGCACGTCGATGGGGTTCTGAAGGGTGCAGGTAACTGGTATGACCCAGAAGCGTCGGTTGCCGGTTTCATCGACCAGGAAGCCGCTATCGCGGTTGGTGGAACCAACGATGATGCCCCGGCGTGGGAAGGCTTCGGTTGCCTTGCCGTAGGGCACGCGGAAGAGATCGGTGGATTGGGAGAGGAAGCCTTTTATCTGGCCTGCGTGCTTCTTGCTGACGATGGAGTCCAGCTCGGCCCACTCCATGATCCAACTGCGGTGGAGGACCATGAGGTCGTCTTTGCTGGAGATGTCGCGGAGTGCATCGGAGAAAAAGGGACCACCGATGGCGGACCAGAAGGATGACTTGCGGGCGCCTTGATCGCCCATGAGCACGCAGGCGTGATCGTGTTTGCAACCGGGTTGAAAGATGCGGCGCACTGCTGCGATGAGCGTGCGCTTGATCATGTGGTCGTACAGGGTGGGTTGGGGTTCGGCGGCGTCTGCTGGGCGTAGGTAGGTAGACGCGAGGCGATCAATGTATGTGGGTTCGACTTGAGCCTCGACGTGTTCGAGGTAAAGACGAACGGGATCGTATGAATTTTCGTGAGCAACTTTTACGAGGCAATCCAGGGCAATGTCCTTGGATATTTTGTATCCCATCTCCGAAAGCTGGAGATAAAAATGCTCTATATTTTTGGCTACTTGGCCTTGAATTTCGATTTGTTGGGTGAAGATATTGTAACGAAACTTTGACTCTTCATTGCCTTTGGGCCGGAGCATGTCGAGGAGTTTGTTGGCTTCTAGTTTTTCAAGTTTGAACTCATCATTGTCCTTTTCTTTTGTGGGAGAATTTGTATCGGATGGGCGGAGCACCGGCTCAGTTGGTTTCGACCGGCTGAGTTTTTCCTTTGGCCGCCAGCCATCAAGTTTGGCAAGGTTGCAAAGACGTTTGATGGAACGGTTGCCACCTGGCTTAAAGGATTTCCAGTGGGTGTCGCAGGCTTTGGCCTCCCATTTTGGTGACTGCTTTGACCAGTTGTCCCATTGGGTGAGCAAGGAATCATCTACGGACTGGAGACACTGACCAACTTCGATCCACTCGTCGTAGTCGTTCGCACGTAATGGGTTGAGAGCGTCCAAGTAGATGAGTGCCCAGTCTTTATCAGTGCGATCGGTGCGGCGTGAGATTGGTGCTGGCAGGAGTGGTGTGGGTTCTGGTGTTGGCAACTGAAGCATCTGCTCGATGAGCGCCAGCGGTGCTTCGGCCAATGGGAGGTCGGTAGGTGCGCGACCCTTTAGCCAGCGGTAGGAGCCGGTGATTGGGTGACTACCTGCAACAACGGATTGACAGCCGGTCCAGCGGAGTTCAAGTTGTTCGACGTTGCCGTCTTCATCGTATTTGCCGGACTTTATCTTGCGTGTCTTGATCTGGTCCCAGTATTGATCTGGAACGGTGTAGATGATCTGGAAGCGGCCGTTGCGGCCAGATGTTACGGCCCAGGATTTAGGGAGGTCACGGCTTGGCGTGCCGATGGATTCGAGTACCTCACCAGCTGAGATTCCGTCATGATCGACGAAGAGAAGGCCGCCGGATTGTGGGCCAGCGATGACGCCAATGGCATGGGCGCGACCGGCTTGGATCTCGGCGGTGAGTTGTTGCTGGGTCAGTG
>Ga0209500_10003398_pt1 | contig 10884 bp, 5 predicted proteins | sample S_140212_EF_Meta_FD_187323 | JGI IMG/M metagenome (GOLD analysis project Ga0209500, IMG submission 187323) | Freshwater microbial communities from Lake Simoncouche, Canada to study carbon cycling - S_140212_EF_MetaG (SPAdes) (version 2) | ecosystem: Environmental > Aquatic > Freshwater > Lake ...
TTCAAAAAAAGAAAAATACCTAGCGAGATGCCGGGTTCAGTCCTTTTTCACTTGCATGAAGTGATACAGCAACTGGAATAGAAAGGTCCCCAATAATGCTAGAACCAAAACAATGACACCTGATGGTTCGGTGATGATCCCATCGATAAAAAGAAAGGTAAACAAAGATAGATTGATCAGAACACCACACCATAGAATCACAGCACTGGTACCAGTTAGCTGGCGAATGCGTAAATGCCCAATAGTGATGACGCCGAATAAAAGCAGGAATGCCATACTAGCCATTTTCCCGACCATCTCTAGCGGGAAACCTATTACTAAAGTAATCACAATGGCAGAGGAAAGCAATAAGGGCCTTACTTGACTCTGCTCCATTACCTTTGATAGCCATACTAAGTTAGCGTGCTCATGAATCACAATCCCTAAAACTTTAGTGGCAGTAAAAATCGTCGCATTGACTCCTGCAGCACATGCTAGCAATGCCGCAATACCAATCACTATAAAACCAGTTTTTCCTACCAGAATATTCGCTGCTGCACCAATGACATTACCTGGATTTGATTGCAGAACCTCATAGGGAACCACCTGAATAGCAACCCAGCCCACCAATACATACAAAAAGATGATTAAAGGTGTGGCAATCAGCATTGCCTGAGGAATTGTCTTTTTGGGTTCCGCCATAGAACCAGCAGCACTAGTGACCACTGCAAATCCTTGATAATTGACATAGAGCATCCCCGTAGCAATGGCGATACCTTCTAATGATCCGCCCAAAAAATCAGCGTTTGTAATATGAACGTGTGTGATTCCAAAGCCACTAAAGCCAATGAGCGATAAAAATACTAAGCCAATTGCAATGGATCCCGCCAGCCCTACAACACTAGCGCCCAATAGATTTAATAGAGCAAGAAATATGACTAGTGCTGCGCTGATTAATTTAAGCTCTAGTCCAGTAAAAAAGTTACCGGTTAAAACGGCGATAAATTCTGAAAAGCCGGCAGCATACAGTGCAGTTGAAATCAAAAAACCGATATAAAAGAAAAGATTCATCCAGCCAGCAATAAAACCATCGCCATAGGCTGCCACAATATATCCAGCAGGCCCGCCACTCATCGAAAAAGTAGCACTCATTCTTGCGCAAGAATAGACTGTAAAAAATATCGCTATACCTGCTAATAAAAAAGGAGTGGGGAAATGAGTTCCTGCTGTTAGGTTCGCAAAACCCAATACTGTAAATAAACCTGAGCCCATCATGCCACTTAAGCTCATTGTGATGGCAGAGAATAGTCCAATACTGTTGATAGTTTTATTTTGAAGATTTTGTGCTTTAATCATTCTCCTCAAATAATACTATCGAAAGAAGTTCGCATATTATTAAGTATCTAGTAAATACCGAGTAGCAAAACCACCTAAATAACGACAATGATCTCCATGAATACGCCTAAAATCTATCAACGTTTGAGCTTAATCGCTATTAGCTCATTGTTAACCTTCTCCCTCTTGGGATGCTCGGCTTTAGAACGTAAATCAGCCGTTCCTGCCCAATCCTTAAATAAAGCCCAAATTGTGGGCCTACCGAGCGTTCGCTATCTCATCTCAACCCAAGCTGGGGTTGATGCTTTAGTGGATGACGTTATTGCACTAGAAGCATCTCGCGGTAAAAACGCTTTTACTGGTGATGCTAACTATCTAGCCCTGTCTGGAGGGGGTGATGACGGAGCCTTTGGCGCTGGTCTTCTGGTGGGCTGGACCAAGCAAGGTTCAAGGCCCATGTTTAATCTCGTTACCGGAATTAGTACCGGTGCATTAATCGCACCCTTTGCCTTTCTAGGCAAAGACTACGACCCTATCTTGCAAGAGGTCTACACCACGATCAAACCTAGCGATATTTACCTTGAAAAAGGGGTTCTTTCTGGAATTTTCAGTGATGGTTTAGCGGACTCAACACCGCTATATCAACTCATCTCGAAATATGTTGATGCCAGCTTCCTTAAGAAAATCGCTGATGAATACAACTCCAACGGCCGCTGGTTGCTGATTGGCACCACCAATATTGATGCTGGACAACCTGTGATTTGGAATATGGGTCGGATTGCAAGCATCGGTAGCCCTGAGGCAATTGAGTTATTTCGTCGCATCATGCTAGCGTCTGCCTCGATTCCTGGTGCATTCCCCCCAGTGATGTTTGATTTCTTATTAGATGGCAAAGTCTTCCAAGAGATGCATGTGGATGGCGGAGCAAGCACTCAAGTCTTCCTCTATCCAGCTTCAGCTGCAGGTAAAGCAAAAGAGCTTGGTATCCAACGTCGCACTAATCGTCAGGCCTACATCATTCGTAACTCTCGACTAGATCCGCGTTGGAGCGAAACTGAGCGTCGTACCTTAAGTGTTGCTGGTAGAGCGATTTCTCAGTTGATTCAGACACAGGGTATTGGCGATCTTTATCGCATCTATAACACTGCAAAAAGTGATGACGTAGGCTTTAATTTGGCCTATATTGGCTCAGACTTCAATGAGCCTCATAACGAAGAATTTGATACTAAATACATGAATGCCCTCTTCCAATATGGCTACGAGCACTCCATTAAAGGTTACCCATGGAGCAAGCATCCTCCAGGATTTAAAGGCGCTTTTGATACTGATGGTGAAAAGATGACTATTAAGAAATTAAATGTTCAATGAAAACTAAACACTGAAAAGAAAAACCCCAGCCAATGAGCTGGGGTTTGCATTTTGGCGGAAGAGGTGAGATTCGAACTCACGGAGGACTTTCATCCTCGCCAGTTTTCAAGACTGGTGCATTCAACCGCTCTGCCACTCTTCCTTTGCGATTTCAGCCCTAGATTATAAGGAATTTTTGATTTGACTCTCTAAATGCTTAGCAATAGCAAGGCTAGAGGTTAGCCCTGGGGACTCAAAGCCATATAGGTTGCAGAGTCCTTGAAGGCCATGATCCAGTGAGCCATTGAAGCAAAAATCTCCTGCAGGCGAATTGGGCGGTACGATTTTAGCCCTCACCCCAGAATAATCAGGTTGTAATGCACCATCTTTCAGTCCTGGCCAATAGCGTCTAACTGCTTCATAAAAGCCCTCCCCTCGCTTTGGATTGACCGTGTAATCAATTTGTTCCTCTGCGTCGATATCGAGCCACTCCACATCCGGTCCAAACTTGGCTTGCCCACCCATATCTAAAGTGAGATGCACACCTAAACCTCCTGGTTCAGGAATCGGATAAATCAAATGTGTAAATGGAGATTTACCAGACAAGGAAAAGTAGTTACCTTTTGCAAAGTAAGATTTCGGAATCTGATCTGCCTTCAAACCTTCAATCTTTTGCGCTACTGCCGGTGCACTCATTCCCGCACAATTAATCAGCAGCCTTGTATGAATCTTCATGCCATCAGCGCCACCAATTTCTAGTTCATAGCCACCTGCGGCATTCTGGCCGATGGGTTTTGCACTAATTAATGGTGATTGATAAGCAGTCATTCCGCCAGCATCTTCAAAACCACCTAGAAGTGAGAGCATGTAGCCATGGCTATCGACAATGCCAGTAGTTGAAGACAATATTGCCGCAGAACATTGGAGATTCGGTTCTAAGGCTTTTGCCTGCTCCCCTGCAATCATTTTGATTTCAGGCACACTGTTGTTTTGTGCTTTATAAAAAATAGCTTGTAGGCTATCGATTTGGGTTTCATCAGCGGCGACAATGAGCTTGCCATAGGGATGATAAGCAACTTGATGACTGCGGCAATACTCATACAGCAGTCGATTGCCCTCTACGCAAAGTTTTGCTTTGAGTGAATCTTTGGGATAGTAGATACCAGCATGGATGACTTCGCTATTACGAGCGCTGCTCACGGTACCAAAAGCACTTTCACGTTCGAGCAGGATGGTCTCACGGCCTTGAAGTGCCATTTCACGGGCAACGGCAAGACCGATCACTCCGGCTCCTATAACAACACAGTCCACTTGCTCCATCTACTAGTCTCGCTTTGTAATTTTAGCCATCAATATACTGAAATCCTAACATTTTCAGTGTTTTAGGGTATTTAGACAGCCTTCTTGATAAAATCAAGAAATGTCCATAATGCCTGATTTAATCAACCCACAAAGCACCCAAAACCTTGGTGATCCTGTGCCCAATGGGGCACACTCAGCAGTCGATGTTGTTCTGGATACCGCCTATCAAGGTATTGACTCAAAAACCTGGAATAATCTATTTACAACGGCCCGCAAGTTAAAACTCCCAGAATTTATCGCTGATATGTTTGCTGGTAAGCATATTAATGAAAGTGAAGATCGCCCCGCCCTGCACTCAGCACTCCGTAACCTATCTAAAACTCCCGTCATCTTAGATGGACAAGATGTCATGCCTGCAGTGACAGATGTTTGGCGACGTATTGAAGCTCTCTGTAATAAATGGGTTGGCGTGACTGATGTGATTCACATTGGCATTGGTGGATCTGATTTTGGTCCTCGCCTAGCGATTGAAGCCTTAGCGCATGCCCCTGGCATTGAGGGTCGCGGGATGCGTATGCATTTCCTGGCCAATATTGATACTGCTGAATTAGCGCTCATTTTGGGTCGCGCTCAACCTAATAGCACGCGCATTGTGATTGTTTCAAAATCTTTTAAAACACTAGAAACCACCATGAATGCCGAGGCAGTAGTTGCTTGGCTCAAAGCGAATGATTGCACTAAAGGTCAAATTACAAAATCTTTATTTGCGGTAACAGCCAATGTGCAGGCTGCCCAAGAATTTGGTGTAGAAGATGATCAGATCTTCCCATTTTGGGATTGGGTCGGTGGCCGTTACTCCGTTTGGTCTGCAGTGGGTTTACCGATTGCCCTGCAATACGGCTTTAAAACCTTCGAAGAATTTTTAGCGGGCGCTCATGCGATAGATTTGCATTTTAAGAATGCACCTCTCGAGAGCAATCTACCAGTCATCATGGCACTGGCTTTACTCCATCAACAAGAAAAACATGACATCAAGGCCTATGCTGCTATTCCGTATGCTGATGCTTTGGACTGGTTTCCGAAGTGGTTGCAACAACTTGATATGGAAAGTAATGGCAAGAGTGTTGGTAAGGATGGAAAATCAGTCAAGCACTCTTCACCCGTTGTATTTGGTAGTGCTGGCAGTAATGCTCAGCACTCCTACTTTCAGTTGCTTCATCAGGGTCCTGAAATTATTCCGATTGATTTCATTGCCGTACGCAAGCCTATGAGTGATCGTCCGGAGGCTGTGGCCCACCATCATATTTTGCTTTCCAATTGTCTAGCTCAAGCCCAAGCTCTAGCGCATGGCAAAACCGATGACAACCCGAATAATGTTTATCCAGGTAAACGCCCAAGCAACCTACTTCTTTTACCTGAACTCAACGCCTTCTATTTAGGTGCATTGCTAGCCCTTTATGAAAACCGTGCTGCTGCTCTTGGTGCTGTATGGAATATCAATAGCTTTGATCAACCCGGTGTTGAATACGGCAAGGTACTTGCCAAGCCGATTGAGAAAGCCTTAGCTAGCGGTTCTGCACAAGTCAATGCTGATGACAGTATTGATGTCATTACTGCAGCACGCATTAATTTTCTAAATTCACATTCTTAATCTCATTATCGAGCGCCCTGCGCTTCCTTTAATTTAAAGGTGTTTCATGCTACTCTCTTCATCTATCTTCAAGGCTTATGACATTCGCGGCATCATTGATGAGACCCTAGATCCATCCATTGCTAGGCTCATTGGACAAGCCTTTGGCACGCAGATGCGTGAGCTAGGTGAAACGGAGATCGTGATTGGTCGTGATGGTCGCCTGTCTGGCCCCAGTTTAATTGAAGCACTCACTGAAGGCCTGCTCTCTACCGGCATTCATGTGATTGACCTCGGAATGGTTGCAACGCCCATGGTCTACTTTGGCACTAATCAAGTACTTGACGGCAAGAAGCCTAAGTCTGGAATCATGATTACGGGTAGTCATAATCCACCAAACTATAACGGTTTCAAGATGGTTTTGGGAGGCGCTGCGATTTACGGCGATCAAATACAGGCCTTGCGTAAACGCATTGAAGCGAAGCAATTTGCCACACCTGAATCCAATAGATTAGGAACGCATAGCACCTTTGATATCTTCCCGATGTATCTCAAGCATATTATTGGTGACGTGAAACTAGCGCGGCCAATGAAAATTGTCATTGATTGCGGCAATGGCGTCGGTGGTGCATTTGCTGGTCAGCTTTTTAGAGCGCTAGGCTGCGAAGTACAAGAGCTCTTCTGTGAAGTCGATGGTCATTTTCCGAATCACCACCCTGATCCCGCCCATCTTGAGAACTTACAAGACCTGATTCAGAACTTACAAACAACCGATAATGAGCTTGGCCTAGCCTTTGATGGTGATGCCGATCGCTTAGGTGTTGTCACCAAAGATGGTCAAGTAATCTTTCCTGACCGTCAGATGATGCTCTTTGCCAAAGATGTTCTCTCCAGAAACCCCGGTAGTCAGATCATTTATGACGTCAAGTGCACCCGCAATCTTGCTATCTGGGTTAAGCAACACGGTGGCGAGCCTATAATGTGGAAAACGGGTCACTCATTAGTCAAAGCAAAGCTTAAGGAAACCGGCGCCCCACTTGCCGGAGAAATGTCTGGCCATATCTTCTTTAAAGACCGTTGGTTTGGGTTTGATGATGGCCTATATACGGGAGCTCGTCTTTTAGAGATCCTTTCCAAAGAAAGGGATCCCAATAGAACCTTAAATGATCTGCCTAACGCGATTTGTACCCCAGAACTACAACTTGCTTGTGTTGAAGGTGAGTCATTTGCATTGCTCGAAACCATCAAAGCCAATGCTAAATTCCCCACTTCTGAATCTATTAATACCATCGATGGTGTTCGTGTTGAATACGCCGATGGCTTTGGACTAGCCAGACCATCCAATACAACTCCAGTGGTCGTGATGCGCTTTGAGGCCGATAGTGAAGATGCTATTCAACGAATACAGGAGGAGTTTAAGGTGGCGTTATTAGCAGCTAAACCAGGAGCTAAGCTACCGTTCTGAAGCAAATACCGCTCGTACAAAAGCACTCTACCGAACGTTTTTTAGATAAGACTGCATTACTTATTGGCATAAATAATCAGCGCTAGATAAAAAAACACCGCTAAAGCTTTTAGGCTAGAACGGTGTTTTTATTACGTCTTTAAAGCAAAACCATCTACAACAACTTAGGCTGATTACATAACGAAATCTGCTGTGGTTAATGCAATAACTCCAAGTAATTGCACTGAGAACTCAGCAGTTGTATTTACACCATCAGTATTACCCTCGATATATGTATTGGTACCATCATTCCAAACACGCATCTGGGCATTCGCAGTAAAGTTACCGCTAACAGTTCGTAATGTTAAAAATGCATCATTTGCAGTGCCACCAATAGAATTTGCATCAATTCCTGACAAATTAATCCTGTCGGAACCTCTTACGAAGTCCATGATGACGTCTCGGTTAGCCACCGTCGAATCAGCACTACTCAAATAAGTAAATATATCATTACCTGCGTTACCCATCATGGTATCTGAACCAAGCCCGCCAGTAATGGTGTCATTACCAGCATCGGCTTGGATTTGATTATTACCATCATTACCCGTAATAATATTAGCAGAGGTATTGCCAATACCACTTATATTACTTGATCCTTTTAGGATGAGATTTTCCAAGTTAGCGCTTAGGGTAAAGGTGTCATATGAATGAACAGTGTCATTACCGCCGCCAGCCAATTCGGTAATAGTATCAAATACACCACTATCAATGATGTAGGTGTCATTACCACCGCCACCAATAAGGGTGTCACTTCCAGTAACACCATCAAGAATATTAGCCCCAGCATTACCTGTTATCAGGTTGTTGCCACTATTACCAGTACCATTGATCGCATTAGTTCCAGTTAGCGTTAGATTTTCAACGTTGGCAGTTGTCAGAACATATGTAAATGCTGACTGAACTGTATCGCTACCTTCACCAGCATTTTCAATGATGACATCAAGTAATGAGTCAACAACATAAATGTCATTACCAGCGCCACCAGCTAACGTGTCGTTACCAAGACCGCCATTTAGCGTATTGATTGCGCTGTTACCAGTAATCACGTTGTTCAGATCATTACCAGTACCATTAATTGCAGCAGCACCAGTCAGGGTGAGGTTTTCAACGTCAGGTGTACCCGTTGGAATTCCAGCTGCTGAAATGCCAGCCGCTAAAGAATAAGTAATGGAAGCAGAAATAGTGTCATTACCCTCGTCTGGATTCTCCAACACCACATCTAGTAGGTTATCTACCACATAAGTGTCATCGCCCAGACCGCCAATCATGTCGTCAACACCGCCTTGGCCATTCAAGATATTGTTGCCAGCATTACCGGTCAGGATATTTGCCCCAGCATTACCAGTGATATTTACCAACAAAGTAGCATTGGTACTAACAACAGTTCCGTTTTCTACGTTGGTGCCTAAGGTATAGGTTCCAGATGTTTTGTAGTCTACGTTAACGGTATCAATCTCAGTAATCAGTGCATTGCCTTCAAGTACAACGTCAGTTGCACGATCAACAACGTAGGTATCGTTACCCAAACCACCAACTAGGGTATCGCCAATTGTTGAAGAAGTACCGCCTAGAATGTTGTTGCCTGCATTACCAACAATAATCATTGGCGCTGCTGTGACTGCTGATGCATCAATATTAAGCGCAGCAATTCCGATCGAGCCAGTAACCACACCGGTACCAGTGTAAGTAACAGCTCCCAGCCCAGTCTCAATCACCACTCGCTCAACGCCAGAGATTCTATCTGAGAGTGTTAGCGTGCTTGCAACTAGCGGGAGTCCAAATGTCACTGCGACTTGTGTGTAACGAATATCATCCGTACCAGCGCTATCGCTGATGAGTTCGTTAACACCCATCTCTGCAGCATCCTGAATCACATACATATCATTACCAGCCAAACCATACATGGCGTCATCACCTAAACCACCGATAATCACGTTAGCATTCGCATCGCCTGTTAAGGAATCATTGAAGTCAGATCCAGTCACATTCTCAAAGCCAGAAATTACATCAGTACCACTGCCTGTAGCAGTATTAGCACCTAAATTAACTCTCACGGCACTTAAGGATCTAGCGTAAGAAAGGGTGTCGATACCAGTACCACCAGCAAGGGTGTCGTTACCAGTAGGGCCACCATCAATCACGTTAGCACCAGTATTTCCGGTAATTCTGTCATTGCCAGATCCACCGATCACGTTTTCGATACTGGTAAAAATATCGTTACCGACTTCTGTAAGAGCCACGCCAGTTTGAACTTGGGCTAGATTGGAATTGGTTGTTCCTGTACCCAAAGTAATAACAAGGTTAGCCAAAGCTGAGGCAGTGACATAAGAAGCAGTATCGTTGCCAACACCACCAGAGAGGGTATCGTTACCACCCAAACCTTCAAAGGTATTGTCAAAGGTATTACCTATCAAGTTATCGTTATATTTGGTTCCAACTACCCCTTCAATATTTAAGAGCGTATCCACACCGACACCAGCTGCAGTGTTGCTTTGGGTTGAGACATTCAAATTAATAGTCACACCTCTATTTAGTACAGATGCGCCTCTATAAGAAACCATATCCATACCTAAGCCACCATCAATAGTGTCATTACCTTCACGGCCTTCAATGACATTACTAAAGTCGCTACCGATTAATGTGTCATTAAATGTAGATCCAATGAGACCTTCTACGTTAAGGAACGAATCAAGAACATTGGTACCTGGAGGAACAATTGCTAGGCCAGCATTGTTCAAGCTAATAGTTACCGCTCTGACTGAAAGCTGGTAGCTGACAGTATCAAAACCTTCAGCACCATCCATGGTGTTATTAAATGCAAAGTCATTGGCATCTGCCAAGAACAAATCATTTCCAAGTCCACCTAAATAAGCATCAGCACCGCCGCCACCCATCAAGGTATCGTTACCATCCCCGCCATCAAGACCATCACCCCCGCCACCGCCAAACAAGACATCATTACCTTCTCCGCCAGACATAATATCGGCCCCACCAAGGGCATCCATATTGGCATTTAGCAACTGCACGGACTCATTAGTACCCACTACGCTGGAAGTCGAAATAAAGGCTGTACCCAAGACACGATTAAAGTGCAAATATTGACCAGTTGTAAGAGCCGGTAATGCTTGAGCTTTACCAAAATCTCCATATACCAAGTCATTACCAGTTCCGCCGTCCATGATGTCGCCGCCGTCGCTACCGTAGAGATCATCCTGACCATCACCACCAAAAACTTGGTCTAATCCAGCGCCACCATTAACGGTATCGTTACCGGCATCACCCCATAGGAGATCATCACCGCCAAAGTCATCCAACTTATCGTTGCCGTCACCGCCGTGGATAAAGTCATTACCATTACCGCCGTCAACGATATCGTCACCGCCATCAGCCCAAACGCTATCGTTTCCATCTAAGGCATTAATTTTATCGCCAAGGTTGGTACCGCCAATCATCTCGCTAGCCTTACCTTTGCCATTGGGGCTATCAACGCCACGAGCATCGGTATAGTTTCCACTGTCGCCATAGAATGTGCCGTTAGAAGCGTAACCTGCATCCGCTCCAATACCATCAGAAGCAATAAGACTATGTGTTGGGTCGAGTTTGTTATATGCACTCATCTCCACATAGCTATCTGCAACAGAGAATATGTCGTTATAGATATGAGTCGCACCAGAGTTGCGCTGCACAATGTCAACTAATAACTGTGCCTCGATCTGAGCCAAGAGCTCGGTACCAACTAAACGGCCTAGGTAGTAGAAGCGGTCATTGTTTTGTAATTGAGACATTT
>Ga0209500_10003400_pt1 | contig 10882 bp, 16 predicted proteins | sample S_140212_EF_Meta_FD_187323 | JGI IMG/M metagenome (GOLD analysis project Ga0209500, IMG submission 187323) | Freshwater microbial communities from Lake Simoncouche, Canada to study carbon cycling - S_140212_EF_MetaG (SPAdes) (version 2) | ecosystem: Environmental > Aquatic > Freshwater > Lake ...
TTCAACAGGTCGAGCGTCTTACCAAGGCCGGGGATGTGATGGCTATAATGCTTCAGCACGATGAAGTGTCAAAAGACTGGAACGCCGCCAAGGAGGGAAAGCAATCGTGATCGAGCCGAAGCGTTACAAGCACATCAGCGATGGTGTTGAGTCAGCATTTAAGCCTGTTGATTATTCCGAAGGCGATGCTCCTCTAGGAGAGTTCGTCCGCTACGAGGACTACGCCCGCCTCAAGGCCGAGGCAGATGACCTCCGTGTGGAGAATCAAGCATTCCAAAGAACTGTAAATGAAGCATCAGCACATTACGATAACAGGCTTTCCGACATTTCACGCCTCAAGGCACAGGTCGAGCGGCTGACCTATGTAGGCGATGCAATGGCAAGCCAACTGTATGCTTTCGGTTATGATACCGCTTGGGATTTCTGGAACAAAGCCAAGGAGGGCAAGCAGTCGTGAGCGACATGGCCCCCGAGGAACTGGCTGAAATTATTGCCAGGTACCGATACAACTCTGTTCAAGACCGTTACCGAATCGAGCGTTTGACTGTTGAGAACATCGAACTTCGGAAAGAACTCGACAAACTTAAATCGACATATCAGAACAAAGGTGTCGATTCCCCTAAACAACCTTAACCATGTCCACTCAATACCCTATTCACGGCAACCTTGCCACCGCCGAGTATTCTCAAAGCCTTGATGATCGTGCCAGGTCGCTCGGCCTGCCCGTCAACCGATTGGTGTCCCTTATGAATGTTGGCTTTGGAGAACCCCCCATTGAGGACGCTGGTTACTACAATAGGATTCAGAACAACCCGAATCGTAATTTAATGAAAACCTCATTATACTGGTACCTTATGTGGAAAGAGAAAGGCGTCCGCAAACACCGCAGGCTATCAACCGATGTCGTTGAATCCCGCCGTATGCGTGACGAGTTCTTCGCACAGATTGGTTATTACGAAAAGAAATGAACCAGCCGCCACTCGCACTACAAGCCTACCGAGATAAGGTACCCAAGCACGCCCTGTTCGCCGTCTATGAGAACGGCAAGGTCGAAAACCCCGAGTTTGTGGCCGACCACATGGAAGGCGGAAACTGGTTTTGCTGGGACTACCGTCTCTGGAAATGGCTTTCTGAAGTTTACCCCCACATCAAAAACAAACCAATCCACTACTGGCAACTCCATGCAAAAAAGTTCACCCGATTCTATCCCACCAACCTCCCCCCTACCTTGGTACCAAAAGCCCGAAAGGGTTAAGGGCAAGCGATACACCAGCGGGTTAAGCCTTTTGCGGCGTATTCTAGGCCAGGCGGTCGGTAGGAATACCCACGCCACCTTCTCGCCCAAGGAGGCCATAGACATCCTGTTGGCCGTTGACGAAGTGGCACCACGCAAGGGTTCAAACATCCCGAACTATCAGCACAAGGTCGTGTCTAAACTCCGTGGCTAACATCACCCAGGGTTATCGAAGGTTCATGGCCGTTGGGTGTTCCCACGGCATCTACGCTGACCCGTTGGCGGTCGAGGCGGTCGCCAAGTTCCGTGAGTCCTTCAACCCCCATGAGATGATCCACCTGGGGGATTTTACTGATATGTCCCCGTTCATGGGCGGGGCTGGCGGCGAAGGTGACCCGATTAAGCCCGACCTTATGGGGGGCATCGAGTTCTTGAACCGCCTGCGATGCACCGTAGTTCTGGCTGGCAACCACGAAGCCCGTCTCTGGCGTGATCGCCACAGCCATAATCAACTGCGGGCGACGGCGGCACAGACGAGCATCGAGGCCATCGAGGTTGCCTGCTTGAAGTTGCACGCCCAACTCATCCCGTATTCTGGGGTGTGGCAAGTCTATCAGTTGGCGAACTACAAGTTTACCCACGGCACAATCTACAACGAGAACTCGGCCCGTGATATGGCGGAAATGTACGGGAATGTCATCTTTGCCCATACGCACAAGGCCAGCATTCAGATGGGTCGCACCTACAACGCCGCCCAAGGCATCTCTGTGGGCACGCTGACCCGCAAGGGGGCGATGGAGTACGCCAACACCCGCCGTAGCACGCTGGGCTGGTCGCAAGGCTTCGTCTATGGGGAATACACCGACAACTCGCTGTACCCTACGCTCCACATCCACGATGGCACAGACCAATGGAAACTCCCGCTGTAAAGGCACAGAGGTTGCTTGAGGAAGTCTATCGTCAACGCAAGGGGGCAGTTGATGTCGTTCCCAATGGCTACATGAGCATCCAGCAGTACGCCAAACTTTGGAAGATGGGTCGGACGAATACGGAGATTATTATGAAAGAAGCCGTTCAGAAAAAACTGGTGAAGGTAATTCGGTTGCGGCAAGTGGTGGGCGGTCGGTTGATGAAGTTGAACTTCTACGGTTGACATGGGGGGGGGGAGTGGCAAAGTCAGCACTCCACCCACCATGAAAATACTAATAGCCTGCGAATACTCTGGCACCGTTAGGGATGCCTTTATCAAACTCGGACACACCGCAATTTCTTGCGATTTGTTGCCCACGGATGTTCCTGGGCCGCATTATCAAGGAGATGTGTTCGACATTATCAATGACGGGTTTGACATGATGATTGCCCATCCTCCATGCACCCATCTTGCGGTAAGCGGAGCCAGGCATTTCCCAGCGAAGATTGCCGATGGCCGTCAGCAAGCCGCCCTTGATTTCGTACAGCGTCTTATGGACGCACCGATTCCACGGATCGCCATTGAGAACCCAATCAGCGTAATCAGTTCCAAGATTCGCAAGCCAGACCAGATTATCCAGCCTTGGCAGTTTGGTCACGGCGAAACCAAGGCCACTTGCTTGTGGCTGAAGAACCTTCCTTGCCTTGTTCCAACTGATGTTGTTGAAGGGCGTGAACAAAATATTTGGCTTGTAAAAGGAAAACCAAAGGGAGTTCCCACATGGAAGTTTAGGTCAAAGACCTATCAAGGCATCGCTAACGCTATGGCCAACCAATGGGGTAACATCAAATGACCCTCCAGGATCGCATTACAGGAGCCAGGGCTTACCTTGGCAAACTTCCTCCAGCCACGGCAGGCCAAGGCGGACATCCAGCCACTTATCGTGCCGCCAGCATACTCGCCAACGGCTTTGACCTTGGCTACGATGACGCCTGGTTCCTGCTCAACGAGTGGAACACCTCGCATTGTTCTCCGCCCTGGGGCGAGAAGGAACTCCGCCACAAGTTAAACGATGCCTTCGTCAAGCCACATGAGAAGCCCAAGGGCTGGCTGAACGCAGGCAAGGAACGCAAGGTAGGAGCCAATGGTCGCTTCGTGTTCGACCCTACGGTGATTGCAGGCATGGTCGATGCCCAGACACCTTACAACACGGCGGATGTCCTGCTCAACTGTTTTAAGGACGAAGATGTCATCTGTATCACCAACGAGGCTGGGCAGACCGAGGACGGCAAGTGGTTTCCAGCCTCCAAGGGCATCTTCATCACCCGAGCCGAGTGGCTGGCCAAGTTCTTTGGCCCAGATGCCAAGCAGGGCAAGCACTTTGCCGAGTCCGAGCAGGGGGCGTGGATTCGCATCAACCCTTTCACCAAGGACGACTATACGGGTACGGACAACGCCGTGGCCTGTTACCGCCATGTGCTGGTAGAGTTCGATAAGAAGTCCAAGGAGGAGCAGTTTGCGATCTTCCAGCAATCGAACCTTCCCATCAGCCTTTTGGTGGACTCGGGCGGCAAATCCATTCACGCCTGGGTCAAGGTGGACGCCGTGGACAAAGCCCAATGGGAAGAACGCCGCACCGCAGTCTATGAATACCTTTCCGACCATGAACCCGACCCGCAAAACAAAAACCCGTCTCGCTGGAGCCGCCTCGGTGGGGTCAAGCGTGGCGACAAAGAGCAACGCATCCTCGCCTTCAATGTCGGGGCCGAGGACTGGGACACCTTCACCGCTTGGCGGGAAGGGCAAGACTTCCCCGATGAAATCCGCACCGACACGCTCGAAACCTACGATACGAAGCACGACCCAAACCATGTCATTGGTCATGGTCGGTACCTTTGCCGAGGTGGAAGCCTTCTTGTTACAGGCCAGTCTGGTATTGGAAAATCATCGTTTGTCATGCAGATGGCGACTTCATGGGCGGTGGGACGGGAACTGTTCGGGATTCCTGTCATTCGACCCCTCCGCATTGGCGTTGTCCAAGCAGAGTGCGATATGGGCGATCTTGCGGAGGCTTTCCAAGGCGTGTCATCTGGGATGTGCCTTACCAGTAGTGAACGGGATTTATGCCGTGAAAACCTCCGCTTCTTCACCGAAGCCAGCAAGACGGGCAAAGACTTCGTAGATTTGTGCCGTAAGATTATCGTGCGGTTGAAACTGGATGTCCTGGTGGCCGACCCGTTGCTGTCCTATGTGGGGGGTGATTTGTCCAAGCAAGAGGTTTGCTCGCACTTCCTCCGCAACCTCATCCAGCCCGTGTTGCAAGAGACGGGGTGCATCATGGTATTCATTCACCACGAAGGTAAGCCCAAGCCGAAGGAAACCACGGATGAGCAGACGATTTCGGATATGGCATATAGCGGCCTCGGGAGTTCCGAATTAGTGAACTGGGCGAGGGCAATCATCAGCGTACGCCGTGAGTCCAAGGACAAGCCTATCTTCTCCTTTAACCTTACGAAGCGTGGCAAGTTGGCTGGGATGCGGACTGTTGATGGCAAGCCTACCTTGTCTATCAAGTTAAAGCACGCCGACCATAAGGTGCTATGGGAAGTCGCTCCAACTATGGAGGCTTTTGAATTACTGAAGGTAGGCCAGCAGTATCAGCACTTTTCCACCAAGCCGACCTTGAGCCGCAAGGCGTTGCTAGATGAACTAACGAGGGAGTTTAGCCTGCAACAAGACCAGGCTGAAGCGGTCATTAAGGCGATGGTTACAAACGGCATCATCAAGCCAAAGAAGATTGGTGCCGCCTTGTTCTACGAGGGCACGAAGGCTTAACCCTTACGGAACCGCAAAGCCACCGCTATGGCGATGCCTACGCACCCGACTGCCAAAGCCCACCCTAGGTCACGCACCGTCTGGAGGGCGATGGTGGCGGATGTCAGTTGTTTTTCAAGGGTGGCATCGTCCGATTTCATTTGCTTGCCCCCGTCCACGATGATCAACGCCATCGCTTGGCTGTTGCCAAAGGCGGACAGCACATAGTCACAAATCCAGGCGGCGGAAAAAGCGGTTATGCCTGCGATGACGGTCAGAATAACAACCGCCAAGAACAGGCTCTTTTCACTTTCGCTTGGCTGGACGATTTTTGCCATTGGGGATACGCTTGGTCACCTTGGAAACCTCTGCCTCTCCACGGGCCTTGATATACTTGAGGACATAATCCGCCACCTCTGGGGCGGCGTAACCGCAAGCACCAATGACGGCCATCCGCAAGGAAACAGAGGCAATATGGTCTTGGATGCCCCAGCCCACAAAGGCGGCTACGATGGCGGCTACGGACACACGGCGGATGACCCAGAAAATGGTGACAGGTTCTGGCCCCGTGTGTAGGAGCAGGCGGGCGGTCATGGCCAAGCCGCCTAGAATCGAGGCTATTGCCCCGTCCTTAATTTCCTTGGGGATGCTTTCTGGGTCAATCGGGGCGGGGGGACTCATGAGAGAACCCTCCGATACTTTTCTCGCCAGAGGACTTCCGTGACCACGGAGGTGATACTGCGGACATGGGCTTCCGACAGATCGAAGTCTGCGACATGGAGGGCTTCATGCACAACCGTGTTCATCCGAGACTTCTCGGTGCGGTGTTCCGTGTTAATGTTGATGGTGTAGCGGTCACCCTCCTTGATGGCTTCCCCAAGCAACTGCTTCCGCATTTTCACTTCACGGATTTTGATTTTCTTCTTTATTGGCATCGGGGGTAGGGCGTTTGAGATACCAGACAAAAGACCAAATTACGATAGTGCCGATTATGGTAATGGCGGCTCCAGGTACAAAATAGGGGGAAGCAAACAGGTAAGGAAGTCCAGCGATGGCAGAACCCACCACAAATGCCCCACAAGCCCGTAGGTACTGCCCGAGGATGGCTAGACCTAGGGCGGCGAGGAAACAGGCTCCAGCGGCCACGGTGAAGGCGTTACGAATACCCTCGGTCTTGACCCTCTCCACCTCGGCGGTCAATTCGACCACTTTGGCGTTAGAGGCGTCCAGGGCTTGCTTGTTCTTGGCGGCGTCCGACTCGGCCTTGACCCAGTTAGCGTCAATAGCGGCCAACAGTTTTGCCCCAGCCTCCATCGCCCGCTTATACTCATTGGGGTCGTTGCGGGTGACCCGATTGGCGATGTAGGCGAGGTTGTGGGGATCTGGGGCTGGGAGGTAGGATGCTACGACCGCCAGTTCCTTCTCAACTACCTCTGGCTTGCCTTGGGAGTTGGCTGTACGGGCAACTTGTACCCCAGCGGACACACGGGCATCGGCCTTGTCAATCTGGTCGCCGACCTTGTTAAAGTTATCAACAGGGGGGGTCGCAGTACCTGTACCTTCCGTACCCAAGGTGGCACAGCCAGCAAGCAATACCGCATTAATAGTAAGAACCTTAATTAAAGCGGAACGCATCTGGCTTTAATTACCGACCCTTGAGGGCATCAATAATCGACTTACCCTTTTCTTCGGTAGCCTGGAGTTTCGCCTTATTATTGCGATAGACCAAGATGCCCCCGAGGATGCCGATAAGGATGCCCGTGATGAATGTGTATGCGTAAGCCATAGTATTAAGAAAGTTTAAGTTCGGCGACCTTGCCATCAACCTCGGCATCGGTGCCCACGATGGAGTACCAAGCGGTAAGGTAGCGGATGTCCTTTGCGGCCTTCACACGGAGAATGATTTTCTTCCCGTCATGTAGGACAAAGGTTTGGCCAGATTGGATTTCGAGATCGTAGGGACGACCTTTGTTGTCTTTGGTTTCCATTAAGAAAGTTTTGCGATGAGGGCGGCGAGTTGGGCTTCAAGTTCTGCAATTCGTTCGGCATCAGACTTTTCAGTGGCTAAAGATAATAATGAGACAGATACAAGATACTCATCTGTCATTTCTTCATTTCCAAAAACTTTTGTACCATTTTCGCAAGTGATTGAGAGGCGGTCGTCGGAGCGTGTCCAAATGAGGCCGTTTTTGTCTGTGTATGTATTCATGGTTTAGAAATAGGTAATAATTACTGCAAATCCGTTGGCACCAGCACCGCCAGTACCAGAGGCAAACCCATTGTCTGAAGCACCGCCACCACCTCCGCCACCACCTGGCCATCCACCAGCACCGCCAGTTCCACCAGCAGTAGCAGTTTTATAATACCCACCACCACCGCCTGTTCCGCCTTGCAGGTATTGGGTGCTTGCTGAAGTTCCAGCGGTTGCGGCAGTTGGAGTTGTTGGATTTCCAGCAGTTCCTCCAGCAATTGTTACAGAACTACCAGATGCAGATGAAGAAATATGACCACCGCCAGAGCCACCGCCAGCCATAGCAGTACTTGCTGCTGCCGCACCACCTCCGCCACCGCCTCCAAGTGCAGTATTAATATATGGAATTGTATTATTTGTTCCTGAAGTTGCAGTAGTAGTTGCACCAGCACCACCAGCACCAGCCGTTGTGCTTGCAGTAAAAAATAAAGATGATTGTCCACTACCACCAGAGCCACCACCAACGGTGCTTCCTCCTCCAGGTTGATTTCCGCCATTTGTCCTAATAATACTACCAAATGTTGATGCACCACCTTGATTCGCAGTTCCTCCATTGGTGTTGTCAGTACTAATTGCTGGTGAGCCAGCAGCACCAGAGCCAATTGATACCGTTTCAGTGCTTCCAAGTGAACCAGCATATAAAACCGTTCTTACTAAAACTCCAGCAGCACCACCACCACCACCACCACGGATAGATGTGGTAGCCTGTCTTGCACCAGCACCGCCACCAGAACCACCTCCCCAAATCCAAATCTCAACAATTTTGGCTCCTGCTGGTTTAGTCCAAGTAAATGCACCGCTTGAGGAGGATGAGCCAAAGGTCTGGACATTACAGCCACCGCCACCCGAACCAGCGTTAGCGAGAACAAAGGCTGTGGTCGCAATCTGCGTAGTGTTCGTCCCAACCGTTGCGGTTGGTGCAGAAGGTGTTCCAGTAAAAGTTGGCGAGGCTAGTGCCGCCCTAGAAGTGTCAATCGGGTGAATGTGGTCTGCCCGAGCATACTTGAGTGAAGTGCCAATCGTAGCCGTACCATTAACCACAGGGGTAGTAGCGGAAGCCTGACCGACCACATAGGCGGTCGTAGCGATTTGGGTGGTATTCGTGTCTGCCGTAGCCGTGGTCGATAGAGGCGTCCCAGTAAGGCTAGGCGAGGTCAGTGGAGCGTAAGTTGAGGCCGCCGTCGTCACCGCTAACTTGGCGTCCAAAGCGGACTGCAAATCCGTCTGGTCGGAAAGCGTTCCCGTGATGCTACCCCATGAACCCGCTACCACCCCGCCGACATTGACCGTCCAAGAGGTGTAAGTGCCAGTGCCAGTATGCTGGGATACATCAACCACCATCGCACCAGTGGATGAGTTGTAGGACGTAACCACCCCATGCATATGATGGGCGGCGTCATAGGCAACGATGACCGACTGCTGGGTCGTATATGACAAACCAGTTCCGACCGTCAGCGACTTGTTGCCGTTGGCTACCGACAGTGAGGTCGTGGAGGTCGTGTAGTACTTGTCACCGACTGCAGGGGTGGTCCAGGAAAGGGCGTAATTTGTCCCGCTGGTCTTGGTAAGCACTTGGCCCGTACTCCCGCCAGTGGGGACGGCCGCCGCAATCGGGGCGTAGGTTGTTAAACCAGGAAATGCAACAGACTGAACGCTTGAATCTGGGAAAGTGATGCCAGTAGGAGTAACAGACAGGGTAGAACCGCTGGTGTAGAGAGTGATGGTTTGTTCGTTTGCACTAATCGAAATCTCATCAGACGATGTTGCACCTACAAAATCCACGCTTCCGCTAATAATGTTTGTTGTGCCGTTGACTCCATCCACAATAGAAACATTCGTTGGAGAAACTGAAGCAGAGGCCGATCCATCTGCCACTTGAAGCGAATTGTAAGATAGAAGGCTGAACTTGCTGTGATCGCTGGAGAGTTCGACACCGAAGTAATCAGAAGCCATCTCCGAGTCATAGGTCGTTCCAGCAATCGTGATAGGGTTGGCTACAGCACCCCCATTGAATGAGCCACCGCCGCTGACGACCGTCCAAGCACCGTTGTTACGGCCATAGGTCTGGCTGTCCATCGGTGCGTCTGGGATACCAGCCACCGCCGCCGTGGTCTGAACCGTAGAGTCCGCAAAGGTGATGCCAGTCCCAGAAACCGATAGGCCAGAAGGCGTGACGCCTGTCCCAAACTCAAGGCGGGTTTCGTTTAGTTGGACGAAGTTATCGTCGGACGCCATCGACTTGATGGTTCCACTAGTGACTTGGAAATTGCTTGTGCCAGCCAGCAGAGCGTACCCAGCCAGCGAAGCCGATGTGATGAAACCGTCTGGATTCGATTTGAGATAGTAAGTCGATGCCGCCGCCGATGTAGTAAGATAGCCCTGTGCTTTTACAAAGGCTGTGGTTGCAATGCTGGTGTCGTTATCGCCAGTCGCAGGAGTTGGTGCCTTGGGATCGCCCGTGAAGGTCGGGGAGGACAAGGGTGCATAGGAGGACATCCCAGACAAAGTCTGATAGGTACTTGCCGCCGTAGAAGAAAGAAGGTACGGCGATAATGCAGACGAAGTAATGTAGCCCTGGGAAGTAACCCATGACTGCGTAGCGTAACCAGACAAAGCCGCCGAGGTAATATAACCCGCTGGGTTTAAAGTCAACGGATAGAACCGAGCATCAGCCGATGTCTTATCGTAATAATCAGCAGGAAGGAAAGGTACGGTCTGAAGGTCGCCGCCAGCGGTGAATTGAATACCAGCCAAACCTAACTTAATAAAACCACCGCCTGCATTAGTTAACTCAATGTCACCAGCCGTGATGTTTGTGGCAAAGAAACCATCATTGATAAGGTACTGACCAGAGGTGAGCGTTGTCTGGCTACCGACTTCAACTTGATAGAACTTTGGGGAGTAAGACCATGCCCCATCTTTGCGTACATATCCGTAGCCATCCGAAGCGGCGTCTGTAAGGTAGCCTTGGCTGGTCACCCAAGACTGCGTGGCGTAGCCATCAAGGTCAGCCGAGGTAAGATAGTTTTGCGAGATGACCCAAGACTCGGTGGCATAGCCAGCCAGATCGTAGGCCGTAATATAGCCTTCTGGATTTGATAAGGGGTAGTAAGTAGCCGCCGCCGTAGCCGAGGTGATGTAGGGCGTAAGGGCAGAGATGGTGATGTACCCTTGTGAGGTTACGAAGGACTGGGTCGCATACGCCGACAGGTCAATGCTAATGGTCTTTGTGCCAGCATTATAGGACAGGGGGGTAGTAGCATAGACCACGCCGCTGTCGCCTGTATCGCCCTTCGGCCCTTGAATGCCCTGCTCGCCACGGGGGATACCAAAGTCAAAGATGGCATTGGTCGCCGTACCGACATTCGTGACCGTGGCATTGAGGCCAGGGTCTAGAGTAGTGGTCGTGCCTACCGTAATGGTGGCAGACGCACCAGGAACCCCGACATTGATGTCGATGGTCGCTGGGGCCGTGGGAACGAGCGAAACATTAAAGGGTTCATTAATCGTGACCCCCAAATGTGCGGATTCAAGGATAGTGATTGAAAGACCCATTAGGAGTTCGGCGTTACATTCTCAAGGACATTGATGTTAACTACCTGTGAATAGTAGGCGATGTTGTTCTTAATGAACAGCAAGTCCCAGAAAGCGACCCCAGAGAACCAACCCTGCG
>Ga0209500_10003402_pt1 | contig 10879 bp, 9 predicted proteins | sample S_140212_EF_Meta_FD_187323 | JGI IMG/M metagenome (GOLD analysis project Ga0209500, IMG submission 187323) | Freshwater microbial communities from Lake Simoncouche, Canada to study carbon cycling - S_140212_EF_MetaG (SPAdes) (version 2) | ecosystem: Environmental > Aquatic > Freshwater > Lake ...
CTTGTTGCTGCGGTCCGAGAGGGCAAAACGCCATTCCATAATCACCTTGCGGGAAAATGGCTGCCGCAAGTTGATGTTTTGAAAGTGTCCGTGCCGCGTGGTGCTAGCATAGGCTATGCAGGTCGGCTGGATTCCTGGACCTTTGTCCTGCCGCGTGAACTCCCCGAGCACAAATTTGTGCTGCTTTGGCCCCAAGAGATTGAGTCCGCATTAAATTCCGGACACGTGGCTGCCGTGATCACAGAACTTTTTCCAACGGATTTCACCAAAGTTCTGCCGCTTCCGGGAACAATCCTGCGCCCCAAGCAAGCACTCCACGTGCGGGAACCGGATGCTGTACTTCGGCAAAATCTCAAGACGTACGGTCTTACGTTGGACTCCGGGCAACTGACCCTGAGTTTGAATTCCGACGCAATCGCGACATTTTCAAACATTCATTCCCTGTGGCCAATAGCCTTGAGGTATGATCCGCTCGCGGGCCTTGATCCCGACTATGATGATCACCTGCAGTTTTGGATTCCGACTAAATTGTTGCAAAGCCAGCAGGCGGGTCTTGAGGTCAATATTCCACTCGATTCAGCATTTCCCGAGGGACTCATTTCGAGTATCACTTGCAATTCGCAGCCCGTGCCCTTCTCAGTAAATCATAATCGCCTTGTTTTTCGAATCACGAGCGGACTGCTAAAAGACGCATCCTCCTTGCAGGATTGCAGAATCTTTTTCACACGGGATGTGTTTGCCCTGGTAAAAAGTGAAGAGAATTTTCCAGAGATCAACCCTGTGACTTTTGATGCGCCTTGGACAGTACGCGTGGTGAACGAATAACCCGAGAAACCCATGCCTCGCGTCATCATTCAGGTCCCCTGTTTCAATGAAGAACAGACTTTGGGTCTTACCCTCTCTCAGCTTCCAAAGTCTTTGCCTGGCGTCGAGAAAGTCGAGGTTCTGATTATTGACGATGGTTCGACCGACGGAACCTTGGAAGTGGCCCGCGAAAACGGGGTCCAGCATTTCGTGGTGCATGCTTCGAACCGTGGACTGGCCGCGGCCTATACCAGTGGACTGAAGAAAGCCCTCGACCTCGGGGCGGATATCATTGTGAACACGGACGCCGACAACCAATACGTCGGCGAGGATATTGCCAGGCTGGTGGAGCCGCTCCTCGAGAATCGCGCCGACATTGTGATTGGCACGCGACCGATTCAGGAGATCGAGCACTTTTCGCCTTTGAAGAAAATTCTTCAATCCCTCGGAAGCTGGATGGTGCGCCGCCTCAGCAACACGACAATTGTTGATGCCCCCAGCGGATTTCGCGCGGTCAGCAGGGAGGCGGCCAAGAGATTGTTCGTCTATAACCGGTACACCTACACCATCGAGACCATTATCCAGGCGGGACTGCAAAATCTGCGGGTCGCATCGGTTCCCATTCGCACCAACGGCCCTTTGCGCCCCTCGCGGCTTGTCAAGAGCATGGGCGATTACGTGACCAGGTCGGTCATCACCATGATCCGAATCTACACAATCTATCGTCCCCTCCGGTTTTTTCTCTTCCTGGCCGCATTGATCGGTCTGCCCGGATTGATTCTCTTCATCCGGTTTTTGTTCATGTATGCCACGGGACACGGTGCCGGTTATATCCAGTCGCTCACCATTGGAACTGCCCTCCTGACGGTTTCCGTCCTCCTCTGTCTGGCCGGAGTCCTGGCCGATTTGATTTCCGTCAACCGGCGCCTGCTGGAGGAGATCCGCCTGCAGCTCTTTGAACTCAAGGAGAAGCCGAAAAAGTAACCATGGCCGACCAAGTTGCAGGCGGCCTTCTCTCACCGCTACTCCGTCGGGCGCGTATCCGGGCGGCGCTTCCCCATTTGCGCGGCCGCATTTTGGATGTCGGCTGTGGGACCGGTGAGCTGGCCAAGTGGTGTGAAACGAGCGGCTATTGGGGTGTTGATATTGATGAGGAATCGCTTGCATCGGCACGTGCGCAGAACCCGCAGCTCCGTTTCTCCACTGGTCTGCCCCAGGGGGAAAGATTTGATAGCATTGTGGGCCTGGCCATCATCGAACACGTCAGGAATCCCCGGGAGTGGCTGGAGGATTTGAAGTCTCTTCTCGCTCCGGAAGGCAAAATCATACTGACTACACCTCACCTTAGCATGGAGTCTGTTCACCGGGCGGGAAGTGCCCTCGGCCTCTTCAGCCGTGATGCCGCGGACGAACACGAGACTTTGTTTGACGAAGCGACCATGCGGGATACCGCCGGCCTTGCTGGCTTTCGTCTGGCCCTCGCCAGGAGATTTCTTTTTCGCGCAAACCAGCTCTTTCTCTTGGAGCCGCTGCCATGAAAACTTCCCAGTTCCAACCCGCGGGTAATTACTACGATAAGTATCAAAGCAAGAATCCCGTCGAGCAGCATTTGATGCGCCGCTTTCTGAAATGTTTCGACCGGCTCGCGACAATGACAGCCGCTCACGATGCCCATGAAGTCGGCTGCGGCGAAGGTAACCTGGCCATGCGGCTGGCGGAGCGCGGTGTTTCGGTCCGAGGTTTTGATATCGCTCCTGAAGTCATCGAGACAGCTGCAGAAAACGCCCGGATGCGGGGTTTCGATATCCCCTATCGCACGGGGAGCATCTACGACTTGCAGCCGGGGGCGGATTCCGCCTCCTTGATCGTATGTTGTGAGGTGATGGAACACCTGGAGGAGCCCGATCGCGCTCTCGCCATCCTTGCGTCGGTAGCGCGGCCCTATCTGCTGGTCAGCGTTCCGCGGGAGCCGGTCTGGAGAATGCTCAACCTTCTCCGCGGCGCGTATGTTGCCCAGGCCGGCAACACGCCGGGGCATGTTCAACACTGGTCAACGAGGGCTTTCGTGAAATTTCTGCAACAGGAGTTTGAAATCATAAAAGTGGAGCGCCCTCTTCCTTGGACCATGGTTCTTTGCCGGGTACCGAAAAAGTAAATGTGCGGAATCGCAGGGTTTCTCGGGCGTCAGATTCCTGGCCAGAGGCTGTTGGAAGATATGGCCGCCGCCATCAAGCATCGCGGCCCGGACCACACGGGCTTATTGATTGAGGAAAATGTCGGGCTGGCGATGAACCGGCTTTCGATCATTGATCTGGCCGGCGGGAACCAGCCCATGCATTCACCGGATCATTCCATCAGCCTGATTTTCAACGGGGAAATATACAATTATCGCGAGTTGCGCCGCCTGCTCGAACCGCGATGCGTCTTTCGCACCCAATCGGACACCGAGGTTATCCTTCACGGCTATTTGACGTGGGGAGCTAAGCTTTTTGAAAAACTCAACGGGATGTTCAGCATCGCCATCTGGGACCGGACGGCAAAACGGCTGACCCTTGCCCGTGACGCAGTGGGAATAAAACCCTTGTTTTATATGTTTGCGGATGAGGTTCTTTATTTCTCATCCGAACTGAAAAGTTTTACCAAGACAAAGCTCGCGACCACTGCAAACTGGACGGCGGTCCTGGCGTTTCTATCCGCCGGATATGTCTTCCGCCCCGACACGGCTTTGGATGGTGTGCGGCAGGTTGAGCCAGGAACGACACTTTCTATCAATCTGGCCATGCAAACGGAGGTGTGCTGTTTTCGCCCATTAGGAAAATCTCCGGGCCACCCGCCGGTCGCCTTCGACCCGAAAAAACCCTGGGATCGACAAGTGCGGAATGCCGTGGCGGATGCCGTGGAAAGGCAGACCGTGGCGGATGTTCCCTTCGGGCTCTTGCTTTCGTCAGGGATAGACTCGATGACCATCCTCGCGGCCTTGCGCGAGAAGGGACTGACCGGGGGCTTGAATACGTTCACCGTTTCTTACGGAGACAGCTCCTTTTCAGAGAATAAAATCGTCGGCCGTCTGGCGCGGGAATGGAGCCTTGTTAATCATCAACTCGAACTCACTTCGGCGCAGGTTGAGGATCATCTCGGTGATATTTTTGAAACCTTCGACAACCTTGAGTTATTACCGACCTGTGTGGCCATTCATGCGGTTTCTCATCTTGCCGGAAAGCAGTGCCGGGTTTTGCTGGCAGGGAACGGCGGAGACGAGTTGTTCCTGGGCTATCCAACCTATAGGGCCACGAATCTGCTGCATCGCTTTCCCGTCATGGGTTCATTGGCATCCTCGTTTCGCTGGCTGGCGGATATTCTACCCGTGGCGGACGGTTATTTGACCCCCGGAGAAAAACTCCGCCGCTTCACCGCTGCGGCCGGACCAGACCCGCTCACTTCGCACCTGCAATGGAGGCATGTTTTCACCCGGGATGACCTGAAAGATCTGCTGGTCGATTTTCCCTCCACCGCACAAATTTACCAGAGCCAAAGGCAATTTTACAACGTGGCGCAGGAAAATGGATTTGCAGCCGAGGATGTTTACATGATGGGGGATTTGCAGACCTGGTTGGTGGATTGCGGACTGATGATGTGGGACAAGGCTGGCATGAGTGCTTCCGCAGAAATCCGGGTGCCTTTGCTCGATAATGATTTGCTCGATTTTCTCATTCCCATCGCCCGGAAAATCCGCGCACCCGAAATTGGTACCAAATCGTTTTTTAAGAGCCTGTACTGGGACGCCCTGCCCAAATACGTCACCGAACAACCCAAGCACGGCTTCCAGGCGCCGATTGCGTCGTGGTTCAGGGGTCGGCTGGGGACTATTTTTGAAAGTCTCACTGCGGAATTGCCCGCTGCGGTTTTCAATCAGGATTACATCGCCGGATTGTGGGGGGATTTCAAATCGCATAAAAAAGACAATTCCCTTCGCCTTTGGACTCTGGGATGTCTGGCGGGTTGGATGAAAGTTCACCAGATAGATTTTGCACCGCTGCCCGATCAAAGCTAGACACGCACTCTTCCTGCACCATTTCCTATGAACAACAACATCTCGTTCGTGCCGCCTGCTGAATTGCAGCGCATCCTCGACCTAAGTCCCGCAATTCCAGCAACCCGGCTCTTCGCCACGGCCTGCCGTATCAACACCCTCTACATGGTCACGACGGCGGGTTCGGGCCATCTCGGCAGCAGCTTCAGCGCGATGGATATCGTGAGCTGGCTGTTCCTAAACGAAATGCGGCGGGAGGACAGTTCCGACCCGAGTGCGGTTTCCGACGTGTATTTTTCCTCCAAGGGGCATGACGCGCCGGGATTGTATTCGGTGATGATCGGCCTGGGGATTCTGCCGTTTGAATCCATTGACAAACTGCGCCGCTTGAACGGGCTGCCCGGTCACCCCGACGTCAAAACGATTCCCCAGGTTCAAACCAACACGGGATCGCTCGGAATGGGCGTGTCGAAGGCTCATGGCATGGTCCTGGCCAATCGGCTCCAAAACCGCAGGCAGGCAATCTATGTTCTGACCGGCGATGGGGAACTGCAGGAGGGACAGTTCTGGGAATCCTTGCAGCCCGCGGCCAACGACAAGCTCGGTGAAATCACCGTCATCGTGGATCATAACAAACTTCAATCGGATACGTTTATTTCCGATGTCAGCGGCTTGGGCGATCTGGAGGCAAGGTTCCGCGCTCACGGATGGGAGGTGGCTCGGTGTGACGGTCATGACCTCGACGCTCTGGCCGGCACTTTTGAACGATTCAAAACCATCACTGACCGCCCCAAGGTGATTATTGCGGACACGAAAAAGGGATGTGGAGTCAGCTTCATGGAGCCGGCCGCAATGAAGAATCCCCGACTTTACTCGTTTCACAGCGGCGCGCCGGACCAGGCCACCTATCTGGCCGCGTTCAACGAGTTGCTGGAATCGGCCAATGCTCAACTTACTGCCTTGGGTGCTGCTCCGCTTGTGCTCGAAACCAAGGAGCGCCCTGCACGTGTCCTGCCCGACAAGCCCGACAAGCTCATCGAGGCCTATTCCCGCGCGCTGGTTGCCGCAGCGGAAAAAAATGAACATCTCGTTGTTTTGGACGGTGACTTGGCTCTGGACTGTGGCGTGCTGGAGTTTGAAAAGCGCTTTCCGGACCGCTTCTTCGAGTGCGGCATCGCCGAGCAGGACATGGTTTCCCAGGCGGGCGGAATGGCTTTGAAAGGTTTGCTGCCGATTGTGCATTCGTTTTCCTGCTTCCTCTCGACCCGGCCCAATGAGCAGATTTTTAACAATGCCACCGAGGGCACGAAGATCGGCTATGCCGGTTCACTGTCCGGATTGCTTCCGTCCGGACCGGGGCACTCGCATCAATGCGTGCGGGACATCAGCTCCGTCGGGGGAATTGCCCGCCTAGTCATGGCCGAGCCATCTTGTGAACGGGAAGTCGAGATGCTTTTTGACTATTGCGTCAATCGGCAGGACGAGAATTTCTATCTCCGGCTGGTTTCCATTCCCCGCTCCATCCCGTTCCAATTGCCCTCGGATTATCAAGTAACAACGGGTCGCGGTGTTACGCTGCTGGAAGGAGAAGACGCGGTTATCTTCGGCTATGGTCCGGTGTTACTTCCCGAAGCCTGGCAGGCCACAAAGGCTCTGGAGAGTTCACACGGCAAGAAAGTCCGGCTGATCAATCTTCCCTGGCTCAATCGCATAGATCTCGACTGGCTCAAGGAGGCCGTGGGTGCCACGAAAAAAGTGATCACCTTGGATAACCATTTGATTGCCGGCGGGCAGGGTGAAAAAATCGCTGCTGCCTGTGCCCGGATTGGCCTGCCCATCCAATGGACGCCGATAGGTCTCGAGGACGTTCCGCGCTGTGGCCAAAACGACGAAATTCTCGCTTTTTATCGCCTTGATGCAGCCGGCCTTGCAGAACGCTTCGCGGAAACGATTGCAAAATAACCCATCTATGGCGCCGCCGCCGGGGTCCGCTAAATGAATATTGGTGTCATTGACCTAGCATCGGGTGGTTGGACGGCCGGAGGCGTATTCAGTTCGCTGGTCGCGCGGTCTCTGCACCTGCGTCGCAATACGCCGGATACGGTTTCGATTTTATTCACCTCAGAACCAACGGCTGCTCTGCGCGATCTGCCGCTTATCCGTCCCCGCCGGGCCCACTATCGCCGCGGAGAACATTTTCTCCGGAAGCTGACCAGAAACCTTAAACCCGCCCGCCTGCCCTTCACCGCGGATGAGCACGGATTGGATGTTCTTCTCCCCGTCATCTATCCGACGGCGCAGGAAGATATCGTTCCGCGGGGACGCTGTGCCTCGGTGGGCTGGATTCCGGATTTTCAGCATGCGCGTCTCCCGGAATTTTTCGACCCTGGCGAAATCAAGGATCGCGAAGAAGCCTGCCGCCGCTGCGCCCGTTGGAACGATCTGGTTTTGCTCTCCAGCGAATCTGTCCGCCGGGATTTTCAAGAGCAACTTCCGGAGTATGCCGCCAAGGCCCGCGTCCTTCCCTTTCCTTCGTCACTCGCCCTGGCCGACTTACCGGAGCCGGCGTCGGATTTTCGAGTCCGTCTCGGCGTCCCGGAAAAATACCTGCTGGTCGCGAACCAATTCTGGGCCCACAAAAATCATGACGTTGTCGTCCAGGCGATGTCCAAGCTTAGCCACCGCGGACACCCGGCCTGTGTGGTCCTGGTGGGAAATATGTTTGACCACCGCGGCGGCGACCGCTGTGTGGCCTCCGATGTCTTGCAGAGTCTTTCCCACCATGATCTCGGGCAAAAAATACGGATGTTAGGCCGCGTTTCGCCGGACGACTTGGCCAGCCTTCTGAGGCACGCCGGCGCAATCATCCAACCCTCGCGCTTCGAGGGATGGAGCACCACCGTTCAGGATGCCAAGGCCCTCGGCCGCCCACTCATTTGTTCGGACATTCCCACCCACCGGGAACAGGCCCCGCAGGCCCGCTTTTTCCCGACAGATGACCATCACAAACTGGCGGAGATCATTTCGGTAAACTGGGAGTCGCCGGATTTTGCTTATGCTGCAGACCGGGAGCGAACCGCCTTGACCGCGGAACAAGCGAACCTATACGCCTATGGTGACTTTCTCTGGCAGTTATGCCGGGAAGCGCGAACGATACGGGACCGGGAGATCGCCGGGCAATCATGACCAGTGTAGAGCATCTCATTGCAAAGGCTGCGGAGTATTCCGCGACGGAGGATGTTCAAAAGAAGAAGATCGTCTTGGATGAGTTGATCAACGGACTCATCGCTGCGCTGGAAAAGGAATCGCGGGAGAATCGGCGCGATACCCTCACTGCCCTGTTGGCGGCGATGGAGAAACTCAAGCCGCAATTGTTTGTCCTCTCTCCCGAGGGTCTGACCTGCAAGGTCTCCAACCCGCAAGATGTTGTCCGGGCGGACAAGCGCATCGACCTGTTCGCACGGGATTGGATGCGGAGTTTTCGGTCCGATGGCTGCTTTTACGATGTGGGCAGCAATGTGGGAACGTTTGGAATCTATGCCGCCAAAACGCATGGACCCTCCCTGCGGACTTATGCCTTCGAGTTTCATTTTCCGACCTTTGCCACCCTCTGCGCCAATGTCATCGCCAATGGCGTGGAGGAAAGTGTCCTCCCGCTGCATCTGGCCTTGGGCCGGGACTCCGGGGTCGGAACAGCTTACTTTCGCAGCCTGGAATCAGGCAGTGCCCTGCATCAGTTGGACCGGGCCGTGGATTACAAAGGGGATGCCTTTGAGCCGGGAAGCCGCATGCTGGCCTGCCGGACGAGCCTCGACACGCTCCGCGACGCCTTGGGATTTCAACCGCCGGACTATCTCAAGATCGACACGGATGGCAACGAATACGATGTCGTTCTCGGGGCGCGGGAAACGCTCAGTCGCGCTCGCGTACTAGAAGTCCTTGTCGAGTTCGTCCATCATTCCGATGCGACCGATCGCTTGGAGAGAATGACAGCGGTCATGCAGGAATGCGGCCTCTCCCTCGCCCGCAGCTCCCCTCGCCGACGGATCGCCAATTTGCCCATCGAAGACCTCCTCTTTACAAAGGGATGAAAATCTCCGTCGTCACTCCCTGCCGCAACGCCGCCCCCCGGCTGCCGCGCACTATGGGTTCCGTGCTGGACCAATCCGCCCTCCGGGATTCGCGGATTGAACTGGAGTATTTCATCATCGACGGCGCGTCCACCGATGGCACCCGCGAAGTGGTCGAGAAACTGGGCACGGTGAATTTTGCTTCAGAACCGGACACGGGCATGTTCGATGCCCTGACCAAGGGGCTGCAGCGCTGCACGGGTGACGTCGTCACCTATCTCAACGCCGGCGATGTGCTGCACCCCGAGACTTTCAGTCTGGTTCATCAGTTGATGAGCGATGAGAAAATTGCCTGGCTGACCGGCAGTAATTGCAAAATCAACGAGGCGGGGGAAGTTATCGATTTCTGGAAACCGCCCAGGTTTCGCCGCGAATATGTGCTTAATGGCACTTATCTGCGTGGCTATCCTCACCCGAACATCCAACAGGAAGGAACGTTTTTCCGGCGTGGGTTGCTGGAGGGAATGGACTGGGAAAAATTTCGCTCTTATAAGCTGGCGGGGGACTATTTTCTCTGGACGCATTTCGCCACGCGAACCGAACTTCACTCGGTCCGCAGCATCCTGGGGTGCTTCCAAGTGCACGCGGGGCAGTTAAGCGAAGACGCCGCAGGCTATAAGGTTGAAACCGACACCATGATCCGGGCGGAAACACCACGGGAAAAAATCACGCGGTATTGGGAGTTTGATTGTCCGCCGATTCTCAAGGGCTTGGTTTGGCCTCATACCCTCGGGCAGTCCAAGGCGCGGGTCTTCAAATTCGATGAACGCGCCGGTCGCTGGATCACGCGGTAAAGCAGCCAATGAACACCATTACGTTTCTTTGGATAGATCCCTGTCCCAATGCCCGCCTGGAGCGGGCGCAGAGCCAATTGAAGGAAAGTGTGCTGGGGATGGGGTTGAAGCCTGTGTGTTTCGCCTGTGGTCCCGCCATGGTCAAATTCGCCGATGTGCTTCGGTTTGCCCGCGAGCATGCCAAGGGTGATTCTTTCGTCTGGTGCAATTCCGATGTGATCCTTACGCGTGATCCTTATGAGACAAACGACCTCACGAAGGTTCATGGATTTCATCGCCGCGAAATCCCGGGCGGAGAGATTTGCGGCGGAGAAGACATGTACCTCATCCCCAATGGCATTTGGGATGATCTTCTCTCCAAGGATATTCCCGATCTCTGGTGCGGCACGACTCATATTGATTGGTGGCTGACTCGCGCTGCAGCTTTGGCTGGAGTCTATCAGGCTCATGTTGGCTATATTGATCATCCCTCGCATACCGAATCTGGTGCCTCAAAAAGGCGCAGCAATTCCTACTACAAACACAATATTCGCGAATATAACCGTTGGGCGAAACGTCAGGGAGCCGGGCTATTCGAGCAAAGGATCAGCCTGCCGCTGATCGGCGAGTCTTTGTCTCCGGTGACAGATTTGCTCCGCTATGCGACCGGACGGCAAAGATCCTGGCGGTTCGGCAACGGCGATCATTAATCCGGCTTTTCCTGTTTTGAAAATCACTATCAGTAGTCCCGACGGCCTGGGGGATTTCGTTTTGCGCGTTCCGCTGTTGCGAGCCCTGCTGGACAACGGACATCGCCTTCAGCTCTTCATGCGCCGCCCTGCGGCGGATTTGGCCAGAGAAATTTTCCCGGAAACGGACGTTCAGATCATCGGCCGGGATCCTTATCATCCCGCGACAAAACGCTGCATGCATCCCTTTCGCGCGGAACATCAAGCGATCCGGAAATTTCAGCCTGACCTCTATGTGGCCGCTTTGTTTCATCTGAACTTTTTCGATCAGGTCTGGCTCGAACGTGGCTGGCCCCGGACAAAGGTTATCGGATTTTCGGCGGGGGAAAGCTTCCGTCCAAGCGAGACAACCTGCGATCCCGAGGAGTTGGCACGGCGGTTTGATCGTGTTGT
>Ga0209500_10003403_pt1 | contig 10874 bp, 14 predicted proteins | sample S_140212_EF_Meta_FD_187323 | JGI IMG/M metagenome (GOLD analysis project Ga0209500, IMG submission 187323) | Freshwater microbial communities from Lake Simoncouche, Canada to study carbon cycling - S_140212_EF_MetaG (SPAdes) (version 2) | ecosystem: Environmental > Aquatic > Freshwater > Lake ...
CTCCATTTTTTCATTAGTGTTTCTGGATTATATTCACCTTGCCAGAGTCGCCACCATCCGTAATTTACTGTCTCAGGAAACTGCTCAACTGAGCCAACACCATACTTTATATTTGACCACGATACCAGATCTTCCAAACAGCCCTGTTCAAAAAAGCGACTGGTTTTGCACAACTGAAGCCATTGATCCGCAGTAGCTTGATTCTTCAGATAGAGGTATCCTGCATTATAGAGACCGAAGCGATCTGTATCAGATTTGCGAATTAGATGGGGGCTGACCGCTAGATTGACTCGTTCATCGATCGAAGGCAAAGGGCCCAGATGGCAGATATCTGCATCGCAGAACAGTACTGCACTCTCAGATTCAAGTACCCACTTCATCAATACAGGTTTCTCGGCACAGAAATCTGCAAAGAGGGTTGCAAATTTAGTTCCAGGAGTTCTTTCCATAACAGAACGATTCAGACCGGTATAGGGATCGAGTGCGATCTTTGTTATCTTTTTGCCTTTATAAGGGATCGCATCAATCTTTGGCTTTGTCTCCGTGTCAGTAAAGATATAGACGGATGGAGGTGGGTTGTTCCAGAGTTCTAGTGTAAATAATAGAAGCTGCAAATCTTCAAGAGCGTGTTCATTTGCAAGCGTTGCGATCGCGTACATTCTACTTAGAAATAAGAGACTTGCTTAGACCCAAAAAAATGAATACTTGTGTTTTCGTAGAAACGGTATTAAAATGGATAACAGAGCATCACCATTCGAATTACCTGAAGAGGATGAACGTCCTGGATCTCCTATTCCACTGTATCGTTCAACTTCCAGTATGTCGTATGAATCTCCAGATAAGCCGAGCTTCGAGCCTATCTTTCGGGAAGTCGATGGTGATCTAGAGCTGAATGACACTTGGTCCTTTTACACTCCGATTCTTCCTCGTGTAGCCATTTTGCGACATCCTCGAGTTCTTCTGGCCTTTCTACGATTTGTAGCAGTGCAAAATGAGGTTGCTCGAGAAGGTGAGGAGATTGTTCTTCCTACGTTAACATCGGAAATCGCCGAAAAAATTATGAACCATCCTTCCATTAAGAATCCTTCAATCGAGTTTCTGAGTGAGATTAATGAGTTGAAGGAGCGCATTCAAGCTCTTACTTACTAAAAAAAATTGAAATGCACTTAAGCTTTTCAATGGGTACAGCCCAAGCCACACAAGCAAAAATGCAGCAGCCTCAAGGACCAGAAGTTTCCATCTGGAATCTTGTTCCAGGCGAGCACTACACTGCATTCTCAAATCAGCGCCCCTTGTCTACAGCCTCCTCTCAGTTTAGTGGAATCTTTACTGAGTATTGGACAAATGAGGCAGGATACTCAATGGTCCGATTTCACTACACAAAGTACACAGACACAAGCGGATACAAATTTGTTCACGGATCACCCGAGGTTCACCCACACGGGCTCTACTTCCGAATCTTTGAACATGCAAATCCTTGTCAGTCTTATAGCTACTACAAGACTTCGCGATTCACAAAAAAGGAAGGAAAGGAACTCAGTGTACGCGTTCTACAGCGAGAGCGTCGGCAGTATGAGCGCGGTCTCACTGGTTCAACGCCAGATGATATCTGGTTCCCTCGTGATCTCGTGCGTGAGATCAGTCTCAAGTATCTTACAGACTCAAAAATTGGATGTAAGCTCCGCTCTCACTCGCTAAAACTAGGCACTAAATCTTAACTGGTTGTTCGCCCGAATATACAAGTTCGTCAGATTAATCTCAAGAAGAATTCTGGTTTCACCTATCGCATTTCCTAACATTTCCTCAGTGTTGTTTGAGGCAATCGCAACCTTTTTTCTAATCTCATCCTTGAGCTGTATCTCATCGTGCTTTCCTACAATAAGGCCTAGGACCTTTACAACTAACTTTTTCTGAAAAGCAGTTGCCTGTGCTCTGTGAAAGTGTAGAAGAGTAGACCACATCTCAGGAGATTCTACGTCGATCAGATTAGTAATTATCTTTAGAAACTGATAGAGGTCTTCAGCTCTAACAAGACTTAGTTCAGTTTGGGTTGCAATAAGGTCATTTGTCATTGTGGGATTCATCGATAGGACTCGGCGATTATGCCGCATTACTTCATCTCTTTCCATTAAATAGGTTAATTCTACACAAGTATAACACGAGCAGGAAAAGCACGTGACTGAAGGGAGACCAATATGCGGATTGAACTCCTTGAGCCCATTTGTGCGGCACCAGCGATCAAACCGACGAATCGCAAGAATTTCCTCTTCAGTTGTGAATAAATTAGAATCCATTTGAGCTGGAAAGCGAATACTATTCATTTGGTAAAGGATGTATCAATTTTTACTATAGGTTGAGTACCTGCAAATCAAAACAAAATTTGAAGCCTTGTCAACTCTAACGTAAAAGTAGAATGCAGTACGCTCAATGCCAAGTATGCGGTGATCGCGATCACAGATCAGCAAAATGCCCTACCTTAACCGAGTGCCTGAAACCCGGATTCTTTACAGGAGGAGGTGCAGGAGGAGATCACAGCCACGATGATGATGACGAGCACTTCAAGGACTATCTCTACCGAATTTCTCTGAATCGTCTCCGCCATTTCAGCCCAGAAGAGATCGACTTTATCTTTGAATCTACTGCAACTTCCTACACGAGTATGATGCAGGAGTGTAGTACTAGCTCATTGTATACAGATAAGTCATACAATGCAATAGTTATCAAGGCGTGCCAACTCTGGAGAGCGGTTGGTGAACTTCGCTATGCAAGAAGCATCTAAATGGGCTAAACTATATAGGATGCAATGATTTACGGGCCCTATTATATCAATTTAGATAAACGAATTGATCGTAAAGAACTCATAGAAAAAGAATTTGAGCGTCTTGGATTTCAGGCAACCCGTTTTTCAGCGATTGAACATCAAGATGGTGCAACAGGATGTTTAGAATCTCACTTAGCACTTCTATTATTTACTTCTCTAGAGTCAATGAGCAATAATATTACTTTTATATGTGAAGATGATATTCAATTCATTGAAGAGCGAGGTACTCTAGATTTTTTTATTAACGAGTTTATACACTCTGATGCTGATATTTTATGCCTAGGGAATTTAAGTCGAAAACAGGAATATTATTCTAGTTATTTGAATAGATCCTATGATTTACAAACTACATCGTGTTATCTTATTAAAGATAGTTTCAAGCCTAAATTGATTGAATTGTGGAGTTCAGTTCTTAAATGCCGTTATTCCAACGAACAACATCCTTTAGAAGATACATACAATAAATTGAGCACTGCTGTACCAGGTTCTTTTTTAATTGCAGATCAATGTTGGAAAGTATTACAACAGACCCATACTTTTACTATTCCTAATTTCCGTGTTGCCTTGCAAAGAGCTGGGTATAGTGATATTGCAAAAATATATATTGACTATAAGGTTTAGACAAAATATATTCCTACGGTAGAATGTCTTCTGATTCGGCCTTATCCGATTCGGCCTTATCCGATTCTGCATCAGTTCCTACTGTAGTACCTGCTGAGCCTCCTTCATCTGACCTTTCTGGAGTCGTTGCTGCTGCGGATACTGTTTCAGTTGCAAACGTGGTGAACTCGGCAATTGATCAGGCACCTGCAGCAATTGCTTCTATTGCTCCTCCTGAAGTCAAGGAGGCGATTGCCACTGCGACTGCTGCGGTTGCAGCAGCGGTTGCTGACCCAGAACTTGCTGATGATCTGAAGGAGCTTCTCAAGCTAATAACGGATAAGCTCAAGAATAAACCCGAGAACAAAGCTGAGATGACCAAGTTGTATCACGATCTTACAATGAGTCTAAGCACTTACTTAGTCAAGCAGCTTCCTCCGATGGAACAGAAGGCTGCACTAATGGCTATCTGGGCAATGGAGCAGGTACAGACAGCTAGTGTAGGCTGCTTTGGTCTGAGAAAGTAAATCAATGATAGCAAAAAAGACATTTGGACTGTTCATACTAGTCTAAACGTACCGTGAAAAATTCATTTCCTTAGAAATGAATTTGAGCGGCATCACCGTGGATCTCAAATTTGAGATACCACGGTATTTTTATCTGATACTAGCAGATGTTGAAGTCTCTTTTTCTTGTTTGTCTAAGCATAGTTCCTTCACTAACAAATGGTTTATTCAGAGGAGCAGGTGTTGTGATCCTACACGAAAATCGAGTACTTCTCGTCCAGAATCTACTGTCAGGAAACTGGGGGTTCCCTAAAGGGCACCGTGAACCATCTGATCTGACGTGGAGGCATACGGCAGTGCGTGAAGTTGAAGAGGAAACAGGGTACCTTGAACACGTCGACTATGAAATGTGTTCTGAAGCTCCCCAGATCTGGGGTCGGCGGCCTTACTGGACAGCAAATGCACTTCAGACTCCATCGATTCGAGTCAATACAAGTGAGCACCGTCAAGGACGATGGATTCCACTCGAGAGCCTCAGACATTTTAATCTGAATCGCGATTTATCTGATTGGCATAATCAAGGATACCCTGTTCTCTGTACAAAATATTCGTATAAAATTGACCCAACTGGTTCCAGTCAGTAAGGTACACACTAGAAAAAGAACAAAATGGCAGTCCTTCTGAACCCAACTACAATTAAACGTATTGTTATTACGGAAGATCTAGGAAAAATCTGCGAAAAAGCGGTCTGTTTGGTCGCTGGTTGCGAGTTTCAGGGCAACTTCAAGTATTCTCTTGAAAAGGCTGAGACATTAAAGAAGCGTTTTGCAGCCATTACTGCAGAAATTCAAGGCCTTCAGCACACTGGCCGAACTGACGATCTTTACGACTTTAGTCATTTGACTGATGTCGCAAAGAAGTTGAGTGTCAAGACGAACAAGACGGGTTGGATGGTTTGCCCACAGGGTGGCCAAGGAACAAAAAAGACCTTCTGCGAGAAGTTTGGCTTGCCAGTCGCGGCTCATACCGATCCTGAGGCGATCAAGGCATTCGTGCTTGCAGAGACGTCTCGAGTTCTTGATACATTTATGCACAGCACCTTTCACTGCCATACGCTCTACTACAATGAGCCTGCAAATCTTGTACAGCTGATCAAGCAGACTAAGCCCATTGACTGGGCCGCACAGCCTCTGAAATTCTCGCATCTTGAGAAGGGCAAGGCCTGGAATGAGTCCACAACTCTCTACGTGAACCACAATGGTTCTCTCATTACGATTGGTGAGTTTCAGAATCATAAGAACCGCAACTGCTTCAAGTTTCGTTGGCAGTTCAAGAATCTGCTAGATCACTTCAAGGATCACTTTGAGATTCGGACTTACTGATGAGATTTACGTTTGGATCGACTCTTAGACTTACTCTTGGACTTACTCTTGGATCGGCTTTTGGATCGACTCTTTGCCCGACTCTTGAGTCGAATAATCCTTTTTTTCTTTGCTTGCTCTTGCTTGATTACGATGTCTGCTAGTTCATTAATATCGCCCTGCAGCTGGCATCGTTTCATCGCCTCGATTAGCTCCGCTTTGTAGACAGCAGGATCTACTTTCGTTATTTCCATAATTCGTTTTAGTAAATAAACAGGGCTGTCCCGAGTCTCGCAATTATCAAGGTCTGTTCGATAATTTCTATCATCGCCATACAGAATATCATTAAAGAATGACTTTATTTGAGGAACCGTCATTGTTCGAATGAAGTTTTCAAGTTCTTGAATATTATTATAATATCTCAATTGTTTCGCATAATCAACCACTTTTGTTAAGGCTTGTTTGGAGTGTCCGTGAACTTCAGCCGATAAGGCTCGCCGTTTCGCTGCACCGTGTTTACAGTACTTGGGAACATTTCGGCAAAGTAAGTGATAATGAATTCCAGGGTGCTCTTTTACGAAATCAATGAAATTAAATGTAAAGAGAGGGTCGCTGTTAAGCATAAAAATATCACTTTCAGTTAATCCTTCTCTTCTAAAACGCTCACTCTCTGGATGAGTAAAATTCAAATATTCGTGTACTTCCCACTCAGTAGGTTTTACAGATCCTCGGAATAGACGTATAAATGGACCGATGCTAATATTATCACCTTCAATCTCATCATTAAAGTCGTGATAGAACTCAAATGAACTCGAAGTTCCTGCTGTTCGCACACCGGATGATCCAAACCGAGCTTCTCCTCTATAATATCCAATCGTATAGACCCTTGATAAGATAACGCCAATGTTTATATCCGCAGCGTGTACTTCTAAGGTATTCTCCAATAACAAACTACTCAACTCTAGATTAGGTTTTCCATCTGTTTTTTTAAAAGGATGTTTAAAAATCTCTGTATACTCTGGATTTCCAAATACATCTACGAGTTTATCTAACCAAAAGGATTCAGTTCCACAGACTGCAGATTGAAGAATTACGCTTTTATCAGGAACATCGACTTGTATAGGATTTCCATTAAAATCACATAGATCTTCAGCGTGGGCCAAATAAAAATAGGCTTGAGGTTCTTTGGCGGCGGAGGCCATCTATTTAGTGAGGCAGAATAAGTATTCCTTGATCTCTTTATCTTCATTGTATTCATAGGACTTGAATCTCTTGTAATCTCGTTCAACGACAGTCGCAGTTCCAAATTCCCTCATCAGACTCAGCATTTGTTCCTTGGTCATAAGACTTTCGCTATTGTACGAGATAAAGATGTACTTACAGCGAAAGCTGGCAAAACACTTCCTAAAGGCGCCCTCGACTTCCTTTTTTTGGCAGAAGGGGCTCATAAAACAGGTTTCTGGAATTCCCGTTACTCCGTTTCGCAACACTTGCGTCTCCTGGTCTGCAGGAGATAGTCTGATCATATTCAAAGGAAAGTAATTCTTTGAATACTGTCGCTCATTGTACGGTGGATCGAGATAGACCGCATCACAGTCTGCAGTTTGAGCCAAAAGTGCTGGATCAAGAACAGTTGTTTCTGTAGTAGGTAAAAGGTAGCCATTCTGTTTTGTGCAGGTATGAACTGTCTTGAGAATGAGCGGCTTGGTCGCCTTGGCTTTGAAGTTCTTCAGAAAGCATCCATAGACTGCAGGAACATTACTGACTGCATCGGCTGCAAGGAGTAAAGACGCAAGAACCATTGTATGCGTATTCAATCCGAGATTCAGTTCTTCTAGCCGCTTTCGACAGTAATCAATTCTGCGCCCATTGTCTACTGTAAAGAACTTGCGTTCGCAGGGCGGCAGAGGGCAGTAATTCTTTGTTATAAACCCAGCCGTATCCAAGTGCTTACCTTCAGCAACTTCAGTATTCAGAAGCTCTAGTGTTCGCTTGACTTCGCTGGTATAGATACGATGACTGAAGGCTTCTGCTAAGACACTACTGTACCGCTCTACGTCATTTGACAAAACGGCTGCGCCTTCTAAGCGAAGAAAGTAGGATACAATTCCAGTTCCTGCAAAGAGATCGCCGATACACTTGCCTTCAAGGCTGGTCCATCCAGTTGTCTCCAGTATTGATTCCTTCAGCCAACCGAGAAGTTGGTATTTGGATCCGATATAATTCAGTCGCGGAACAACATCTACCATTGGGTACCTACTGACTCTGCAGAGTTGAGTCAAATTTACCTGTAGAGTTAGTAAAAATTGAATAGAGTTGTATTGTGTTGTCAAAGTACAAAAGATCGAAATGTCATCTTCTGATCCTAAGATGATGACTGCGACTACTGCGATCGGCGTGAAGGGCTCGGATGTCTATACCGCGGCCGGCGTTCAGGACGAGCGTGTCGCTCTGTCGGCACTCCTGACTCGCGGTGTTTCTTCTCAGACGATCAAGCCGCTAATCAACGCGATTATCGCCAAGAATGACTCTTCTCAGCTTGAGGACCTCTTCGTGCTCGCCTTTCAGACGCGAGATGTGCGTGGCGGCAAGGGTGAGCGCGAGGCCTTTCGCCTGTTCTACGACGCTCTACTTGCCAATCCTAAGACCTGTCATATCGCGATGGATCTCCTGGATCTCGTTCCTGAGTATGGCTCCTGGCGTGATCTCTTCATCGAGGCCGTTGTGCCCTCGCTGCCCTACCTTTCAGAGTCAGAGATGCGCGAGCGCATCGTGGAGATTGTCAAGGCGCAGTGGCTAAAGGACCAGGTATCGGCACTTCAGCACAAGCCCATCTCGTTGATGGCCAAGTGGATGCCGCGCGAGAACCGCAACAAGTACCTTGCGGGTCTTCTCGCGGCTCGCCTGTTTCCTGACCTTACTGGTCCTACGCAGTATAGCAGCCAGATGCGTCTGTATCGCAAGGCAGTTGCATCTCTCAACAGGCGCATTGAGACCACGGAGATTGCAATGTCTGGCGGCAACTGGGAGGCCATCGAGCCCAGCAAGGTTGCTGGCCGCTGCCTTCAGAAGCATATGAAGGCGTTCCTCAATGAGGTCGGCACGACCAAGAAGGGTGAGCAGCCTCCTTATGGTCATCCTCTGCGGCATCCTGAGAATCAGGACCGAATGGCCTGTCGTCAGCACTTTCAGGAGCACTTCAACAAGGCGGCGACTGGCGAGGGAGGTGCGAAGGTCAACGGCTCCAAGACTGTCTTTCCGCACGAGGTTGTTAAGAAGGCGGTAAGCCTTGATGAGAGTGCTGTAGATGAGCGCAATGCGACCCTTGCTCTCTGGCGTCAAATGGTTGCGGATGCTAAGGCGGCTGGCGGTCTAGGCCGCAGCATTGCGATGTGCGACTTCAGCGGATCGATGAGCGGCACTCCTTACTGGGTCTCAATGGCTCTTGGTCTGCTTATCGCTGAGGTGACAACGGAGGAGTTTCAGAACACCTTTCTGACCTTCGACTCGCATCCAACGATGCACACGATGCGGCCTGAGGATGATCTCTTTGAGCGTCTCAAGCACATCAGCCACCTCGGCCAGGGTCTGAGCACGGACTTCCAGAAGGCGATGGACCTGGTACTCAGTCAGCTCAAGGCAAAGCGCTGCCGCCCTGGCCAGGAGCCTGAGAATCTCATCGTTCTGACGGATATGAACTGGGACCAGGCCTGTGGATCTGATCGTCAGTCTGTCTACACGGGCAATAGCTACCGCAACGTTGTCAAGACTAGTGAGTGGCAGACTCACGTGGAGATGATCCGTGAGGCCTTCAAGCGTGCAGGTGAGGATATGTGGGGAGAGGGCCAGGGCCTCACGATGCCGCGCATCGTTATCTGGAACATCGCCTCCACATCGACCGACTTTCACGCACAGTCAGACACGGAGGGTGTTGCGATGCTGAGTGGCTGGTCGCCGAGTCTGTTCAAGGCGCTGCAGACGCAGGGACCCGATGGTGTCAAGCCGATGACTCCGATGGAGATGCTGCGTGCTCAGCTGGATGTCGAGCGGTATGATCAGGTTGTCCTGCGTGTCCGTGTAGCAATGGGCAATGATATGCCTCTTCTGTCGCGTTAATCTCTGCTTTTAAAAAGCATCTGTTTTAATTTATATGATACAACAAAATATATATAAAAAGTACATCCGCGTAATACCTGAAATTTTGAATTTTTTAGACATAGAATTTATACATATTATTATAGAATGCAAGCCGTTCCTTCCCCACCTTCTCCATCTGCCGCCGTCAACAATTCGGCAAAAGCAATGCAAGCCGCCAATAATGCGGCAAAAGCCAATAATGCGGCAAAAGCAGTGCAAGCCGCCGCTGCTCCAAGTCCTCCAAGGTGGGCACACGCAGTAGAGTATGAAGATCATGCAAATGGTATGAGGCCGACAAAATATTTAACTTCTGATGGTATGTATTATGTATTAGATAATGTGGGAAAAGGTCGATCAAAGAATTTAAGATACATAAAAAATAATAATCATTCTATTTCTTTTAGTAATAAAGAATTTTTTGAACAATATCCCGGAGAGCGGTACCCTCGGATGCCGCGTGGCGGCAAACGATCAACGCGTAAGAATCGTAGCGGGAGACGATCAACGCGTAAGAATCGTACCCGCAGATAATTAATGCATAAGAATCGTGTAAAAACGCTCTACTCTTGCATTAAATTATTGAGTCCAAGAACAAAAAAATTGTCAAATCGCCTACAAAAATTGAATGGCCGCCGGCCAGTAGTATTAGTGCCCAGGCGGGGAAACAAAGAGGGCCCACAGCAACTGATATAACAATCAGGTCCTCTGTTGGATACTTTGAAGGTAATAACCTAATGATAAGTTGTCCACTAGACATCAATTGAAGGTATATGGCTGCAGACATATATGTTCTGTTGAGTCTATCAAGTGTAGCAAAGAGAACACACAGCAACTACGAATACTATTCCATAGGGTTCTCTGAAACAAGGCGCCTGCTTTCAAAAGGCACCATACAGCAACAAGTAATGATCTTGCCGGCATAGGAGACAACAATTTATATCCTTCCTTAGCTGGATAGGATATAAATGGTTGGGGAGTTCAAAGGTCTCACACAGCAACTACTGAATTAATTCATTCAGAGGCCTGGTGTCAAACCGATTGGTTGACATAAACTCTTTTTTTAGTTCAGCCTGTAGCATTAGTAATTCAGCGTAAATTTCTTTTGCTTCACGTGCAGAGAGTTTTTCCTTGAGTAAGTTTTCGAGCATCCGGATACTTTGAAGGAGAGATTCCATTATTGTCTCTACTGTAGCATCTTAAATAAAAAAAGTACACGTTTTTTACCGAAATAAATTTCTTAGCCTCTTTTGTAGGAAATGAGAGATACTGAAACGTATAACGAGCTTGTAGGACAACTTCGCTTTTTTTTTATTGCAAAGGGCTTCAAGGAAGTACCCACACAATCTCGACTTTCCATTCTGGCTGCCTGTGAAAATCCCCATTCTGTTTCGACTTTTATGTTTAACGGAACCTGCTGGCCTCTGCCTCAGACGGGCCAGATGTGGCTCG
>Ga0209500_10003404_pt1 | contig 10874 bp, 16 predicted proteins | sample S_140212_EF_Meta_FD_187323 | JGI IMG/M metagenome (GOLD analysis project Ga0209500, IMG submission 187323) | Freshwater microbial communities from Lake Simoncouche, Canada to study carbon cycling - S_140212_EF_MetaG (SPAdes) (version 2) | ecosystem: Environmental > Aquatic > Freshwater > Lake ...
AGCCGCGACCGAAGCAATACCCGAAGCTTCTGACACAGCGTCAGAGGAAACACAAACAGAAGGAGACGAAGTGTCCGACTCAATCGTCAACGAAGCTCCAGCCGTCGAGACGGTTGAAGCCTCTCGGAGTGTCCAAGCGACCGGAACCCCTATCGCTTACACAGCACCTCGCTTGGAATTCACAGCTTCCAAGTATCTTGAAAGCAAAATCAAAGCCGCTCTCGGTGATGAATCAGCTCGTCAGTATGTTCTCGCCGCCGCTGATACAACCGACAACGCTGGACTTGTTCCAACCCGTCAACTAACCGAGGTCATTAACGGTCTCGCAAATAACACTCGAAGCAACATCGACGCAATTTCACGCGGAGCCCTTCCAGACGCAGGAATGACCTTTGAAATTCCAAAGATCACAGTATTGCCCGGAGTCGGAACCGTTGCGGAAGCAGGAACACCAACCGAAACCGATCAAAATGCCGCGTTCATTACGGTAGATGTCAAAAAGGCTATTGGTCAACAGACATTCAGCGTTGAGCTTCTTGACAGGTCAAATCCACTTTTCCTCAATGAACTCATGATGAACCTCGCCGCGCAATACGCAAAAGTAACCGACACCGCTGTAAATGCGGCTTTGATTTCTGGAGCTTCACTTGACGCAACAACAATCACAACTTATCCAACAGCCGCCGAACTTCTCGGCGTAATTGCTCGCGGATCAGCTTCGGTCTATTCAAATACACAGGGCTTCGCTCGCAATATCATTATGAACACCTCACAATGGTCAAATGTCATGACACTAAACAACAACGGCGCACCTCTTTACAATGTCGCCAACGGTACAAATAACTTCACAGGCGGCGTCTCAACTCCGACCTCAATTCGCGGAAATGTCGCCGGATTGGATTTATTTGTCACAGCAAACACAGCCGCAGGAACCGACACCGATGGATCAATCTTGATCGTTAATCCTTCGGCTTACACCTACTACGAGTCTCCTACTTACGAACTCCGCGCAGATGTAATTGCTTCCGGATCTGTTTCGATCGCAATGTACGGCTACTACGCAATCGCAACCAAGATCGGCGCAGGAGCGTTCAAAAACAACAAGGCGTAATCGCCTTAACCCTTAGACATGAGTCCGCCGCTCCCGACGGGCTCAGCAGATTGGAGATGAAATGCCAAGTATCGTCACAGCTTCACAGCTTCGCGCGGTGCTTGGTGTTTCGTCGTCTCTCTATTCAGACGCTTATCTTGACGACATAATAGACACAAGCGAAGGAGTAATCCTGCCGCTGTTGACAGCGCACACAGTCGCCGTCACTCATGTTGAGATTGAATCAAATGTCGCATATTTTACAACTCAGCGACCACATCAATTCGTCGTCGGTCAATCAATCATCATCGCTGGAGTCGTTCCATCAACTTTCAACGGAACTCGCGCCGTCACCGACACACAGCTGACGCCGTATATTTTTACGCAAGCTCTAACCAATGCAGACATCACATTCCGCGCAAGCATTCCAGCCGGTACAGCGACACTCTCTGGACAAGCCGCCGCCGTGATCTATGTTGGAAATTCAAATGTCGAATCGGCTGTTCTCAATGTCTCAGTCGAGGTCTTTCAATCCAGAGTCGCTCCCGGTGGTCAGATCGAAGGAGTCGATTTCAGTCCAAGCCCGTTCCGAATGGGACGCTCTCTCTACAACAGAATTTCCGGGCTCTTAGGCAATCAAGTCGATGTCGATTCGATTGTAGGCTAGGAATGCCAGCCTCATCGATCTCGGCAGATGTTCGCGGAACCCTTGCCACAGCTCTCGCAAGTGTCGCCGGAAATGTTTACTCTTATGTCCCGGAAGCAATCATTCCGCCAGCGGTCGTCGTCGTTCCATCGTCGCCATATATGGAAATCAATCTCATCGGCAAATCATCGATCAAATTGCTTCTCAATTACACGATCACGGTTGCCGTCGCCTATAACTCAAACCCGGGATCTCTTGACAATCTTGAAAAGTTAATCCTTCAAATTCTGGCGGTCATTCCGTCAGGGTATATCGTCGGACAGATCGAGCGTCCGACTGTCACAAGCGTTGGAGCTAGTAATTTACTAGCCGCCGACATCAATGTATCGACCTACTACACGCAAACAAACTAAGGAGAAGGCTAATGGCAACGACCGTCATCACCGGACGCGATCTGACTTTGACGATCGCTAGCACAAATTACGACGCACAAACAACAAGCGCAATTCTTACAAATGCGCCTGTAATTGACACCTATCAAACACTCGATGGAAAAGCTTACAAACACATCGACGATCAATGGACTTTTGATGTTGAAATGCTCGCGGATTGGGGCGCAACCTCTTCGCTTTGTGAAGCTTTATGGCTTGCCGCTGATTCCGCACCAAATACGACACTAGCCGCAAGCTTGACAGCCGCCACCGGCGCGGTCTTTGCGTTCAATGTTTATCCTGTTTATCCATCAGTCGGCGGAGCGGCTCCCGGAGCTCAAACCGTCACACTTTCATTCTTGGTGAACGGCACTCCAGCCGACACATTCAGCTAATAAAGGAGATCGGGAGATGAAGCTAGAAATCACTATCGAACACCATTCCGGGGAGTCAGCCGTACACACGGCGAGCGTCCCGGAGTGGCAGAAATGGGAGATCAAATTCGGTCGAACAATTCAGGACGCGCATAATAATCTCGGCGTGAATGACATTCTTTTCCTAGCGTGGAACGCGATGAAGCGTGAAGCCGGCGGAAAAGCTGTCAAACCTTATGAGATTTGGTGTGAAACGGTCTCGGATTTTTCGATCGGTGATGATCTCCCAAAAGACACAAAGCCGGAAGCTTAGGACGATTACTTGTCGAGTTAGCAATCGAAACAGGTATTCCGATGAGCGAATGGCGAACGGCAGAGGATATCCTCACGGCGATCGATGTATTGGAGAAGCGGAATGAGCGTAGAAATCGCGTATGACAAAGCCGAACTTCGCGCGATCACTCGTTCATTCAAAGCGATGTCCGATGAAGGTATCGAAGCCGCAAAGCGTGAATCCTCAGCCCTAGCGGAATTCTTACAGCTTAAAGTCAGAGAGACAGCTCAAACCCGAACCGTCGCGGGGACAGCTGTTCGTCGTGTTGCCGAAGGCTCAAGGGTTGCGAAGTCGTCCAAGATCGGGGAAGTCTCGTTCGGCTTCGCGGCACAAAAGTTCTCCGGCGGTGGTACTACTCAAAAGCTTTGGGCTGGTCTGGAATTCGGTTCCAATCGATATAAGCAATTTCCAAATCGCACTCCGAGACTTGGTGGCGGATCTGCCGGATACTTTATCTATCCAACACTCAGATCAATCCAACCGGAATTGATTGACAAATGGGAACGCGCATTCGATCGTATCTTGAAGGAGTATGACTAAAAATGGCTGGATCAAGAACACTCAAACTCTCAATCCTCGCGGATACAGCCGACCTTGTTAAAGGACTCAAGCAAGCCGAGGACACTTCTAGCACATTCGGGGACAAGCTAGACGGAGCGTTCAAAGCTGTTGGAGTAGCCGCCGCCGCCGCTGGAGCGGCTATTGGCGCGATGGCAATCAAAGCCGCCGTCGATGGAGTTAAGTCAGCAATCGAGGACGAAGCGGCTCAAGCAAAGCTCGCAACTACTCTCCAGAATGTCACCGACGCCACAGATTTACAGATCGCAAGCGTTGAGAAATATATTTATCAGACTTCACTCGCAACCGGAATCACCGACGATCAACTTCGTCCGTCATTTGATCGCTTACTTCGCTCGACTAAAGATGTCACCGAAGCGACAAGGCTTCAATCACTCGCGATCGATATCGCCGCCGGTACTGGTAAAGGTCTGGCGCAAGTCACCGAAGCTCTTTCCAAAGCCTACGATGGCTCATTCGGAGCATTGAAAAAACTTGGCGTCCCGATTGATGAAAATATCATCAAGACAAAAGACTTCGACGCGGCTGTTCAAATCTTGTCAACGACTTTCGCTGGACAGGCTGATGTCGCCGCGAACACTTACGCCGGACGATTCGCGAGAATGAAAGTCGCGATGGACGAAGCGAAAGAGACTCTCGGCTTTGCACTCTTGCCGGTCGTTGAGAAATTCTCAAAATTTATGACCGAATCGGGAATCCCGGCTCTCAATGCGTTCATCTCTGGACTTACCGGAGAGGAAGGACTAGCTGTAGCGTCCGATTACGCCGGAAAGCGTGTCGATTCTTTTGAACCTAAGATTTCAAAGACTCAAAAATCGGCATTCCAAGCCGGGCAAGATATTGCAGAAATGGCGAGACAAGTAGGCGGATTATTCAAATCGATCGATTCTGGAACTGGCGGCGAAGGTTCATCGATTGATGGATTTATTAAAGCTCTCAAAGCTCTAAACGCGGTCGCCAATGTAACGATCGGAATTCTCAAAGAGCTGGTCTTTATCGTTCAAGCCGCCGCCGAATACTTGCGAAATCCACTTTCGACAAGCAAAGAGGACATCGATCGAATTAGAAAAGGATTAGGACTCAAAGTCTCGTCCGCTGGATTCGACACATCAGTTCCGTCGGCTCCATCAATGCCACAGGTCTACAATGCCGGATTTTCTGGCGGTGCGTCGATCAATCTGACCGTCAACGGTGCGATCGACTCAGAGTCCACAGCTCGCCAGATCGTCTCAATTCTTAACGATTCGCAAGCTCGCGGAACACTTGGCGGAGCCGGAATCCTAGTGTGACGAACTGGGCTCCCGAGTGGCGTGTAAAGATCAACGCGGTCGAATACACAGATGTCACTCTTTCGAATTTAACAATCACTAGCGGTCGGACAGATATCTATCAGCAACCCGTCGCCGGGTATTGCGCTCTAGAACTCATCAACCTAAACACGGCGTCAGTCACGATCTCAATCAATGACGGTCTCACAGTCGAAGTCAAGGACGGAACAGGCGCGTTCGTTCCGATATTCGGTGGATCGGTCTCAGATGTCGCTATCGAGGTCGCTAGGGCTGGATCGACCGGATATTCACAGGTCGTTCGAATTGTCGCGCTAGGGGCTCTCTCAAGGCTTCCAAAGGCACTCACCGAAGGAGTCTTATCTCACGACTTCGACGGAGATCAGATTTACACAATCCTCTCGGCGGTTCTCTTTGCGAATTGGAACGCGGTTCCAGCCGCTACAACTTGGGCGGCTTACGATCCGGCGACAACTTGGGCAGACGCAGAAAATACCGGACTCGGCGAAATCGATCAGCCCGGAGACTTTGAGCTATATCAACGCTCGTCAAGTGTGACCGATGTTTACTCGCTGGTCTCAGCTCTTGCGACTTCGGGCTTCGGTTATATTTACGAGGACTCGTCCGGGCGAATTGGTTACGCCGATTCCACACATCGGAGCGAATATCTAGCGGCGAACGGATATCTTGATGTCTCAGCTAATGACGCAATTGGCTCGGGACTTGCCATTCGTACACGCGGCGGAGATGTTCGAAATGACATAACTCTGACCTATGGCAACAATTACGGATCACAGGTCACAGCTACCGAAGCCGCTTCAATCGCGCTCTATGGTGATCTCGCCGCAATCATCAACACAACCGTCAGAGGTAACACAGACGCCACAACTCAAGCGGCGCGATACTTGTCTCTCCGGGCTTATCCTCGCGCCAAGTTCGATCAGATCACTTACGCACTCACCAATCCAGAAATGTCAGATATCGATCGAAATACGCTAATCGCGATATTTATGGGACTCCCAATAAATGTCACCGATCTCCCGATCAATATGAACGACGGGCAATTTCAAGGATTTGTCGAAGGTTGGACATTCCGCGCAAGCTTCAACACTCTGGCAATCACGGTCAATCTTTCGCCGGTGTCATTCTCGCTCACGGCTTTCCGTTGGACATCCGTTCCAATATCCGAAAGATGGAACACTTTATCCTCTACACTCGACTGGGAACACGCCACAGTCGTCGCATAAGAAAGAAGGAAAATGGCAACGACAACAAACTTCGGTTGGACAACACCGAACGACACCGATCTCGTCAAAGACGGAGCCGCCGCGATCCGAACTTTGGGATCCGGAATTGATACCTCATTCGTATATCTTAAAGGTGGAACAACCGGACAGATTCTTTCAAAAACTTCCAACACCGATCTTGCTTATACTTGGATCGCTAACGATCAAGGTGACATTACAGCGGTTACGACAGCGGCAGGATCAGGCTTATCAGGCGGCGCAACTTCTGGAGCCGTAGCTCTAAGTCGATCAGCGTCTTACACAGCCAAGACGGCGACTTATACAATTGCGTCAGGCGATGAATTTAATCTTTTTTCAATGAACAACGCGGCAACACAGCAATTCAATATCCCAACCGACGCGACTTTTAACTTTGCAATCGGAACCGAAGTAAATTTCTTTTGGATTACTGGAGCCGGTCAACCTACGATCGGCGCGGTCACACCGGGAACAACAACAATCATCTCAACGGCTGGAGTTCCGGCAACTCCGAAACTTCGTGTTGTTAATAGTGCCGCAACGGCAATAAAGATCGCCGCGAACCAATGGCTAGTCGTTGGAGATATTGCCTAATGAGTCCGATTCTTGGAATTGTTGCGTCAACTGGACGCGCTCGTACTCCGCCGACTGTTGAATATCTAGTCGTCGCAGGTGGTGGCGGTGGAGCAACAGAAAAAGGTGGCGGAGCAGGTGGTGGCGGTGCTAAAACAGCGGTAGGATTCGCGGTCACGGCTGGAGCTTCAATCACGGTCACAGTAGGCGGCGGCGGCGCAGGTTCAAAAACTGGTCAACCGGCGAACGGTTCCAATTCAGTATTTTCATCGATTACATCAACCGGCGGCGGTGCGGCTGGTTGCGAAAATCCAACAGCTCGAAATCCGACGACAGGAGGTTCGGGTGGCGGTGGTGCTTCCAGCACCGGCTCTAATAAAACCGGCGCGGCTGGAACTGGAACCGAAGGCAAAGCCGGCGGAAATGGTTCCGGTGCTTCAAGATATGTAGGCGGTGGCGGCGGTGGTTATGGCTCAGTCGGTGCTAATGGCGACACTTCAAGCGGTAAGGGCGGCAACGGTGGATCTGGAATTACAAGCTCAATTTCCGGAGCTTCGGTCTCTTATGCCGGCGGTGGCGGCGGTTCTTGTGAGCAAAATGACGGCAGTTTAATTGGTATAGGTCAAGCCGGCGGCGGTAATGGTGGCGGTTCTTATCAAATAGACGCAACTTCTGGAACAGCTAACACAGGCGGCGGCGGCGGTGGCGGATATAGCGATGACGGTGCTTCGGCTCCAAATGGCGGATCGGGAATTGTCATTATTCGATATGCAGACACTTACGCGCTTGCAACATCAACGACCGGATCTCCAACAATCACCACAACCGGCGGTTACAGAATTTACAAATGGACAGGATCGGGGAGTGTAATCTTCTAATGGCTCACGCGGCAGAAATAGATTCCAACGGAGTAGTGCTTCGAGTTCTTGTCTTTGACAATTCTTTAGAGCCTAATGTCGAACAATTCGCCACAGAGTTATTCGGTGGCACTTGGATTCAAACTTCATTCAATGGCAATTTTCGCAAGAATTACGCTGGGATCGGATTCATTTACGATCCAGAATTGGACGAATTTAATCCTCCAGATGAAATCGATTCTCTGTAATGTATCCGCAAAATACAGCTCAACGCTTTATTGAAGTCGCACTCAAAGAAGTCGGCTACATCGAGCAAGGCGAGAATCTGACTAAGTACGGAAAATTTACCGGAGCCGACGGCTTGCCGTGGTGCGGTTCTTTTCTTATGTGGTGCGCGAATGAAGCCGGAGTCAAGATCCCAAATGTGGTCTCTACTCTTGCCGGATCAAAAGCGTTCAAGGTTAAAGGTCGATGGCATGAGACACCACAGCGCGGCGATCTTGCGTTCTTTGATTTCCCGGACGACAAAGTGTTCAGGATTTCACACATCGGAGTCGTCATCAAAGCCGACAAAGACGGCGATGGCTGGATCACTACCATCGAAGGCAACACATCAGGATCAGGATCTCAACGCAACGGCGGAGAAGTCATGATCAAGACGCGTCAATACACAGCCGGCGGATCTATCGTCGGATTCGGGAGACCAAATTTCGCACCGTCGGAATTGGACTTTCCACTTATTCCGCCAAAGGTTGCGAAAGTAAAGGAGAAAAAATGATCAAGATGAAAGAACTTCTCGTCTCTTGGCTCCGAAGCTCTCTCGCCGGTGGATTGGCTGTCTATATGACAGGCAACACAAACCCGAAAGATATTGCGATGGGACTTGTCGCTGGACTTGTTCCGGTGTTGATTCGATTCTGTAATCCTAACGACGCCACATTCGGAATCTCTAAAAGCGCATGACAATCGGCGAGTGGACGGCGGTTGCCGGATTGGTTATTTCGGTTCTTGCCGCCGTCTACGCGTCAACACGCGTCATCGTCCGATCGGTAATGGCAGAACTTACGCCTAACGGCGGACAATCGATCAAGGATCAGATCAATCGAATCGATCTCCGGGTCGACCGTCTCTACACGATTTTATCTTTCGACGCGCCGAGACACACCGAGGTCGTTGACAAGCTAGACGACTAAGGCTGACACTTAAACCAGATCCGACGACAACGGATCAAGGGAGCAGAAATGTCAGGAAATATCGCGTTCGTATTTATGGTACTTATTTACACGGGAATCACATTCGGCGTCGCCGTCCTAGCTTGGTCTAGGGGCTACAACACCGGCAGATCCGAAGCTGTGGTCAAGATTGAGCGGCGTCTCAGAGCTGTCAAATGATCCGCAAAGCGAGTCCAGGTATCTGGTGCGACTATTGCAAGATCACACACGGGAAAGACAAATCCGGTCAATGGCGAGAAAAGGCAAAAACTCAAGCCGATTGGACTATTGAAAAGACGCTACAGAAATCCAATGTCGATCGACATCTTTGTTCGGCTTGCGCTTATGGCGTGAGCTACGACGGCAAGTTTACGATCTGGGATCAGGTCAAATCCATTCAACCAATTCAAGGGAGCCTCAATGTTTAATCTGTCGGAATACACCACAGTCGCCGAAAGAATCAAATTTTTCTGGGTTAAATACCCGGACGGCAAAATTGTCACATCAATCATTGAAGCCACTCACACACGGTTCATCGTCAAAGCTGAACTCTGGCGCACCGAAGCCGATCCGGCTCCATTCGTGACCGGTCACGCGAACGAAGTGATCTCAGAGCGTGGAGTCAATCGCGATTTTGCTCTTGAGAATTGTGAGACTTCGGCAATCGGTATCGCTTGCAAGAACGCCGGAATCGGAACCGAGAAGCACTCGATCTCACGCGAGGAAGCCGAAAAGGTTGAACGGGTCAAGGCTGGTCAAACTACACCGGACGACAATCTCTGGAATGTAGATCAAGCGATGACCGAGATCACGACGAAGCTTGGCGGTGAAATCCTTTCAGATGAGCCCGTGTGCGCTCATGGTCGAATGACGAGAAAAAAAGGCGTCAGCTCTAAAACTGGCAAGCCTTACGCCGGTTGGACTTGCACCGAAAAGAATCGAGAAGCCCAATGCGACGCCAGATGGGATAATTAATGGGAGAACTTGAGATGTTCTTTCCAGATCGAAGCGCGTTGAAGTTCTCGGACGATGGAATTGTTGAGTCGGATTGGCTGAACTGTGACGGCTGTGACAAGCCTCAGCTAGTGAGTGGCGGAATTATCTCCGATCAGATTTTCGTCTGCGCTCAATGCCGGGTGATTGAATGATCAAGATCCCAATATCCAGAGACGAGGAATGGCTCTCTCTTTCCACAGCTTACAAAAGAATCGGGCGGCTGGACTTTTCGCCAGATCACGAAAGCCGCAAAGATAGGGGCTTGACACTCTTTGAATATGTAATCCAAATGGCGCAATCAATCGGAGCCGAGATCGCTGTAGCTCGTTACTTCGCCATTCCGGATTTCAAACCTACGATCGACACATTCAAGCGCGAGGCTGATGTAGGTTCACAGATAGAAGTCAAGTGGACACTCTGGCAAGACGGACACTTAATTCTCAACGGAACAGATCGCCGTCAAGATGTAGCGATCCTCGTAGTGAATAAAGCTCCGAACTATGTTCTCGCTGGTTGGATACCGATCTCAATGGCTATGCGTGAGAAGTACCGTCGAGGAGATGGATCTTACTGGATACCACAGGCAGACCTACAGCCGATCGAAAATCTAAGGAGTTCCAACTATGGAGACACTTCTCTTTGAATGTCTAAACTGTAAATTGAAGGTTGAACATAAGCAATCGGATCCATTTGGCAACCTGCCTCAAGGTCTCGTATTCGTTCAATGCTCGAGCTGTGATGTCTACTCGGTAAAGCAATTACGCAACGCCAAGTCACACAAAGAAGCCGGGATCTCACGGTGTAGCTGTGGATCTTGGATCATCGAAGGAGTCGCGTGTCTAGTATGCGCCAATCTCGACACGCCGTTCGACACGGAGAAGCGATGAGATCCTTGACAAACCGATTTCTCATTTCTACAATCGTCTTGTGTCTTTCCGGTTCGTTGGTTGCAAGCTATAAAGATTACACAAAATGGAAAATCGGTAGTTATAGACAATTCAAATGTGTAGATAAATTATGGACTAAAGAAAGTAACTGGAACCCTAAATCAAAACTCGGTTCTCATTATGGAATACCACAAGGTAGATCAATCTATCTAAAAAATGCTGATCCTTATTCTCAAATTGATTGGGGTCTTAAATATCTAAAGAACCGTTACTCTAAAGACTATGCTTGTGAAGCTCTCGCTCACATGAACGCGAAGGGATATTCATGAGCAAGTCAGCTCTCAC
>Ga0209500_10003410_pt1 | contig 10867 bp, 7 predicted proteins | sample S_140212_EF_Meta_FD_187323 | JGI IMG/M metagenome (GOLD analysis project Ga0209500, IMG submission 187323) | Freshwater microbial communities from Lake Simoncouche, Canada to study carbon cycling - S_140212_EF_MetaG (SPAdes) (version 2) | ecosystem: Environmental > Aquatic > Freshwater > Lake ...
ATTAACCAATATTTATGCAAATATTGATTTCCTGATTTATGCAACTGACAACGGAATCGAGTTCGATTGGATTGTAAACAAGGGCGGTGATCCAAATCAAATTCAGATCAGTTTAGAGGGAAATTCCGGCGTTAAATTATCATCAAAAGGAATTGAAATTGAAAGTTCTTGCGGAAGTTTCACAGTTGCCCAACCAAAAGCATTTCAGCGCAAACTTTCAAGATTTTCCAATTTAAAAAGAGTTCCATGTAAGTATTCTCAAATCAACAGCAAGACATTTCAGCTAATTACACATAAATACAATAAAAATGAGCCTTTAATTATTGATCCAATATTGGTATTTAGTACTTATAGTGGATCAACCGCCGATAATTTTGGATTTACTGCAACTTACGATACCTCAGGTTGCCTTTATGCTGGAGGTATTGCTGATGCTGATTCTCGAAGCTACCCAGTTACAACCGGTGCATTTCAAACAACTTATGGCGGCAGCGTGAATGGAGCCGGCCCTGTTGGTTTGCCTTGCGATATCACAATTAGTAAATACAGCCCAGATGGCAAGAAACTATTGTTTGCAACTTACCTTGGTGGATCAAACGATGAATATCCGCATAGCTTGTGCATTGACCCAGATAATAATTTATTGGTTTTTGGAACAACATTATCGAATGATTTTCCAGTGCACCAAGATTCATTTATTAGCAATAGTTATAAAGGTAATTACGACATTATTGTAACCAAGTTATCAGCAGCTGGCGACAAAATGCTGGCAGGAACATACATCGGGGGAAATTCGGCAGACGGTTTTCAACTTAATACCGGAGCTCAAAAAAGCCAACTGCTTTATAATTATGCCGATAATTACCGAGGCGACATTACAACCGATCATAAGGGTAATATTTTTGTTTCAACTTGCTCTCATTCAAATGATTTCCCTGTAAGCAAAGGAGCCTTTCAAACTTCAATTAAAGGCAGAACCGATGCGCTTGTCTTTTCTTTAACCCCACTCATGAGTAAAATGAGATGGGCTTCCTTTTTTGGAGGAGCTGGTGATGATGCTGGCTATTCTTGTCGATTTGATGATTCCGCACATTTGTTTATTGGTGGTGGAACGAAAAGTGCAGACTTTCCTTTAACAGGGAACGCAGTTGTCCAAAAAACTTTTGGCGGTGTAACGGATGGATTTATTTTGAAAATAGATAAGGACAACGGAAAATATGAAACAGGTACTTATTGGGGCAGCAATGCTTATGATCAAATTTATTTTCTAGATATTGATCCTCAAGGAAAAGTTTATTTCACGGGTCAAACTGAAGGTTATATTAAAAGAACAAAGGGTGTTTATGGAAAAGATAGTACCCATCAATTCATTGGAAGAATGAGCAATGATTTGTCGTCAATTGACTTTATTACAACCTTCGGTAACAGACAAATGGATAAACCTGAATTATGCCCATCAGCCTTTATGGTTGATGATTGTTATAACATCTACTTCAGTGGATGGGGTTCAGCTATAGGTATTGGAAATAATGGAACTACCGACGGATTAGAAATTACCCCAGATGCCCATCAAAAATCGACCGATGGAAACGACTTTTACTTGCTTGCCTTGAAAAAAGATGCCAAAAGCTTGGTGTACGCTTCTTATTTTGGGGGAAATTTAAGCGAAGATCACGTAGATGGAGGTACCAGCCGATTTGATAAACGCGGCGTAATTTATCAATCTGTCTGCTCCTCTTGCCCAAACAATCCACCCGGATTGAATGATTTTCCAACCACCACAAATGCAGTATTTAAAAACAATGTAAGTGTTCGTTGTAGCAATGCCAGCTTCAAATTAGACTTTAGATTGGGGTATTCTGTTGATGCTACGTTCACTGTAAATCCTACGGTTATTTGTCTAGGAAAAGCAAATACCTTTAATCCTAGAAATATTTACAATGCCAATTATCTCTGGCAATTTGGTGATGGTGATACTTCAAATAAAAAAATCACAACCCATTTATATAAAAAAATAGGCAAGTACATTGTTACGTTAAGTATTATTGATACCAATAGTTGTAATCAAAAAGCAACCTTCAATCAAACTATTGAAGTGATTAAAGCACCCTTCCCAGAAGTAACTTTAATGTCTGAAAGCTGTGTACCTGGCATTAAGTTCACTGCATTGGGAACGCAATACGACAGTATTTTTTGGAATTTTGGCGATAATTCAGAAATTAAGAAAAATGAAAATCCCATAACACATATCTATGAAAAGGGCAATTTTACTGCCACCATTATTTTCAAAAATAGCCAATCAGGTTGCGCGGATACAATTTCAAAACCCATTTCAGCTGCAAATGACAGTTTAGCAAGTTGGGAAATGGCAAACGTTTTTACGCCAAACAATGATGGCAAAAACGATTGTTTTAGTGTGGTTGGATATTCGCCAAGTTGTGAATTTGCAGAAATGAAAATCTTTAACCGTTGGGGCGAAAGGATTTATTATGCAAGCCTAGATAATTGCTGGAATGGAAAAATAGAAAACACAGGTCCTGATGCACCTTCTGGAACCTATTTTTATATCATTACCGTAATTAAAACTGCAAATCCAAATATCCCTAAAGAGATTCACGGATCAGTGAATTTGATTCGAACTAAGTAAATAATTATTGCAATCCAACAACCAATGCCTCAGGCGCAATTTTCTTTACCAAACCTTGCAATACCTTGCCTGGTCCTACTTCTGTGAATTGGGTTGCCCCATCTTCAAACATATGTTGAACAGATTGTGTCCATCTAACTGGAGCTGTCAATTGTGAAACCAAGTTCTGTTTGATAATTGATTTATCAGTTTCCGCTTTTGCAGTTACATTTTGATATATAGGACAACTTGGATCATTGAAAACAGTATTTTCAATGGCTGTTGCTAATTTTTCACGGGCAGGTTCCATTAGCGGTGAATGAAAAGCGCCACCAACAGGCAAAATCAATGCGCGTTTTGCACCGGCTTCCTTCATTCCTTCACAAGCGGCTTCAACTGCAGCATAAGCACCAGAAATTACCAACTGACCAGGGCAGTTATAATTTGCTGGAACAACAATTCCGTCTATTTGTGTACAGATTTCTTCCACTTTTTCATCAGCCAATGCCAACACAGCGGCCATAGTTCCAGATTCAATTTCACAAGCCTCTTGCATGGCCATTGCACGTTGATAAACCAATTTCAATCCATCTTCAAAGTCTAATACTCCCGCAGCTACCAAGGCGCTAAATTCACCAAGGCTATGCCCGGCCACCATGTCTGCATTGAAATCCGACCCCATTAATTTTGCACGAATTACACTATGTAAAAAAATTGCTGGCTGAGTTACATTTGTTTGGCGCAAATCTTCATCTGTGCCTGCAAACATTAAATCTGTTATTCTAAAACCCAATATTTCATTGGCTCTTTCAAACATTTCTTTTGCAACTTCATTGCTTTCATAAAGATCTTTACCCATTCCAACGAACTGACTTCCTTGGCCAGGAAATACAAATGCATTTTTACTCATGCTGGCAAAATAACAACGAAAACATTTTATTGAACCCACAAAATATCAATCACATCGACTTTGTTCATTTTTTTTAACAGTTTAACCTAAAATTAACGTACAATTCTATTTATTGTACTAAATTTGTTTAAACAAATATTAAAATATGACAACCCAAGCAATTTCAAAATGGAACTTAGATGCAACGCATTCAGAAGTTCAGTTCAAAGTAAAACACTTAGTAATTTCAACAGTTACAGGTAGCTTCAAAGAATTTTCTGCAAACATCGAAAAACAAAGTGATTCATGGGCAAATGCCGTGATTGAATTTTCTGCAAATATTGATAGCATCGATACAAACAATACTGACCGTGATGGACATTTGAAATCACCAGAATTTTTTGATTCAGCTCAATTCCCTCATATTTCTTTCAAATCAACTAGTTTCACTGAGAAATCTGGTAGTGTATTTTCTTTAGTTGGTGATATAACTTTAAAAGGAATTACCAAATCAATTGAATTGACTGCTGAATTAGGTGGCGAAATGGTTGACCCATGGGGAAATCACAAAGTAGGATTTGAAGTAACTGGCGAAATTAACCGTGAAGAATTCGGTTTAACTTGGAATGCAGTTACTGAAGCAGGTGGATTGGTTGTAGGTCCTAATGTGAAATTGATTATGAATGCACAATTTGCACCAGCTGCAAATTAATTCAAAACTATATTTTTATAAAAAAAGAGGCTTTAATAAAGCCTCTTTTTTTATGCATTTAAATTATCTGTCAGTTAAATTCAGAAAGTTCTAACCAACGAAGTTCTTTCAAATCAATTGAATCTTGAATTGTTTGCATTTCAGCACCCAATGTTGCTATTTTATCAAACTCGGTGGTTAAAAGAGCAATTTCGCCTTCTAGTTTAGACCTTTGAATAGTTAATTCAGCAATTTCCTTTTCCAATTGATCAAACTCGAATTTTTCTTTGAATGTAAGTTTGCGTTTTTCAACAGCAGGCGCTTCTATTTTATTTACTACCGCCACTTCAGGCTTCTTTTCATTCGAAGATTTTGAAGCTTTGAAATTATCTTTAGCCTCTTGCTGACGTCTAGCATCTTCAATATCATCCCACTCCCTATAATCGCTATAGTTACCGGGAAAATCTCTCACTTTACCTTGTCCCTCAAAAATAAAAATATGATCAACCACTTTGTCCATAAAATAACGATCATGGCTCACAATAATGGCACAACCATCATAACCCGCAAGAAAATCTTCTAGTACGCCCAATGTTTCAATATCCAAGTCATTTGTTGGCTCATCTAAAATCAAAAAGTTAGGCGCCTTCATCAAAACCGTCATCAAATACAACCTACGTTTTTCTCCACCACTTAATTTTACTGCAAAATCCCATTGTTTTTCATGTGTAAATCCAAATTGCAAAAGAAGTTGCTGAGCTGTCAATTTATTTCCATTGGCCATTGGAATCCAATCTGCAATGTCCCTCACAATATCAATAACCTTTTTGGAGTCATCAATCTTCATTCCCTTTTGGGAATAATATCCAAAAATCATGGTGTCACCTTGAACAATTTTTCCAGCATCAGGCTGTTCCAATTCCATAATCATGTTTAAGAAGGTAGATTTACCTACTCCATTAGGACCAACAATACCAACTTTTTCTTTCCTTTTGAAAATGTAGCTAAAATCGTCGAGTAAATTCTTTGCACCATAAGCTTTACTCACATGGTGAAGTTCTAGTATTTTAGAACCCAAACGCTCCATTCTCATGGTGATATTGAGTTCAGTTTTATGACGCTGATTTTTAATTCTGGCTTCTAAATCATCAAAGGCATCCACCCTACTCTTGCTTTTTGTACCTCTTGCTTTCGGCATTTTACGTACCCAATCAAGTTCACGTCTAAATAAATTCTTATCCTTTTCTAACTCGCTTGCAATTTGCGCTTCTCTAAGTGCTTTATTCTCTACAAAATAGGTGTAATTTCCTTTGTAATGATAAATATCACCATGTTCCAATTCTATGATTGTATCACAAACCCTATCTAAAAAATAACGATCGTGGGTAACCAAAAGTAAAGACAAATCTTTTTGCGACAAATAACCTTCAAGCCATTCAATCATTTCCAAATCCAAATGATTCGTAGGCTCATCCATAATCAATAAGTCGGGCTCAGCCAAAAGCACTTTTGCCATGGCAACGCGTTTCCTTTGTCCTCCCGATAAACTAGAAGCCAATTGATCATGGTCCTCTATTTTAAGTTTGGTTAAAACTTGTTTCACACGGCTTTCGTAATCCCAAGCACCCAATAAATTCATTTGTTCAGTAGCCCATTGTAGATGATTCATGTCATCTTCTGAGGGATCATGAGATTGCTTCTCAATTGCAATATCGTATTCTCTAACCGCTTTACTTATTGGAGAATCATAAATCAAAATATTGTCAATCACCGAAACATTTTCCATTAATTCTGGCTCTTGAGGGAGATACCCAATTTTAATATCCTTTCGAATAATTGCTTGACCGGTATTAGGTGTTTCTTTACCAATTATAATTTGAAGTAAGGTGCTTTTTCCTTGGCCATTTCCTGCAACCAAAGCCACCTTTTCACCTTGTTGTAATCCAAAGGAAATATTTCTTAGCACGGGTTTATCGTGCCAAGTTTTTGATAAGTTTTCTACTGATAAAAAATTCATTCTTCGCTAAAATGCAAAGGTAAGGGAATACGATAGGCTAAAATGAATTTTGATATTGAAAACTCTAGAAATGAACTATAAAACAATTCAGTATTTTTGCAAGCATGAAATTCCTTAAAATTATCATTTGCTTTTACATTTTTCACACTGTTAATCAGCTGAATGCCCAAGAGGTAAAAGAAAGTGAATTTCTCATTTATAGTGAACTATACAGCTCAAAGTCAATTCATAATTTAGAAAAACCGAGTTATTTGTGCTCCTACGACCAAAATAATTATCCCTCAACGAATATCATTTTACTAAAATGGTCATCGAATAGCAACTTTCAAAATAAAAATTCATACCTCAGATACAATATTGGTTTGATGATTGGTGATTATGTCAATTCAAATTTAATAAATGAAGCGCGCACTTTACAGAATATTTACGAAACAAATGTTGGCATAAAGTTTAGCAAAAACATGATTTTAGACTTTGGTATTTTCAATTCACATATTGGATTTGAAAGTGCAATAGGACAAGAAAGCTGGACTTGCACAAGAAGTATCTTGGCAGACAATACTCCCTATTATGAGGCTGGTTATAGATTGAATTACGAATCTGACAATAAAAAATGGAAAGGAAATTTGAATTTTTTAAATGGTTGGCAAAAAATGACAGCCAATTTAAATGATCAAAAAAGCTGGGGACATCAAATCCAATATATTCCAAATAAAAAATTAACACTCAATAGCAGTTCATATTTTGGTCAATCGCCAAACGTTCAAAATAGAAGCAGATATTTTCACAATTTTTATTCCCAATACCAAATGAATGATAAAATTGGATTTATTGTAGGGATTGACAATGGCTGTGAATTGGACAAAAACGAATCCCTCAAAAATGCGAAATATTATTATTCACCGATCTTTATTACCAAATACACCATAAATTCAAAGTCAAGTATTACGGGCAGATTTGAATATTTCAAAGACAATGACATGATTTTAAACAGTACTTATCTGAAAGAAGTAAAAGGATATTCAATCAATTACGACTATCAAATAAAGAAAAGCAGCACGTTAAGATTAGAGGCAAGAATGTTGCAACACAAGGAATCCGACAAAATGGATGAAAAAGATAAAAACAATATTTTCTTTTCTGTTGTATTTTGCACTAAAATCAATCAATGAAAGTAGAAATTTGGTCAGACGTAATGTGCCCTTATTGTTATTTGGGTAAAAAACAATTTGAAATTGCTTTAAATCAATTTGCGGGTAAAGATGACGTTTCTATCACTTGGAGAAGTTTTGAATTAAATCCTGATATCGTTTTTGATGAAAACAACGATTTGTATTCATACCTATCTAAAATGAAGGGAATGAATAGAACCGATATTGAAAATAATTTCAATAGGTTGGCTGAACAAGGTAAAACTATGAATATTGATTTTCAATTTGCCAAAGCCAAAGTAATGAATTCAAGAAATGCACACAAGTTGATACAATTTGCAAAAAATCAGCATTTGCAAAATGAAATTGAAGAAGCTTTGTTTTATGCATATTTTACTGAAGGAAAAAATGTTCAAGACGAAAATATTCTTGAAGAAATTGCCATAAATACTGGTTTAAAATTTGATAATTTTATTGACATTATTGGTTCTGAAGAATTAAACAACTTAGTCATCCAAGATCAATATATGGCCCAACAAGTTGGAGCCCGAGGGGTGCCATTTTTTGTATTTGACCAAGCTTATGCGGTTTCAGGAGCGCAAGGTGAAGAAAGTTTCTTGCACGTTTTAAATACCGTTGCTGAAAAAACCAAGCAATAATTTACTTTCCATCTGCGTTTTATAACCATGCGAAAGTTTAAATTACCCATTTTTATTTTAGTCATGACCTTGTTTATTACAGCGCATAAACCCAAAGAATCATTTCTTAAAAATCAATTGGAATTTAAACGGGTAAAAGACGCATATAACTTCCATAATAAATCTATTTCAAAAAAATTAACTGCTTTAAAAGTGGATGAATTGAATTTGCAAATCCTGTTCATTGCTTATAAAGCCAACAAAAAGTTAGAGGTTTATGTAGGAAATCCAGATAAGGAAATGTCACTTTATAATACTTACAATGTTTGCGCACAATCGGGTGATATAGGACCAAAAAACCAAAGTGGCGACAACCAAACACCCGAAGGATATTATTATATCAACCGATTTAATCCAGCCAGCAATTTCCACTTGAGTTTAGGGTTAAATTATCCAAATCAGGCCGATAAAATTAGAAGTAATGCCTCAGATTTGGGTGGTGACATTTTCATTCATGGCAACTGTGTGTCAATTGGCTGCTTAGCCATGACAGATGAAAGTATCAAAGAAATTTATACGCTAGCGATTTTAGTAAGAAATTCAAATCAAATGAAAATACCTGTAATCATTGCTCCTTTTACAATGCTGCAATCTAAAAAAATGGATTTCGATAAGCAGGCTGACTTAAAACCTTATGCCAAATATTTTGGTTTATGGAAAAGTATTTTTGAGGGAATTTCAGCCTTTCACAAAACAAAACAGCTTCCTAAATTTACAATAAGCAAAGCTGGTTCATATATCTTAACTAAATAATCAATTATCATGCAGTACGTTGCTAAAAACGCCCTCGATTATATTGCTCAATTGCCCGAAGATCGCATTGAGCCAATGAAAAAACTTAGAGAAACCATACTTAACAGCCTTCCACCAGGATTTGAGGAGTGCATATCATATGGCATGATTGGATATGTGGTACCACTAAGTGTTTATCCTGCCGGCTATCACTGTGACCCAAAATTGCCTTTGGGATTTATGAATATTGCTTCTCAAAAGAACTTTATTGCATTATATCATATGGGCCTTTATGGCAACAATACCATGATGAATTGGTTCGTAGAAGAATATCCAAAACACTGCAAATCAAAATTAGACATGGGTAAAAGCTGTATTCGTTTTAAAAAAATGGACCAGATACCATATGATTTAATTGCAGAATTATGCAGAAAGATCACTATGGAAAATTACATTGAAATGTATGAAACGGCTCTAAAAAATAACTAAAAAGTTTTATATTTTTCATTCAACAAATGATTTGATTCATTCACCAATCAGTTGATTTTATCAGTTCATTTTCTATTATCTTTGAATCATGTCAACACAAGACATTCAATTCAACAAAAACGAGGACACCAATAAACAAAATTGGGATGTCGTAAAAAGTAGATTAGAAAAAATCTATCTTGGAGGTGGCGTAAAAGCGGCTGCAAAACAAAAAGAAAAAGGCAAATTATTAGCGCGTGAAAGAGTTGATTATTTAAGAGATAAAGATTCAGAATGGATTGAAATTGGCGCCTTTGCAGGATATGAAATGTATGAGGAATACGGTGGATGTGCTGGAGGTGGTGTTGTTACTGGAATTGGATATGTGAGTGGCCGACAATGTATCATTGTTGCCAATGATGCCACAGTTAAAGCTGGAGCTTGGTTCCCAATTACCGGAAAAAAGAATTTGCGTGCCCAAGAAATTGCCATGGAAAACCATTTGCCAATTATTTATTTGGTTGATAGCGCTGGAGTTTTCTTGCCAATGCAAGATGAAATTTTTGCCGACAAAGATCATTTTGGTAGAATGTTCAGAAATAACGCAATCATGAGCAGCATGGGAATCACCCAAATTGCTGCAGTTATGGGAAGTTGTGTTGCAGGTGGTGCCTATTTGCCAATTATGTCAGATGAAGCTTTAATTGTTGAGGGAAATGGAAGTATTTTTCTCGCCGGTAGTTATTTGGTAAAAGCAGCAATCGGAGAAGATATTGACAATGAAACCTTAGGAGGAGCAATAACACAAACTGAAATATCGGGTGTTATTGACGATAAATTTCCGAATGACCAAGCCTGTTTAGATAGGATAAAATATATCATGGATAAACTTGGCAAACCTGAAAATGCAGGTTTTGACCGTGTAAAAACAAAATTACCTATAAAAAAGCAAGACGAAATTTGGGGATTGTTGCCTGCCGATAGAGGAAAACCTTATAAGTCCCTCGAAATTATTGAACGTTTGGTTGATAACAGCGAATTTGAGCAATACAAAGAAGGTTATGGAAAAAGTATTCTTTGTGGATATGCCAGAATTGATGGATGGGCTGTGGGTATTGTTGCAAATAACCGTGAACTGGTAAAAAGCAAAAAAGGCGAAATGCAATTTGGTGGTGTAATTTATAGCGATAGTGCAGATAAATCGGCAAGATTTATTATGAATTGCAACCAAAAGAAAATTCCTTTGGTATTTTTACAAGACGTTACAGGATTCATGGTTGGTAGTAGATCTGAGCATGGAGGCATTATTAAGGATGGTGCTAAAATGGTAATGGCAATGGCAAATAGTACGGTACCAAAGTTTACCATTGTAATGGGAAATAGCTATGGTGCAGGAAACTATGCCATGTGTGGAAAAGCTTATGACCCAAGATTAATTGTAGCATGGCCAACGGCTAAAATTGCGGTAATGGGTGGAGAGCAAGCTGCCAAAACACTTTTGCAAATTGAAAAAGCATCTTTAAAAGCAAAAGGTGAAGAAATTACGCTTGAAAACGAAAATGCTTTGCTTGATAAAATCACCCAGAGATACAACA
>Ga0209500_10003411_pt1 | contig 10866 bp, 8 predicted proteins | sample S_140212_EF_Meta_FD_187323 | JGI IMG/M metagenome (GOLD analysis project Ga0209500, IMG submission 187323) | Freshwater microbial communities from Lake Simoncouche, Canada to study carbon cycling - S_140212_EF_MetaG (SPAdes) (version 2) | ecosystem: Environmental > Aquatic > Freshwater > Lake ...
TTACTTCAGAAGCAATTGGAATTAACAGCGGGGCAATCACAGGTTTCAAAGTAAAATTCAGCGAGGCAATTCAAACTTCCACCCTCACTGCAGCCAACATCAAAGTAACTTCCCCAACGGGTTCGTTACTTACTGTTTCTGGTATTTCAGCAGTTGCAGGTAGCAACAACGAGTTCACCTTCAACATTACCAGTTCTTCGACTTCAGGAATTTACACCATCCAAGTCGGCCCAAATGTTCTCGACTTGGCAGGCAACAAAATGAACCAAGATGGGGACACCATCAATGGCGAATTAACCCAGGATGTTTACTCAGCATCCTTCACGCAAACTTCTTCAACGACTTTCAATTTCTACAACACCACTTCCTCAGCAATTAGAGACCTCACCAAAACAGTTTCTTACATTACCATCAACCAAGATATTACAATTGCAGATCTTAATGTTGCGATCAATGTTACCCATACTTATGATTCAGACTTGATTATCTCAATTAAATCCCCCACCGGTGTTGTTAGCACCCTTTCCTACCGCAGGGGTGGTTCGGGGGATAACTTCGTCTCAACGATTTTTGATGATGAAGCAACCAAGGCTATATCCAGTGGAATTGCTCCTTTCACCGGTTCATTCAAGCCTGACACTACTCTTTCGGCCTTCGATGGCCTAAACGCCAGAGGTGTTTGGACACTTACGGTAGAAGATAAAGCCACTTATGATACTGGTAGCTTGAAAAACTGGGCTATTAGTCTTACCGGTGCAAGTCAGACTGCCACAACCGTAAGAAAACTCGATGGCGAAGCAACTCCCGTTGCAGATGCCCCTTCAGCAGAACCGATCGCTGCACCTTCCAAAGGCTTAGATTGCCCACAATCTGGGATCGAATCCCCTGCCCCTTCTGCAAACTTGCAAGCACCTGCCAACAACTTGACAAGTGGATCAGTAGCCAACTATCTTGCAGCTTCGCCACTCACTAGTAATTCCAACTCTTCAAATGCAACGGAATCAGAATCTTCAAGAAATGAAGAAAGCAATCTGGATTACACCAGTGATTCTGCAAGCCTTTCAGATTACTTTTTCGCAGCCAACAGTTCCACTGTCAGCTTCTACGGAATAGACACCTATGAATCCGAAGAAGAAAGCGAATCTGAAGTAAACATTCATGATGCCATCTTCATGGTATAAAACCCTTCAGCCCTAAAACAAAAAGAGACCCAGGCATTTAAGCTTGGGTCTCTTTTTTAATTCATCCATGAACAAATAAAACTAGTTTTGTTGTGGAGCAGAAGGAATAGTCAAAGGAAGCATTGCAGGGCCTGCGCCGTAAGGCACAACCTGCATGGGAACTTGATAACCATTCTGCATGTACACTGGATAGAAGTTTGCAGGATTCCCAGGAACCATATAAGCCCCCTTGGTTCCTTGGCCCTGTCCCATTGGCATAGGCATGGGAACACCCATTGGCATTGAATTACCATCCATGTAATTCATATTAGCGCACCCGCCGGGCATGCAATTACCAGGCATCGATACGACATTACCATTACAATTCCCAACACAAACTTGGCTAAAAGCGTTGTAAGGGCGAATGCAAACATTACAGCTGTTGCAAGATTTACAGGTAAATAGACCAAAAGTGCCACCCGCCTGAACGATAGGGGCCGCTACAAACGCAAGTGTTGCAGCAATAAGAAGCTTCTTCATGGTCATTCCCTTTCCTAGAGAAAATAATGCAGGCAAGGTATACGAGGAACCATCGTCCTGACGAAATCAACCAAGCCTTATGTCTAAAAAGTTTACATCATGAATCAATAATTGCTTTAAGCCCTGAAGTGAAATCAAGCCATAAATTCAAACATCTATCATTAGTTTTGTTAAACAAGGCTCACTCTGCCCGAGTAGATCAAGCAGCAGCATACTCAAAAAAACATCGCAATTTTTCCAACTTTGATTAAAGTTGAGGGTTACCCTACCGGATGCGTGAATATTTTTCTAGAGTCGTAAGCGCACGCGATGGTTGCATTCCTTTACAAGCATGAAGTGCAAGCGAAGGAAGAATCTCAATAAGCGGCGGATGTTAATCCGCTGGTGCTCGCCCCGCGCTTTCGTTGCCTTCTTCTTTTTTACTGCCTTCAAGCCCGCCCACTGTGCTGGGTGGGTCTGTGCCTTTTACACTCGCATCAATCAAAAAGAAGCAACCCATAGGCTTTGAAGCCGTTCATCAACCGAAATCAAGATGTGTCTTCCTTCCGTGAAATTCCGTGGCAAATGCTTCTGCTTGGTTCTGTCCTTCCTTCCGTGTTTTTCCGTGTCTTTCCGTGGCTATGCTTCTGCTTATTCTTCCTTCCGTGAAATTCCGTGTTAATCCGTGGCAAATGCTTCTGCTTGTTCTTCTTTCCGTGTTCTGCTTCTGTCTTTTCCGTGTAATTCCGTGTTCGTCCGTGGCAAATGCTTATTCTTGTTCTTCTTTCCGTGTTCTGCTTCTGCTTGTTCTTCCTTCCGTGAAATTCCGTGTTAATCCGTGGCAAATGCTTCTGCTTGGTTTTCCGCTTTTTCTTCCATCCGTGGCTTCTGCTTCTGCTGCTTTTTGCTTACTTTCTCGACATTAAGACTTAAATAATGCTAAAAATATTCATATTTCTTTCAACTTAACCTTAAATCTCAATATTTCAGAAATGCTATAACCCTATGAAGGCGGATTAGATGCAACCCCTACATCTGTTAATGCTGGGGATTTGGGGCAACTATAACTTAGGTTTCCGCTTGTAAATGAATTTAACTGGTGTAAATTAATATTGTTTAACTTTAAATTCACTTTGTATTAATCGATTCACATCCGATTACTGCCACCTAGATTTAGACTTTTGCCCCACCCCCGATGCACATCGCACGGCGATTTGCTTCTTTTTTAAGCTTTAGTATAGGAACTCTCCATCCATGCTTTTAAATGCTTTCCGCAGACTCTTTAGCAACTCCCAAAATAGAAAAGCACGAAGGGCTTCTGGCTTACCACGGCCCGAACTTTTTAGGTTCGAAGATAGAATTGTTCCTGCGGTCCCTTTCTCCCCGGCATTTCCGCACGCCTTATCCATTACCACGGGTAGCGGAGTTGTCGCCAATTCCGCTTCCTTCACCGTTACTTTCAATCAGCCTGTTATCGGGGTAGATGCTGCCGACTTTAATTTAATCCCAACCGGATCCGTAGCTAACGGAACTATTTCCTCTGTAACTGGTTCAGGGGCCACCTACACCGTAAATGTTACCGGGATTACTGGTACCGGCACCCTTGGTGTGAACCTAGTAAGCTTGCCAACCATTACAGCCTTGCCTTCGTTTGCAGGGCCACACACCTACTCCACGGGAAATGGTCCAACCTCCGTAACCTTGGGCGATGTGAACCGCGATGGCGTACTCGATATGGTCACCGCGAACGGCACCTTCAACAACGTCAGCGTGCTCTTGGGGCATGGCGCTGGCGGCTTTTTTGGTACCGCAGACTACGCCACGGGAACGGGGTCTAATCCAACCTCCGTAACCTTGGGCGATGTGAACCGCGATGGCATACTCGACATCATTACCGCAAATGGCACATCTAACAACGCAAGCGTGCTCTTGGGAATTGGCAATGGCACCTTTGGTACCGCAGTAAACTACGCCACGGGAAATGGTCCAACCTCCGTAACCTTGGGCGATGTGAACCGCGATGGCATACTCGACATCATTACCGCAAATGGCACATCTAACAACGCAAGCGTGCTCTTGGGCCTTGGCAATGGCGCCTTTGGTACCGCAGTAAACTACGCCACGGGAGCGGGGTCTAATCCAAGCTCGGTAACCTTGGGCGATTTGAACCGCGATGGCATACTCGATATCATCACCGCAAATGAAGGCTCCGATAAAGTCAGCGTGCTCAGGGGAAATGCCAATGGCACCTTTGGTACCGCAGTAAACCATTCCACGGGTGATGCTCCAAGCTCCGTAACCTTGGGCGATGTGAACGGCGATGGCGTACTTGACATCATAACCGCAAATCGCATCTCCGACACCGCTAGCGTGCTCTTGGGCAATGGCATGGCCCCCGGCGACTTTGGTGCCAAAACAGACTTTGCAACGGGTGATGCTCCAAGCTCCGTAACCTTGGGCGATGTGAACGGCGATGGTAAACTTGATATCATCACTGCGAACGAAGGCTCCGTCGACGCCAGCGTGCTTTTGGGCAATGGCGATGGCACCTTTGGTGGCAAAGTAGACATGGCCACCACGTATGGTTCAAAATCCATGACCTTGGGCGATGTTAACGGCGATGGCAGACTCGACATCATCACCATGGGAGATAATTCCGGCATCGCTATCGTGCTTTTGGGCACGGGTGGTAGTGCCATTACTGCTACTTTCTTATTATTAACCCAGCTTCCCCCCCTCGCCACGGGAACTGAACCAATCTCCTTGACCATGGGCGATGTTAACGGCGATGGTATACTCGACATCATCACTGCGAATCATGATTCCGACAACGTCAGCGTGCTCTTGGGCAATGGCAATGGCACCTTTAAAAACCAAGTCCCATACGGCACGGGTGATAATCCATACTCCGTGACCTTGGGCGATGTGAACGGCGATGGTAAACTCGACATCATCACTGCAAATCGCACTTCTAACACCGCTAGTGTGCTCTTGGGCATTGGCAATGGCACCTTTGCAAATCAAGCCCCCTTCGCCACGGGAACTCAACCTAGCTCTGTGACCTTGGGCGATGTGAATGGGGATGGCATACTTGACATCATCACTGCGAATTATGGTTCCGACAATGCCAGCGTTCTCTTGGGAAATGGCAATGGCACCTTTAAAAACCAAGTCCCATACGGCACGGGTGATGCTCCATACTCCGTGAAGCTCGGCGATGTAAACGGCGATGGCATACTCGACATCATTACTGCGAATCATAATTCCGACAACGCAAGCGTGCTCTTGGGCTTTGGCAATGGCGCCTTTGGTATCAACACAGACTTCGCCACGGGTGATGGTCCACACTCCCTGATCTTGGGCGATGTGAATGGGGATGGTAAACTTGACATCATCACTGCGAATCATCGTACCACCAGCGTGCTCTTGGGCAATGGCAATGGCGCCTTTGGTACTGCAGACAACTTCGCCACGGTTTATGGTCCACTCTCCGTGACCTTGGGCGATGTGAATGGCGATGGCAGATTAGATATCATCACTGCGAATCGCACTTCTAACACCGCCAGCGTGCTCTTAGGCAATGGCAATGGTACTTTTGGTGGCAACACAAACTTTTCAACGGGTGATAAACCATACTCCGTAGTCTTGGGCGATGTAAATGGGGATGGCAGACTCGACATCATCACCGCAAATTATGGTTCTAACAACGCCAGTGTGCTCTTAAATATCCTTGCCTTAACTGGGCAGACTGCTAATGTAGTTGCCCCCACACCTACGCCAACACCAACACCAACACCGACACCAACACCAACACCGACACCGACACCGACACCAACGGCGCCGTTGATCACAGGAACGCCAACGCCTCCTTCTTCTAGTGGTTCCAGCACCGTCAATCTTTATAACCCTGCAACCGGCCAACTCACTGGTACCGCAGTTCCCTTCCCCGGATTTGATGGCACAGTAAAAGTTGCTTCAGGCGACTTCAACAACGATGGCGTTGCAGAACTCGTCGCGGGCGCAGGCTTTGGCGGCGGGCCAGCTATCGCTATCCTTAACTCCCAAACCGGCGAAGTCATGCAATCCTTCTTCGCCTTCGATCCAGCCTTCACCGGTGGTGTGTTCGTCGCAGTGCAAGATACAAACGGTGATGGAATTTTGGATATCATCGCATCTGCAGGCCCAGGCGGTGGTCCAGAAGTTCGTATCTTCAATGGCGCAAACCTCAATCTTCTTCGTTCATTCTACGCCTACGCAGAAGATTTCACCGGCGGTGTTAGCGTTGCATCCATCGACTTCAACAACGATGGCATCTTAGATCTAGTTACCGGCGCAGGCCCAGGTGGCGCTCCCCATGTTAAAGTCTATGATGGCGCTACCAACGCCATCATTAGCCAATGGTATGCCTACCCCGTAACCTTTACTGGCGGTGTTTTCGTAGCAATAGGCGATATCGGTAATGATGGCACCTTCGAAGTCGTGACCGGTGCAGGCCAAGGCGGAGCACCGGTCGTTGCAGTTTGGGACCCCTTTACCGGCGCATTACTTTCTCAGTTCATGGCCTACGCAGAAGATTTCACAGGCGGCGCCCGCGTTGCAATCAACGATGGTAACGGCGATGCCATTGCAGACATTCTTACCGGCGCAGGCCCAGGCGGCGGCCCTCATGTTAAAGCCTTCAGCTTCCCAGCCTTGGATCTGCTGTTTGAATTCTACAGCGGTGAATCCACCGATCCAGGCGGCGTCTTCGTGAGCTAACGACAGGGTTAAAAGATAACAAAAATGCCCCATGGAACGCAGTCCATGGGCTTTGAAGTCAATCATCAACCCAAATCAAGATGTGTTTTCCTTCCGTGTCTCTGCTTCTGTCTTTTCCGTGTCATTCCGTGTTAATCCGTGGCAAATGCTTCTGCTTGGTTTTCTTTCCGTGTCTCTGCTTCTGTCTTTTCCGTGTCATTCCGTGTTCGTCCGTGGCAAATGCTTCTGCTTGGTTTTCCGCTTTTTCTTCCTTCCGTGGCAAATGCTTATTCTTAATTACCGGCGCTCACGCATCCGGCTCTGAAAGAAATTGTGGGTAAGAGTGAGCTCAGAATACCGTGGGCCTTATGTCCACATCAAGACTTGTAAAAATGTTTTGCTTCCATGCTTCCACCGAAAGAGCAGCCATGGCTGCATTATCCGTACAAAGATTTTTCTCTGGAAGATAAAGCTCGATGCCATGAAGCTTAGTCTCTTCAAGTAGTTTTTGCCTGAGTGTTTGATTAGCGACAACCCCGCCGCCGACTGCCAGCCTTTTCAAACCGGTTTTTTTCAAAGCTTGAAGAGCCTTCGAAACCAAAACATCGACCACGGCTTTTTGAAACGATGCAGCAATATCTGCTCGTTTTTTGCCTGATTCTACTATTGCCGGCCTTGCCTGCCCTGGGGGCGCAATCGTATAGAGCACCGCAGTCTTTAAACCACTAAAACTAAAATCAAGGCGGTCTTCATAAAAGAAAGACTTGGGAAACGCATATTCATTTGGGTTACCACTAAGCGCTTCACGCTCAACCGCAGGCCCACCCGGGAAACCCAAACCTAGCAATGCTGCAACTTTATCAAAAGCCTCGCCGGCAGCATCATCTATGGTGCCCCCTAGCCTTTTCATTTCCAATGCGGTCTGGCATTCAAACAAAATACTATGCCCGCCACTAACCACCATGCCAACACAAGGAAAAATATCCTTCCCTGCAGACATCCTGCATGCATAGATGTGGGAGTGAACATGATTGACAGCAATCAAAGGGACATTCAATCCAAGGGCAATCATTTTGGCAGCGCTAAGGCCCACGAGAAGAGCCCCAGCAAGGCCTGGCCCGTTATGAACCGCAACAGCACTGATTTGAGAAACAGGCATATTCGCATCTTGCAATGCTTGTAAGATAGATTTGTTTAGTAGTTCCATGTGGGCGCGTGCTGCAACTTCAGGCACCACGCCACCAAAGCGTTCATGCCATTTAAACTGCGATGCAACTACGCTTGAAAGGACCTCAAGCTTGTCATTGAATATTGCAACCGAGGTTTCGTCGCAAGAAGTTTCTATGGCAATGATGTTCGCCTGATTCAATGGGGTCACAGCTTTCGAAACAAAGACTACTTAGAGAAGTTCAAAAGTGCGAAAGGTTCCTGCCAGCGGGCGGATTGCCTGAAGAACTCCAGTGGGTTATCAAAAACCACCTTTTGAATTGCGGTTTCGGGGTGCCCTCGCCTGCGCATTTCAAGAATTAATTCTGGCACAGCAAGAGGGTCGGATTTGCCCCAGTCTCCTGCACTGTTTGCCATGATCTTTTCCGTTCCAACCATCTCGATAATATCTACCGCACGAGCGGGAGTGCATTTGGTTGTGGGATAAAGAGTCATACCGCACCAAAAACCATTATCCAAGGCAAGCTTTACCGTATGCTCTTCAACATGGTCGATACATACCCGATGCGGTTTCACCCGAGTATCGTTTTTAAGCATATCAACGATCATTCGTGTGCCTTTGTATTTATCTTCCAGATGCGGAGTATGAATCAAAATCAATTCATCAGTTTTGGCAGCAAGATCCATATGCTCCTGAAAAATAGTTGCTTCATTTTTCGTATTCTTGTTTAAGCCGATCTCGCCTATGCCTAGCACATTCGGCCTTTGCAGAAACTCAGGAATCATGGCAATCACATCACGCGAAAGCGAAACATTCTCTGCTTCCTTGGCATTGATGCAAAGCCAAGAGAAATGTCGAATCCCAAACAATGCTGCTCTTTTGGGTTCCACTTCCACCAGATGGTGAAAATAATCCCGAAAGCCTTCTGCAGAACCACGATCAAAGCCAGCCCAAAAAGCAGGCTCACTAATGGCCACGCAGCCACATTGTGCCATGCGGTGGTAATCATCCGTTACGCGGGAAATCATGTGAATATGCGGGTCGATGTACTGCATTTTTCATGCCTCGATTAGTTAGTAACGGGGGGTGGGAATTTCCCAATTTGCATCATAAGGCAGGGAAAAGAGTTTTTGAATCTGCTCGGCTTTATGCGCAGAGGTACCTTGCAGGATTTTCAAAGCTTCAATAATGCGGGAGATTTTTACATCTTGATGAACAAGTTCTGCAGCATCGCCCCGAGTTATCCGATCCAATATTGCTGCTATGTCTAACAGTTTAGATCGGGCTTCCAAAAAACTTTGTTCCAGCACTTTTGGAGCTGCAACTGCTTTTATTCTGGGATCCATGATTCGTTCTCCAACTAGCTTTTGGTCTGGTACTTTTTCATAACTTCAAGGGAAACCAATGAGTTTAAACTTCCCGATCGTAAGCCATCCATATCCAATGTAATAAATCGGAACCCTAGTGCATGAAAATATTCGGAAAGGTTTTTACGAGCCTCGGGGTCTGCGAGTTTCGCAATGTCTTCAAAAAGAAGCTCTATCCGGACAAGTTCATCATGATGAAGCCTAACCCTGCAATCGCGAAGGCCTAACGATTTAAGATAGATTTCAGCTTTTTCAATTCGGGCAGTTCGTTCTGTAGTTACTGCAACCCCGGGGGCGATTCTGCTGGAAAGACAAGGCGAGGCGGGTTTATCCCAAACTTCAAGGTTCCAGTATTGAGCCAGTTCGCGTACTTCTTTTTTACCCAAACCAGCTTCTTGCAATGGGTGCCTAATGCCTCGTTCTTTCGCAGCCTGCAAACCAGGCCTGTAATCGCCCAAGTCATCCTGATTGGCGCCACTGCATATTATTTGCGCATTTAATTCCGAAAGCTTCTTCAGAATTGTTTCATACAGCTCACTCTTACAAAAATAACACCTATCGCCTGCGTTTTTTGTGTAATCAGGGTTGTCAAACTCCGAGGTCAAAACAATTTGATGCCTTAGGCCTATTGTTGCTGCCAGCTTTTTTGCTGCTTCGATATCGTGGCGTGGCACACTGGGGCTATCGGCAGTAATTGCAATAGCCTGATCTCCAAGTGCAAGTAAAGCAGCTTTCGCTACCACTGCACTATCGACCCCGCCACTAAGTGCGACGACAACGCCATCCATATTTTTAATAATGCTGATAAGCTTCAAAGCATTTGACGAAACCAAGGTTTGCAAAATAAGCTCTCCATTTTAGGAACTACTTCTATTTTAAGGAGGTTGCTAGGAAGGGAAAGGGAATAAGAGAGTTTGCTAGCCAGTTAGGCAAAATTTATCCGCCTGAGTAGCCTGTTAGATTAGGCTACAACCCTGCCAAACCGACAGACGGCCCTGATTTCTATTGCAAAGTTGGCAGGGATGCGCCCTCTTTTAACCTACGCTACAACACATAAACCTATACACAACAATGAGATACACTAATAACACAAAACAGGCACGGAACTTGCTACTAAACTAGCTCTTATTCATTTTGAGTCGTGCGGTGTTTTTAAAGGAGTAATTTTATGAAGATTCAGCCACTTGGTGATCGTCTGGTTATTAAACGAGTTGAAGCTAGCGATAAGAGCAAGGGCGGAATTATTTTGCCTGATAGCGCCAAGCAAAAGCCACAACGCGGCAAAGTCGAAGCTGTTGGCCCAGGCCGACTGTTAGGCGATGGCAAAAGACAGCCCCTTCAAGTTAAAATTGGGGATACGGTTCTTTTCACCAATTGGGCTGGTGATGAATTCAAAGAAACTCATGGCGAAAACATTCTTCTCCTCCGAGAAAGTGATGTTCTTGCAGTCGTTGACTAGTTTGTATTTCTAATTTCAAAAGTAAAACATTCATTCTTTTTAAAGGCTAATAAGGGGACAACAGATGTCAGCAAAGCAAATCGCATTTGATCAAGAAGCTCGTGAAGCATTACGCAGAGGCATCCACAAGCTTGCCAAAGCAGTTAAAGTTACTCTCGGACCTAAAGGCAGAAATGTCATCATCCAAAAGAGCTTTGGCTCACCATTGGTAACTAAAGACGGTGTTACCGTTGCCAAGGAAATCGATCTTGAAGACAAGTATGAAAACATGGGCGCCCGCATGGTGCGCGAAGTTGCAAGCAAAACCAGCGATGTCGCAGGCGATGGCACAACCACTGCAACTGTAATGGCAGAAGCCATTTTCAACGAAGGCCTCAAAGCCGTTGTTGCTGGCGTTAACCCTATGATGATGAAGCGCGGCATTGAAAAAGCTGTCGAAGAAATCATCGAACGCCT
>Ga0209500_10003412_pt1 | contig 10866 bp, 6 predicted proteins | sample S_140212_EF_Meta_FD_187323 | JGI IMG/M metagenome (GOLD analysis project Ga0209500, IMG submission 187323) | Freshwater microbial communities from Lake Simoncouche, Canada to study carbon cycling - S_140212_EF_MetaG (SPAdes) (version 2) | ecosystem: Environmental > Aquatic > Freshwater > Lake ...
AGAACAACTCGCTCGCTCACCGGCGATTAGTCTACCGCCTCCATCCTTCAACAAGCAAGCACATCCAGAACAACTCACCAGCGATTCCCGCCAAGCAATTCAACCGCCAGATCAAGAACAACTCACCCGTGATTCCCGCCGCCATCCTTCATCAAGGACATCCAGAACAACTCACCAGTAATTGCCGCCGCCATCCGTCAACAAGCACATCAGGAACGACTTACCAGCCAGCCAGTGATTCCCGCCGCCATCCTTCAACCGACAGATCGAGAAGCAACAACTCACCTGCAATTCCCGCCACCATCCTTCAACCGCCAGATCAAGAACAACTCGCCAGCGATTCCCACTGCCATCCTTCAACCGCCAGATCAAGAACAAGCAACTCACCAGAGATTTCCGCCGCCATCCTTCGACTCAACCGCCAGATCAAGAGCGAACAACTCGCTCACCAGCAAGCACATCCAGACTTGATTGCACCTGTTGTTAATCACTTTTGTGGTGATATTTGTTATGACTCGTTGATAAAGTGCAATCAATGAATGTTGATTGTTAAAAATTTACAATTCTTTTCTAACTTCAAAATAATGTTGGTCTTGATTAGATCCAGGACGGTTGCTTGTGTACACACGGAAGAATTCCCTAACGTTGAGTTCGCTGTAATTCCCCCCAGCATGGGGGAAAGCTCCACTAAACATGTACAAATGACAAGGATGCATGTGAAAACGTTGCAATTCTTCATCCGTGAATTCATCCTTTCTGGAGTTTTTGATTTTGGCTGCGAAACTCTTGGATGTCTGTTGGCCAATCCAAAGATGACAGGGAGTGAGAGGTGCAAAAATTGTGAAGACAAAACTCGGAGTAGAATCTTTTTCCTCATTTTCCACGCCCTGCACTCCATCTCCTCTGCAGTGTTTGACTCCATCTCCCTTTCCTGCAGCACTCCCGCCTTGTTTTGTTTTTTTGATTTGCTGACCTTGTTTTGTCATGGGGAAACAAACCTCCACGTCTGGTTGAACAAGTGAAGCTTTGTCATCACAATGCAAAGCTGCGAGAGAAAACAATAAACAGAGGGATGTGTTCTTGGAAGAATACATACGCTGTCGAGGGGGATCTACTGTGGTGGATTTCCGAGAGTAAACACAAGCAGTTTCGACGTTCAAGCCTTGTTGAGTCAAAGCTTCCGCAATCAGTCTCTGAGTTGGACTAAGCCGAGGTGAATTCACATCCACATACGGAGCGCACATGACTTTGTTGCCTGTGTCCATGTAACGTTCCGACCCTTCCTTTTGGAGTGTCGAAGCACTGTGATGGTTGTGTTGCGTTTGAAAAAAAGCCTTGAAACACAGACATTCAATAAGCAATGGCTGGAACAAGGCCATATTGAGAAATGCATACTTACCAATGATTGTGTGATCAATTCCATATCGAAAACATTTGGTATTGTGATGATCTCATCTCTTGGAAAATGTTTCATGTCCAATGATTGGAAGAGTTGTTTTCTTCCTGGACTTCTCCTTGATAAATCTCTGAATTGAGAACTGTGCTCGATAAATAATTCTTGGAATCTTTTTCTCAAAGCCGCTGAACATCGCAACAACGAAATGGTCTCCTTCTCTTCCAATTTCACTTTCTTTTTCTGCACTCGCAATTGATCTAACTCATTAGAAAGCAAAATTGACTCACATTATCTAGATATGCTTTAATTGTCGCTTTTCCATGTGCCGATTGCCTATATAGTCGTCCTTGTTGTCGATTGCACTCTACACGCTTTTGTTTTTTGGCGAACAGTTCATCTTGTGAAAGTTCCATTCGCTTTCTGCCAACTTGCTTTTTGCCTGGCTGTTCCACTGAAGGTTGAACAGGCCGTGTGTCGCCTTCATTGGAGGTTTGGAGTCCCACAGTCCCAAAGATGTCACCAACTTGTTTATCAACGCATAAAACATTCATTTCTAATATAGAATTATGCTTCGGTTGCCGAATCATAATTCTATATTAGAAATAGTCTCTGTCACTACAAGGCAAAAAAAAATGGAAGAAAAAATCAGTGAAAGCGAAGGTGGAGGACAACAATTGCATCATCTGGGAAGTGGGCTCTATGGCACGTATGCAGATTTGCGTGAATCGAACATGGTTCGAAATCAAGAAAAGTTAATTTCGTTGGGATTTGGATCTGCGAGATTACCTGAACCAAAATCTGTCAAAAGAAATGTTGACATTCTTGATACATCGGAAAGACAACATCAAGGGAAAAGGAAGAGCAGTCGTATTGCTAAACATGCAACGAACACTGTTGGAGAGAAAGAAGAAGCAGTCAGAGTTTTGTCCTGTGTTTTTTGTGAAATAAAGTCGCCGTTTGACTACAAATATTCAGCAGCAATGGACTGGATGAAAACACACTTGGAAGATAATGCTGCATGTTTGGTAGCTCAAAAAGAGCATGACAATAAATCCCGAAAAAGAAAGCTTCGAGTTGAAGACGAAAGGGATAGGAGTATTATGGGTGAAGACAATTTTTTATGCTGCAAGAATGAATTGTGCAAATGGAAGGCAAAAAAAACTGGCAGTAGTTTGACAGACAGGCAAACACTGAACGGACATTACAATGGGTGTCAGTTCAAAACACTTGTTCCAAAGGAACGACGCCATACTTGTCAGGATGAAGAAAGAGGTTATGTGGATGGGGATGGTGGGCAATGTTATGACGACGAAAAAGAAGAGGAAAATCCCATTTCCGTGTTTGATCTTGGGGATGATCGCATTTCCATCATTAAAAGTTCTGTCGATGATATGGCTCGGACACCTCAAGCAATATTGAACATTTTGCAACCTCTCCTTGACATGATGGGAGTACCATCTGGAGTACCATCTGTGTCAATTGCACACCAAGAAGCATCTCCGCAACTTGCAAGTTCACTGTTGCAGCCGTGTTCGGATTCAGATATGTCATTGATGGAAAAGTCTGACAAAAGAATATTCCTCATCCAGCAAAAGATTTTGGCATTACTTGCAAGCCCGACCAGGATGAGAAAAGACAAGGACGTAACAATTGTGTTGCAGGTTTACAAGACTGGTGTTGATTTGGGTCTTTCGGATTCTGGGGGAGACAAATTCTTGGCAACATTAAAGGCAGTGCACGACAGAGCTACATCAGAAGCTACATCAGAATTGGCAATCGAATCGGATTTCGAATCGGATTTGATTGGTACCGGTTTGCATCAGAATTGGAAATCGCTGAGACAGGCTGTTGAAGGCGATCTCTTTACAATATGGAAATTACATTGCAAACAAATTCCTCTTCCAGAAGGATTATTCCCTGTCGAAGATCTCGATGGAAAGGCCATAAATCATCTTGACACATTCCATTATCACATATGGGATCAACTTGCTGCTGCTTGTCTGCAAATCAATGTGGATGAATTTTTCTTCAAACCAAATCCAGTTTTTTCCAAAGCGTCAGCAGATAGTTCAGAACAACATAGGATTTATGGACCATATTCGAGCGGGAAGTTATTTGAAGATATTTCTCAAGCGACAACCCACAAGTTTGGGTCCGGAGCGGTTTCTGTGTGTGTTGGTTTTTTTTGGGATGAGGCCATGGCAGGAAAAAGACATACAGCGTGCCCGTTGTCTATGACGATCATGAACGCGTTTGGGGACTCATACCGCACTATTTTCTTGGGGATGTGTCCAGTTAAACTTGCGTACACTGATCATTATCTTGGAAAACTGTTAGCGAAAGGTAAACCGCATCCTCCAACCCAGGCGGGAATAAAATTTGCTCTTCGGTATGCTAAGCGTCAAGCACTATTGAAATACCTTTACACAGTTCTTTTGCCCCTAAAAGTCCACGACAGCACTGGTTTCAAACTCCAAATCGGTCAAGGTAAATTCTTTACTTCAAGATTGCTGACAAATATGATATTCAGCCTCATGTGGTATTTATATTTCATTTAGGCCACAGAGCTCGTGAAATTACTGCGTTTTTTCGAATTAGCCACATGATGGGGGACAACGCTGCTCACAACGACATTGCGAGTATCAAAACCTACAGCAATGGGGGTCGGTGTCGCAAATGCAACGAGATGAACTGCAATAATGTTGATCCTCTGTGTCCTCGTTGCAAGCCGAGGGATCCCAAGGTCATGTCCGCTCTCTGTGAGCAATTGGGAAAATACGAGATTGAAAAGTTCTTGGAAAGCTGTAAAGCGCCAGGCTCTCGCAATCGTATTAGTCAAGGCAAAAGACAATTGCGGAACAAAGTGATTGAATTGGGGTTGAGAATGGGAGTTATTGCTGGTTACAACCCAATGATTGACTTGTTTGATACTCTGTCGGCAGTTGGAGTGAATGACCTTTACAAAGCACTTCGCATTGACTATCTCCATACATTATGGAAAGGGATGCTTGAGTATGCTGTCACGTACACTCTTCAGATTGTGTTTTGTTTCAGCAGATCCCCTGGAGTTTTTGGTGAGGATTATCGCGAGGTATTTGCCACCCTGGACAATCGCATTTCCAAATTTCCAATCAAGGAGAGCTTGCATCCTGTAAAATTGGTGCACTTGAAGTCAGTATCCAACTTGATGAAGGCTGAAGCTGTACAGGGTCAACGAACAGGACGTGGCACTGGTGTTATCACTGGCTCATTTCCAGGTAACGAAATGCCAAACTTGGCTTTACAGTTGATGATCTGCATTGGGGAAAAGGGCAAAATCATTCCTACTCGCACGATTTTAGGTCTCTATGGTCGATCATACAACCCTACTGCGGTTGTCATTGCAGCATTGTCCGCTTGTCTCAATGTTGAGTTCTACTCGCACGCAAGAGTCCTCAGTGCCGTTCAGCTAAAGTCCTACTATGCTGATATTTTTGATGCGAAGCGGAAGATTATTCTGCTTTTTGACATGAAGCAAAATTTGTTGCGACGTGCGGGAATTTTGAAACCAAAGTCCAGTTCCTTAGTGCTTCCTTCGTCTTCATCCAGTTCTTCCAGTTCTTCCAGTTCCTCCTCTTCTGCACTTTATGAACTTCCTCGCGTGCTGAAAAATCACCTCATGGAACATATTCCAGAGCAAATCGAAGATCTTGGTGCTGAGTCAAAACTGTTTTGCAGTCAATTCGGAGAGCAGGCCCATCGTCAATTGGTGACTAAGTCTTATGAACACTGCAGTAAAGTGGGCGAAACACAAATACAAGAGATGTGCGGCTTCAATTTAAAGCATGAACATTTGCAGCGTCTCACGGACGCACGAAACATATTGACAAGAGAAAAGGCAAAAAAAAAGAAATCTGAGGCTAGCACTATCTTCCAATTTCAATTGTGTTCCAAGTTGGGAAAGGTCTTATTGGCTTACACGCCATCTCAAGTGTTTGTGTCCGTCCATCGAGATGAGATGAAAAGGAAAGGGATGGCGGCGATTTTGGGGCGTTGCTCAGGGAAGATTCCATACCTACATCCTCTTCTCTTGCCACAAGAAATTCGTGGTCAGCTGATGTACTGGAAAGATTTGGAGAGATCAAATTCATTCGCCGTCAAATGGTTCAAAGCATTTACTGAGCCAGAAGAAACACCACACCGAGTAGCAACACTTCACCTCCTTGGAGGCATCACTTGTCATGGCCACGAGGACTCTGGTTGTAAACCATTCCACATCAGAGCAAACGCATATTATCGAGGCAATTCAAGAATGCATGACTTGCCTGGTTCAACTGAGTCAGTCTTCAGTTCCTTGGAGATAGACTACGACGAGAGTACTTATGCGGAAGGAGATGAGCAGACCACCTTTGTCAAAGTTTTTGCTATTTTGGATTTTGGGCTGCAATCTAGTGGAAAAATTCGAAATGAGCAATGGCTTATTGTTTGCAGGTATAAGAAATTACAGAAGCAATCTCATTTACCCTTTAGTTCTTACCAGTTTGAGATGAAAAGCAAAAAAGGAGGGCTTGGACTCGATATTCTTCCTTTGAGTGCAATCAAAAGACCGACGTTTATGACACCTTCTGCTGACGGAGCGAGTGTGGAAACAAAAGACAATTTTGCTGCAATGATTTTCCACTGCATTCCGTTCAATCGTTGTGTGAAAACTGATAATTCCTTATCCACCAGTCATGAGGTTTCTGGAGACGACATGGCCGCAGTAAACACACAATTGGGGGTCAAGTCAAGTGACTGTATGAATGTCACTACTGATTTTTTGTTCGATCCGAGAAGGGACGTTGGTGGTAACGATGAAGACATTATCTCAGACTTTTCAGAATCTGACAGTGACCAATCAGACTCCAATGACTATGATTGGGGATCATAGATGTTTTGAATTTGTGAAGTGTTTGAACAAGTTTAAAAGAGTGTATATTTTGTTTTAATTATAAAGTTAATATTGTAAAATTTCATGCAACAAGAAATTGACCAATCAGTTCATACCCCCATGTCAAAAACGACACTGCGCTTACAGCTCGTCGAAGAAGGAAAGCGCAACAAGGTTTCGTACTCTCCGTGAATGTCATCCAGACTAATTGTCCACCGTTTCCCTTTGTTTTTGAAGAATGATGTGGTCTTGAAGTGATTGCTCAAACACTCAACATTTTGTAAACCCAATGCTGTGTAGTCGAGAGGGGTTTGGGTCTTTTTGTCAATCTCTCGTGTCAAATTCTTGGTGAGCTCCAGCGAATGAAAGACATTTAACATATTGTCGCCGTTGACGCGGCGGAGGTACCTCAGCAGTGTTCTTCGGCAATACTCAAACACAGTTGCAAGAACAATATTGTGGATGATCATAGCTGAGGGGTTGACGTCTACCATCCATTTCCTCAAATCTACCTGCAGAGCGGCTGATTTCCAATTATCTGCACTCAACACAACAAACCCACACGCTAATGGTGTCTTTTCCCCCTTGTAGTTCCAAAGCGAAAGCTTACGGCTTTCCCTGGATTCTTCAATCGTCGAATAATAGATTTCCTCTCCGTGGCTCAAACTTGTGGAAATAACTCGGAAATTTTTGAATACATTTGCGTTTGTCATGGGGAGCTCCGCAAGTGCGATGCAGGCATAAAGTGCTGTTCCTCTTTCGGCATGGGGATTAAACAATTGTCTCCCGCAAAGCCTTTTGAGACCCGAATCAGATTCTCCATTGCCATGTTTGAGCTTCACAACAACATCACCTTCACTGGGACATTCACTCAAAACAGCGCCAGCGCAACTCGAAACAGAACCATCTTCATCATCGCCACGTTTGCGCCTCACACCAACATCACCTTGTCTGGGACATTCAACCGAATTAAATAACGACGACGATGACGACGACGACGACCTCAATAACGAATACGATCCTGCGGCTTTCTGTCCATCGGCGACAGCCTTTGCCAAATTCTCTTCACCTCTTCTTTCACAAAAGTTTGTCAGAATGGAGATGTTGGCAGGGGCCTCCTCCTCCTTCTGTTTTTTTTTGTTTCAATAGCAATCGCTGATGATGAAACGGCCACTGTCGCTAATATCGACGACGAAACAGCGCCAGCGGGCCTCGAAACAAAACAATCTTCATCACCGGCACGTTTGCACTTCACACCATCATCGTCACTGCGCCTCGAAACAGAACCATCTTCATCACCACCACGTTTGCGGCTTGCATCTTCACACCGCATCGAAACAGAAGCATCTTCACTTTTCCGAACTCCAATCACCATGACAATTTGATGGCCTGCATCCGCTTTCCATCCTGCCTTCTGAATAGGAACTTGAGAACCGAGAGTCTTTTCAAGGTCGTCAACCTTTCTTCGCACAACGGTATCGCCATCGTGAGCAAGGCAATAGGCAACAAAGTGGTCAACACGATCAACAACCGTTTTCATAACAACAGACTTGATTTCAAAAGTTACTACGCCAATGTGAAAACTTTCACCAAGTTTAATCGGAGCGTATACTTTCTTGGCAAAACTATTTCCAAACGCTAAAGTGCTTGCTGCGGTTTTTATCATAACGTCAGGAGATTGACTTCGAAGGTAAGACTCTCTGTTTTTTTGCATGAACTTGCACAAAATTGCTCCGACCATTACGTCGCACTGAGAGGCAAGTGCACTTGTACTTCCATCAGAAACAGTTGAGTTCGATGTTTTGAGCGCTGGAAACAGAGAAATTAACCATTCGGGAACGCTGCTGATAATAGCGGCTCTGCAACCGATTTTCGATGTGCTTTCAAACAATTTTAGAGCCTGTTCGATACCGAGATCCTTAACAAACTGTTCAAAAGTTGTAGTGAGTTGATCAACTTCGGAGTCGACAAGTGCATTTCCAGTGCTGTCAAACAAAATAGATTTGTCACCATTTGGCTTCAAATATTCATGAAACAACTTCTTGGCCAAAACCAACCACGTAGTATCTTGGCTTTCACCCACTGACGAAACAATCCGATTCAAATCTCTGGTAAGACATAGTTTCGCCCATGGTGACTCAGAAACACATGGGGGAAATGGATATGTAATGTAAGCTCTTTTCAAAAAATGATTGAATCCCCCTGAGGTGAAGTTCCAATCCGGTTGTATTCCCAAGCAAATAAGCTGCTGTGAAGAAGAAGTGTGAAAATCACCCTCGCTTGCCAAGTTTTTTGCGTCCAAAATATCTTGCAAAGACGCCATTGTTGAAGTGTGCGAGCAAAAGTCGAAACGATAAGACGATGCAGAGGTTCCGCTTGTGCATCGAAAAAAAGCCTCCTGCAATCTATTGAGACGACATCCAGGATTATCAGAAACGATAAAAGCAAAAAATTCACTGGCATCCAAAAGTAAGTCACGTTGAGTTTGTGAACCCTGTACCAAAGTTTGACATTCCCGTTGTATGTCCCCCGCATAATGGACTGCAAGGTCAGTGATTGGCAAAACTCCTGATGAAGCAAAATTTCCGGGATCGGAAGTCATCAAAATAAGAGTTGAAAACAATTCTTTGTTGACGGAGTCAAGATCTTTCCATTCCTCGTAGCTCAAACCTTTCCAAATCCCCGATGCAGCTGTGGCAAAGGCGAGTGACGAATACACGGAATTCTGATAGCACATGTTCTCATAATTTTGCAAACACAATAAGCTTGATTCACTCCACGTCCGGCGAAGAGAGGGCAGAAATTTAACCACCCTATCAGAACTAAATAACAAATTGTAAAAAGCCAAACGTCGAGTTTTAATTCCATCGTCTTCCATCCTTCGATAATCTTTTCGGTCTGTGAGTCCACACCGTTCAACAAGACGAGCAACACGTTTCTTGAAGTCCGAGACCGTTTCGATTGTCTCTTTGTCAGTGGACGCTGAACCAACCACAGATAGTGGATTCCTAAAAGGAGCATCGAAAACCTCAGTGGAAGAACTACAACGCACTGAAACATCCTCAGAAGCGGCAAGAAGTTGCTCCAGTAATTTTTCACAGATGTTATCCACAGCTTCAATAGCACGCAAAACTTCTTGTGGCAATTTTCCCTGAGTGTTGGTGCCTGGTAAAGAAAGGAGCCAAAAATGGTTTTCATTCCGATAAGAATAGATTCCAAGTCTAGCGTAATCAATAATCTTTGTGACATCCAGATTCATCGCATATCCCAATGCCGCATAACCAGAGTGTACTTCTGAAAAATTCTGAAGGAGTCCAGTGCTGCAACTCCAGCCATCCATTTCCCATCCACGATCAAACCAGTTTTTTTTGTCCAGGTGAACTGAGGAACCCTCCTTTTTCTCCCTGAACTGAGATGTCATAGCATTCGACGCAGCCCGTGCTGCTGCGACAATAGCGCTGCCCTTCTTTACTTTTCCAGTATTCTTGCAGTGTTCAGTGACAGCTGCCGTTTGCACACGAACATATTCCGCAAATTGCTCGCGTTCGACTTTTCCATAGAAATCTGGTTTCTCAGCCTGGACCTTCCCATCTTTAGTGAAATGTTTCCTGTCTCCACTGGCGATCCTGTCTCCATTATAATCAACAATATAACCACACCACCCGAATGCATCGGTTAAATCAGCCTGATTTCCGTCGCCACGAGCTTGATCTTCCGGCATTTTTCTGAAAGCTGTGAAAATCCGCAGCTCTGCACTTAAAAATGCATCAAAAATGTTTGATGTCATGTCTCCTCCTTTGCGCAATTCGTCATAAATTCTAACAGCCAAGATATGCAAATCATCTTTTCGTTCCACAACTTCAACCTCATCGCGCTCAAGTTCAAGAACAGACTTTTTGCCAAAACTTCCAACAAACCCAACAAGAAAATTTTCGTCCAAACTTTTTCCAGTAATATTTTCTGTGAATATTTTTTGCAGCCATTTTCGAATATCTTCGGTCGATGCCCTTTTCAGATTTCCAATGGCAAGTTCCGTCGATGTTGACTTCGTGAAGTGAAAAGACGACGACGACGACGACGACAACAACGACGACGACAACAACGACGACGACAACAAAGACGACGACGACGACGACAACGACAACGACGACGACGACGACGACGACGACAACAACGACAACGAAGTAGAAGAAGTAGTAGAAGAAGAAGAAGAAGATGACAAAGACGACGACGATGACGACGACGACGACCTCGATGGCGAAAACGATCCTGCGGCTTTCTTTCCATCGGTGATATCCTTTGACAAATTCTCTGCACGTGATCCATGTGCCTCGTCAGAGTCGGAAGTGTTGGGGCCCTGCTCCTTCTTCTGTTTTTTCTTTGGTTGCCTCGCAATTACTGATGACGCTACGGCCACCGTCGCTAATAGTGATATCGACGACGACGACGACGACGACGAGGACGTGAACGAAGTAGAAGACGACAAAAGCGACGACGATAACGACGACGACGACAACGACGACGAACTCGATGGTGAAAACGCTGACGCTGACGCTGCAGC
>Ga0209500_10003413_pt1 | contig 10865 bp, 6 predicted proteins | sample S_140212_EF_Meta_FD_187323 | JGI IMG/M metagenome (GOLD analysis project Ga0209500, IMG submission 187323) | Freshwater microbial communities from Lake Simoncouche, Canada to study carbon cycling - S_140212_EF_MetaG (SPAdes) (version 2) | ecosystem: Environmental > Aquatic > Freshwater > Lake ...
CACTTATGGAAATACAAGAAATGTAAATCTTGGTACAAATGATAGTTGTGGATCATGGCCTACAGCCTATTATTGTATTGGATGCGCATATTACAGTCACGAAGTTAATTCTTGTACAGGTAATGTAAGAAACACTATATTGATAAGTAGTGATAGCACAAGTTGTGGAGGATGTTGTGGTCAAAGTACAGCTGCAACCTGGACTAATGAAGGATCTGCTTATTGCGAAAGTTGTGTATCTAAACAACTACAACGTGATACCAACCCTTGCTCTCCTACATATAACCAAACAAGAGTTATAAATAGTGGTAGTGCTTGTAATACGTCTGCTAACTGGGTGAATAGTGGAAATTATAATTGTTATTCAACTTGTAATAAATATAATGTTGAAGTTGACAATAATCCTTGCTCATCGACTTACAACCAAACTCGTCAAGGATCTCTAGTAGAAAGTAATTCTACATTCTGTGGAGGTTGCTGTGGTCAGTCCACATCTCCTAGTTGGACTAATGAAGGATCTGCTTATTGCGACAACTGCGTATCTAAGCAATTACAGCGTGATACTAACCCATGTAGTAGTACTTATAACCAAACAAGAGTTATAAATAGTGGAACTGCATGTAACTACACAGCTAACTGGGTTAATTCAGGCTCATATGATTGCTATGGATCATGTACTAAATATAATGTTGAGGTAGATAACAATCCTTGTTCATCAACGTATAACCAAACTAGACAAGGCTCAGTTGTAGAATATAATTCTACATTCTGTGGGGGATGTTGTGGTCAAAGTACAGGACCTAATTGGGTAAATAATGGAAGTACATTCTGCGATGGATGTAATTTACAACAACCACAAATAGATAGCAACCCTTGTTCTGCAACTTATGGAGACACAAGAAATTTAGATTTAGGAGTTAGCACAGCTTGTGGAGTTTGGGTTCAATCTTTCTATTGTGTAGGATATGACAAATGGTCTAGGGAAACAAACTCTTGCACAGGAAATGTGCGTGATGAGCATTTAGTAGAAGTGAATAGTGCTTATTGTGGATATGTTCCACCTCCAACTTGTAGAACTTACCAAATAGTAGGAGATTATGCAGACCAATCTGTAGATGGAGTTTACACTAATTGTGCTGGAGGTAGTGATAGCTTCTCATTCTTTGGTGGTCCAGGTACAGTGGGAACTGTATGTGCTCAAACATCAACTGTGTATATTACAAGTGGTAATGGGTATGCAACAGATATAGGAAGTTGTTCGTAATTAATAATCAATAACAAAAAAAAAATAAAAATATGAATGTCTTAATAACATTAACAACAGCAGGTGCAGATACAGGACCTTTTAATTTGTATTCAAACACAGATAGTTATGTTACAGCTTTTGAAACAGGTGTTGCAAAATCTGCATTAGTTGCTGGCTATTTAAGTACATTAGTGCCAGCAGGAACGACATATGTACGTGTAAAATCTACAGGACTCTGTACTAACTATATAGATATATATGTTACAGGTTCTGTTACTACCACAACTACAACAACTGCTACACCAACTACAACTACGACAACAACTGGTGGATCTACAACAACTACTACGTCGTCTTCTACTAGCACATCAACTAGCACATCAACTAGTACGTCTACAAGTACTTCTACAAGTACTTCTACAACAACAACTACCACTACAAACATTTTAGTTTCTTGTGAAGAGTGGAGAAATGATACACTTGAAGAAGCAACTATAACTTACACTCCTTGTGGAAGTATTACTCCTGTTAGTAATTACGCTTTAGCAACTACATCTAGTGTATGTGCTGTTTATGGTTCTATAACTGTTACAGTGGGTGGTCCATTAACATTAGTTGGCTCATGTACTGTGTAATTAAGATATAAAAAATCCTGTTTGTTGGTTTACAGGGTTTCTCCCAGAGTGTAAAATCTCTGGGAGTTTTCATTTTTATAACTAATTTGATTAAACTATATAATTAACTCAGTTACAATTATTTGGTAAATACAAAAATTAATTTATATATTTAGGACAATTTAACTAAACTACAACTAGAATGACTGAGAATCAGGATATGCTTTCTCATCTTGGAGCACTTCTAAGAATGAAGAAAAGCAAAGCATTCTACGCTGAAAGGCTTGGAATCACTGAACAAGAAGTAGATGAATTGTTGAAAGAGCTAAAAGAAAGAGATCAAGAATCTAACAATACGTTGAAAACAACTGCATCTAATTATGAAGCAGTAAGGAAAGTTAATAATGAAAGAGGAACAATTGAGAGCACATTAATACTTGATTTTGAACCAAAGGATGACATAGAACTAGCTACTCTACACAAGATTAATCTAGATAAATATGTAATCACTAACTACTGGTCTAAACTATTACCTAATGGTAAGTTTACATCATCAGTCTTCTCTAAGAAAAAAGAGGCTAAGGATTACACAGCTGAGGACTTTGCAAAGTTTTTAGTTAATTATAAATCCAACTACATACCCCAACCAGAACCAAGGCTAGAACGTACTAGACTAATAGATGTCGAGATATCACTATCTGACTTTCATTTAGCAAAGAGGCATATTGATGGAGATAATTCACCATCTGTTAGATGTAAGAGATACTTCAGTACAGCTGTAAGTCTTGCATATGATGTAAAAGCATTATATGATATTGATAGAATTGTATTCCCAATATCAAATGATTTCTTTCATACAGATAACTATCATGATCAAACAACTGCAGGTACTCCACAAGATACTATTGTTGACTATGCTCATGAATATGAACTAGGATTTGCTCTACTTGTAGATACAATTAAAGCATTAAAGACTACTTGTAAAGAAGTGCATGTAGTGTTAGTACAAGGTAATCATGATAAGACTAAGTCTTATTATTTAGCTCATGCTCTAGATGTTTACTTTCACTCAGATCCTAATATATACTTTGATAGAGAACATGGTGTAGTGAAGGCTACAATGTTAGGAGAAACATTTATTGGTTATCATCATGGTAACTGCAAGATTGAGGATCTTCCTCTATTGTTTGCAACCCATCCTGATTACAGTCAGATGTTTGGATGTGCTAAGTATAGAGAGGTGCATACAGGAGATAAGCATCATTACATGGCTAAGGAAGTGAAAGGGGTAAGAATACAACAGATGCCTAGCTTGTCAGGAACTGATAGGTGGCATCAAGATAACAACTTTGTTCATAGTGTTAGAGCAGCACTTGCTTTAGTTTATGACAAACAGTTAGGTAAGATTTGTGAATTTGAAGAAAGAATATAACAATGGCAACAGTAAGAAAATTGGTTTCAGATGTACGTGCAATGCACAGATTATTATCAACAGATGCGTTGATAACAGATAGAGCTATTGCTTCTGAGTTAAAGAACAACACCATCTTACTAGTTAAACGTGAAACAAATCTTCGTAGACTTTGGTCTACAGATACATTATTTACAACAATTCCTTGTTTAGAATTAGAACAAGTGCCTATTACTGAATGTTGTGATTTTACAGATGATTGTACAATTGCTAGAACTAAATTAAAACTTCCACGCATATCAGAGGGTAACTATCAATATCTTATTCAAGGTGTTTGGTCTATCAATGCAATGGGTGGTATGGGTAAAAAGTTTAAAGATATATCAATAAACAGATATCTTAACTTACTTAAGTTACCAATCATCAAGAATGAGAGCTACTATTGGATTGTGAACGATTATCTCTACCTAACTGACCCATTGGTTCAGAAGGTTAGAATCGCTGCCTTATTCGAAGAGGATATCCCTAATGAAGTGAGATATTCAGGAGAGTGTGGTGCACAAGTTACTGATGCAGAGTGGTGCTTAAATCCTTTAGATAGAGAATCGTTTTGCCCAGGGTATTTAGAAAAACAAGTATTAGAACTTACATCTCAGAAATTGTTAAGCACATACTTCAGACTTAAAGAAGACTTAACAGAAAATGGTATAGATGGTCAAGCTACTAATGCACCAGCAGGAAGCTAATGAGAGTAAAAATAGACTGGAGAAGTTCCAGTAAAGACAACTACAAAAACTTCTGTAAGAAGTACACATCAGTCAAAGTAACATTTGATGAATGGAGAAACATCATCTATTCATTCAATGAACATTTCAAAAACTACATTCTTGAAACTGGAGAAAAAGCAAAGCTACCTTTTGGCTTTGGTGAATTCTCTATTAACAAGAAGAAGCGTAAGAAGTTCAAGATGGTTGATGGAGAAGAAGTCATAAACCTACCAATTGATTGGCAGAAGAGCAAAGAGAAAGGTAAGAGAATATATAACTTTAACTATCACACAGAAGGTTATTTCTTTGGTTGGATGTGGTTTAGAGATACAGCAAGAATAAGAAACATTGATCTCTGGTATTTTAAACCTACTAGAACAACATCAAGACTCTTATCACATTATATTAAGACTGACGATAAGTATCAGCATATTTACAGAGAGTGGAAAAAATAAAATAAAATGGCATATTACTACAAATACAATTTCATTTCTCCTGAGCCTGTATACTCTACAGTGAAAGAAGAGCTTAAAAGCTACTTCGATACAGGAGCAGTTGATGACTTATTGTTCCCTACTTACCTTGACAAATGTCTAAAGAAGTTAGGTAGAGCCACTTATGTTATTCAAGAAACAATCTTAGATGTAGTTGATTTTGAAGCTAGACTTCCAGATAACTTTATATCTGTAAGAGAGGCATGGATGTGTTCAGAAGATACATCTAACTATCCATATCAAACTCCTAACTCATTCTATTCTCAAGCAGCAACATCAACAACTATTCAAGTTAGTCCTATTGTCTATGGAGGTCCTTCATGTCCTAGTACATGTTGTGGTAATGTAGGATGTGATGGTTCATGTATGCCTGAGATAATGCAGACAGTATATAAAACTAATCAACAAGCTTACAGATCTATTACTAGACAAGCATTAATGCAACCAGGAAATATTAATGGACGTAACAATTGTACATTAGACTATGGTGGTAATGCTTGGGAGTTTAACAATAATGCAGGACCAATTAATTTACAAAATACACCATTCTCTTCACAAGCAAACTCGTTTGACATTCGTGATAATAAATTTGTCACTAATGTAAGGAATGCTGTTGTTCATTTGATATTTTATGTTACAGAATACGATACAATAGGTAATCAAATGATTCCTGATAACTATCGTGTTAGAGAATTTGTAGAAGCCTTTCTTAAATATAAAGTTTTTGAAACCCTATCTAATCAATTAACAGATGAGACGTTTGAACAAATACAGAAAAAACTTGCTTATTATAAAAGCCTTTATGATGAAGCATTCATTATGGCAGACATTGAAATAAAGAAACAAGATGGCTGGGCTAAACAACGTAGAATAAAGAACGATTTGAACAGATTCAATATGTACGAACTGCCAAATAGATCATATAGATATGGCTGGAGAAGAAACAACTAATAGGAGTAACATAACGCAAAATTACAATGCTGGCCAAACTGGTTTGAACATGGATAATACCCTTGGTCAAATTAAGAAGGGTACACTTACGTATGCATTAAATGCTAATGTTGAAAACTTTGATTCCAATTCTGTCAACTATCAGAATGAGGAAGGGAATGTTCCATGCACAGATGAAAATGGTATATTGTTTCCAGATAAAACAATTGTTATTGGTACACACTTTATTAATGAGCAGAACAAGCATATATTTTTTCTTGTAAACACTGAGACAGGTGGTTCAGAAATAGGACAAATTGCTAATAACAATTGTGTTTATACAACTATTCTAGCTGATGATTGTCTTAGCTTTGATATAAATTATCCTATACAAAAAGCTGTACACAGATTAACAAACTGTACTACAGAAATTTATTGGACTGATGGAAAGAATCCTAGACGCTATCTTGATATAGATAATCCTCCTACTACAGACATCTGTAATAATCTAAAGATACAACCAAATTTTCCTGTACCTCAATTAACTATAACAGATGTAGTTACTGGAGGTGAATTAATTTCTGGTACATATCAGTTTGCTATTCAGTATTGCGACGCTGTAGGTTTTGGATATACGTCTTACTACTCTGTTACTAATCCTGTTTCTATTGCTAATACACAAATTGAAACATTAGAGTTTAACTATCCTGTTAACAGATCTATTATTGTAAACATTTCCAATCTTGATGAAGCAGGGCATTTTGAATATTACAATCTTGCTGTAATCAAAACAATTAATGGAATTACTTCTGTTGAATTAGTAGGTACATATAATATAGATGCAGCTACTAATGATGTAACATACTCTGGACAAAATCAAACACAAATAAGACTTGCTATTGAGGATATTTTTGAAAAGTTTCCTTATTATGATATAGCTCAAGATATTACTGTTGTTCAAGATATATTAGTTTGGGATCAACTAACTAGTAATGAGCGTATAAACTATCAAACAATTGCAGCACAGATAGATTTAAAATGGCAAACTTATAAGATTCCTGCAGGTGAAACCTATGCTGATGAACTTAATTCTGCTAATCTTAGAGGCTATCTTCGTGATGAGGTTTATCCTTTTGAAATTGTGTTCTTGTTAAAGAATGGTAAGCAGACAGATGGTTTTCATATTCCAGGTCGTGACTTTATTCAATTAATAGATGGTGTACATATTTTAGAAACTGATCCTGATTTTATTGGAGAACCAGAACCTGGTACTAATTATGCTCCTAAGTGGAAAATATATAACACTGCTTATGGAAATACTCCTGCTACAGGAGCTTCAATAAACAATGCTACACCATATGAATATGGTGAGTTTGCATATTGGCAATCAGAAGAAGACTATCCAAATAATGAAGTATTTACAACAGCAGGATTAACTGGTCCTATTAGGCACCATAAGTTTCCTGATGTTCTTGTAAGTCCCATATTTGAAACTTCTACTCCTCCTATTATATCTGGTGAATATCAAGTAACACTACAATCTAGTCGTGCTGTATATCCTATTGGTGTATTAATTGATACAGAACAAGTACAAACATTAATTCAGAATTCTAATTTAACTGACACTCAAAAAGCAGACATTGCTGGATTTAAGATTGTACGTGGTAATAGATCAACTAATAAGTCTATTGTAGCTAAAGGTATTCTTCGCAATGTAGGTAAATATAATAGAGAAGGAACTACATATTATTTTCCTAACTATCCATATAATGATTTAAATAAAGATCCATTCTTATCAGAATTAAATGTTTCTGATAGAGATAGTAAAGCATATGCTTATAATTCTCAATCAGTATTATATTATATATCATCTGTATTTCTTCCAGGATCTGTAACAATCACTGATTGTAATACAGGAATTGTTAGAGATATACCATTAGTAGTTGGTGGTCCTACAATTGGAGTGTGCTCACTCACCTATCCTAAATTAAATGGTGGTGCTACAGCAAGTATTGATAACCCAGTACCATTAACTATCTGTGTAGGTTTTACTTCAGATTCAAGTACTACATTTGGATATCGTAATGCATATACAGCAGCAAGTGAAACTATTACTGTAACATTAGCAGATGGTATTGTTTACAAATTAGTTAACTCGTTCTATCCTGTTACATATAATTCTGGATCTAAGAATTATACAATTACAACAAGTGATCTTATAAATCCATTAACTCTTCCTAATAAATTAGATGCTTTCAATACAGAAGAATCTAAAGTTAGGATGGTATTTAATTCTCCTGAGACATCCTTTGGTCAACCATCATTAGGAAGTGTTATTAAGTTAGAGAACGTAATGTTTGGTGCAGGAATAGCTCACTTTGCTGAGGTTAAAAATAATGCTAGATATAAATTCCTTAACAGAACTATACAACAACAAGCATTAAGATCTAGTTTTGATCTTGCTAATTCTGTAGCTCCATTTGATGCTAATGCGATGTTTACAACGTATCAAGCATATCTAACTATATATATTAATGGTATTAGTAGAAGAAACTTCTCTTGGTCATTTAACTCTGTAGCACAATATGATTATTGGGGTACTATTGGTAACTCTGGATTTAAACAACGTGAGTTAGATATATATCAATATGCAATACCTGGAGTTCAATCTGTATCAGATCTTTATGATTTAAATAACTTTCAAAGAGAATCTTCTGTATATTTAAAAACAGGATCTACTAATCCAGGTAATCAACCTCTTCCTTTTCCTAATGCTGTACCTTCTATAAGTGGTCTTATTAGTGATAGTTCTAGATATGTAGCATCTGAGAAGAATGCTTGTGGTACTCCTGAAGATCTTAAAGATATTAAAGTGGTTTCATATTATGGATCATTAAAGAATATTCTTCCTAGCCAATGGGGTCAGTTATATACCTATCAAACTATTGATACAGGATTCCAAGTTGACTTTGATAGTCTTCCTATTGGAGGACTAGCAACTGTATTTGGTGGTGATACTTTTATATCTAGATTTGGATTTAAAACAAAGCTTCCATTCTTTATTGATAATAGAGTTAATGCTCCTGATGATTCAGATGTGTTTTATGATGAGATTGGTAATGTTGCCTATCCTAGATATTGGCATTCGTCAAGGTCTATCTTAAGTAATTATGCTACTCCTGATAATACAAACTTAGATAATGTTATATCGATTAAAGCTACAGCTTTAGATTGTCCTAACAATCCAATATATTCTGCTACATCAACTACCACAACTACTACAACAGCTGTTCCTGGTAGTGTTACAACAGGATCTTTGAATTATGGATACACTGGTAAGATGTATCAATTTGCTTATGGTATACCATACTTCTATTGTGAAAGTTCTATTAATGTTGATTTACGTCAAGCTTTTAATAACAGAGAAGGAAACTTCTACCCACATGTAAGCTCAGGTATTCCTGACAACTGGTTACAACAATCATTTGTACCAATTGCTCAAGATAATACTTACTACTATAACGTAACTTATTCTAAACAGAATACAGAAAACAACTTTACACATCTTCCATTTAACTGGGATGATAATCAATGTAATGTTGTATTCCCTTTTAGAACTATATATTCAGAACCACAGAGTTCTGATCCAACAGTAAAAGTTAATAACTGGCTCATCTATCGTCCTATATCATATTTTGATTTTCCTCAAAACTATGGACCATTAGTATCTTTAGATGGTATACAGAACAAAGGGATCCTTGCTAGATTTGAGAACAAGTCATTATTGTACAATACAATGTTGACAATCAACACTAGTAATCCACAAGCTGCTTATATTGGTAATCCAACATTGTTTAGAAGTTCTCCTCCAATTGATTTTGCTGAGACAGATCTTGGATATGTAGGATCTCAAAATAAATTCTTGTTAAAGATTCCTCAAGGACAGATAACAATCGATGCTAAACGTGGACAAATATTTTTAATAACAGGAAGCCAAGCTGTAGATTTAACAGCATTTGGATCTGGAGTCAATCGTTTTATGACTGACCACTTAGCGTTTGAGATATTACGTTACTTCCCAGAAGCTGATGTTGATAATAACTACACTAAGATTGGATTAACTGGTGTGTTTGATAGTAAGTATGATAGAATAATCATTTCTAAACTTGACTATATTCCATTACCTGAATGGGTTCCAACAATGACTTACAATACTGTCACTAAAGAATATTATGTAGATGGTCAAATTGTACAATTATTAGATAGTAAATATTTCTGTAACAAATCATGGACTCTATCATTCAACATGAATACAAAAAGTTGGGTGAGTTTCCATAGTTATATTCCTAACTACTACATAGGGGAAAACAATTTCTTCTATTCAGGATTGAATCAAGGATGTGATCTTGACTTTGTAGCTGCTGAAGAAGTTATTACCTGCGAACCATTAACTGGAACTGCTTTAGTTTATACAACTACTACAACTAGTTCAACTAGTTCAACTACTACTACAACAACAACTGTATCAGTAAGCTGCACATTAGCTGGAAATGCTTCAACGCCTTAAATAAAATACAAATGAGTACATGTAATCCAAATTTAAGGAGATGTAATTTAGCAGGTACTGCTGTAGAAAGCTGTGCGTTAATTGGTAATGCCCTTTTGCAAATAAGAATCTTTGTTAAACTAACAGAAGCAGGTTACAGAACAGACTACTTTAATGTCACTGATGATTTAGGTAATGTTCTAGGAACCAATGTTTACAAAGAAGATTTGTGTGAAGGTATTTGGTATTACGTTCCTTACAATGCTACAGAGATTATTCTTGAATCATTAGGTAAATGTAAATTCTTTTTACATAAAGATATAATTCAGTTAAGTGCTACAGCAATTGCAAATCTTGAAAATACTCCATGTGTAATATCTAATACAGGAACACTATGGAGACATCTTACTGATACAAAATTAACTAACAACTACTATGGAAACATAGAACCTTATGTAATTGAGTACCCATTCTACTATCAATTCCAGGATGAGATACTTCAGAACGTTAAAGATTTTACTAGAGCATATAAATATCTCCCTATACCAGATGGTGTATTTAATGAAAATGCTAAGATTGAAACAAATAATCAATACTTTAATAAAGTAATTATATATAATGGTCAACAGTGTACAGGATTATTAGAACTGGTTCCTAAGCCAATGAATAACTTAGCTGCTTACAATAGTTATCCTATTTACAATACAGATAGTAAAACAATCACATATACAAAGAGTGATAGCTTTTATCAGTATAACACATTCTGGAATGTGGTTGTAAATAAGGCTCAGCCATTGTTCAGAACTAGTTGTGAATCATTGTCTATAGATAAAGTGTTAAACCAATCTAATATGGAC
>Ga0209500_10003418_pt1 | contig 10856 bp, 11 predicted proteins | sample S_140212_EF_Meta_FD_187323 | JGI IMG/M metagenome (GOLD analysis project Ga0209500, IMG submission 187323) | Freshwater microbial communities from Lake Simoncouche, Canada to study carbon cycling - S_140212_EF_MetaG (SPAdes) (version 2) | ecosystem: Environmental > Aquatic > Freshwater > Lake ...
ACTGGTTCGACCGAGTGGCGATGGAAGCACTAGACGGCATCCCCGTTAGTACAGCGGTTACGCTCTGGGGGAGCCTAGTGGTATGGGGCGAGACTGTCGAGCAGCTCGCCGCCAACATAGACTCAGTGTTGCTTCGGATATCCGAACATCAGTGAGTCCTGGACCATCCAAATAGGCATCCAAATAGGCTATTTGGATCCCTTTTCATCCAAATCCCTCGCCCCTCTCATCCAAATCGCTATCCAAAAGATGGAAGGTGTGATTTGGATGCCCGAGGGCATGGATCCAGAAAATCAGGGTGTTTTTACCAGATTGCACATCCAAATGCATCATCCAAAACAGGGATTTGGGTGATTGATCTTCAAGATCGCCCGAAATTTGATTTGGATAGTTTGGATAGCGTTTTGGATTGCCAAGTTTTGCTTTCAGATGGTATCTTTCGATGCCTGACCTCACTCTGCCTGTTTGCGAAGAAGAAGCCCGTGCCTTATTGTGAGTTTTTCGGTTTTTTATATCGACAAAAGTTGTCAAGTGCGTTTTCTTCAAACACGTAATATTTGGAAATAAAGGGAGTTTGCATATATTATTAAGGCGTTGCTCCAATTCTCCCTCTATAAAACTTCAAAAAAAATGAAAAAAATAGCAGGAAAACAGTTTACAAATTCACGACAGTTTGCAACATCAGCGGATGCGGAATCTGTCATCGTTGTTGTTGGGTCCAGAGCAGCTGCGAAAAGTGCAAAAAGAATGGTAAATGCTTCAGAAAAACTCAGCAGTGCTTTAGGAAATAAACAATATACGGGAGCGACGGTGGAAGAAATGGAAACAAGGGATTTTGGTGAGACCATTTGTTTTTGAGTGATTCCACAAAAACAATCCATTGAACAACTCTTCTTTTTCATTTCAATTTGTTGTCAAAAGTCGAGGGAGAACAAAGTCCTTTTGGAAAAAAACTAAAAACGGGAGAGGCAGTGGAGGAAACAGCAATACTGCACCAGGTTCATTCCAATCTTCAAGAAGTGTTTTTTCGTTTGCTGTTGTCAACGTAATCTTTGTTGAATTTGTTAGGCTCCTCTCGACAACCTAGCTGGTTGTAAAGAAGGAGTTGAATCTTTATTCACTATTCCAGAACTATTGCAATTCTCGTCGATTTGTGAGAGGAACCTACTTGATCCCGCTCCTCTCGTTGGCAAAGGTACACAACCTTTTCATGTCTTGCTTTTGCTTGTTTCACGTGAACTGATAATATGTCTTTATCTGCAGAATTTGTTTGTTGTGGTTGCGGAACGATTGGGAGCAACCCCGCTCACCTTTGTCTCAAATACAAGCGTCCAGTCTTCGCCCTGTATCGTTGCTTTCACCTTCACGACGACAGCTTTCCTGAGAATAATGGCATCTGCCTACATTGCGCCAAATCGTGTTGATATTTGTTGCTGTAGGAGGAGGAGGAGGAGGAGGAGGAGGAGGAGGAGGATGAGGATGAGGAGGAAGAGGAGGGGGATAAGTAATACAAAGCGATTTGACTCGTAAATATGACGATAAAATTCTTATGTGCAGTTTGCCGATTAATTCCAAAAACCAATAAATCAAAAAATGAACAAAAATTACGAGCGAATATCAACAATCCCACCACAAATGTACTGTTGTAAAAGCAGTGAAATTTTTCTCCTTGTCTCTTCAACGCCTGATGCCATCTCCGTGGAGCCATGCATTCCTTGGAAAAGGTCAACGTTCTTCAGAAATGTTGAAAATTGAAGTTTGGTGCACGTTCTCTCGCTGTTGTTCCACACAGTGTTTTCGAAGTATGGAACCTCAGGGGATTGCAGTTGAAGGAATAAAAAGATGGTTCGCATCGCCACCTCTGCAACAGCTGCCTCCTGTTGTCCAACCACGTCAAACGTAAATGACGCAAACCTTGGAGCAATTTCCTTGGTTGAAACCACGGCAGACCCGGGTACCATGCTGCCTCTATTCAACAATGAAAACACGAGTGTCGTTTCTGAGTTTTCGCAGCGCCGAACACAAAGTTCAAGGGATCTGGAGCCGAATCGGAACGCAAAAGGGAAATCATGTTGAACGGCCTTACAAGGACATGGTGGCGTTCCAAGACGTCTTCGGGCAACAGTTGATTTTGGCTCTATTGTTGTGGCCCTTTCATCAACGGCCACTTTTCTTTTGCGAGGTGGGGGCGACGTCAATTCTGCTTGTGTGAAACCTTGGACTGCTTTTGTCTTTTGTTTAAGTTTTGCAGCAAGAACCACCCTGGGTTGAGGTTTGTTTGCCGGAATATTTCCATGTGCGGGTTTTTCGACCTCAGGTTTTTGCTCTTGAAGCCTTTGGACGTGAACCATTTCTTGAGAGCAGGTTGCCTCTTTTAGAACTGGAACAATTTGTTGATACATGGTGCTTTGCATGAGCAGAAGTGCTTTTGCACGATTCGCTGCAATCCTCAATTGCACCTTTTCAGTGAACGCAACAGGTTTTTTTGTAGCACCTTTGCAAATGGAATTGAGCAAAGGGATTGAAAACCAATAAACAAACAAATTACCCATTTCTTGTGCTGTTGTTTTTGCAAGGAAATCCGGATCAATCTTGACATTGCATTCGAATGCTAAAATTCCAAAAAATCTCTCGCATTGAAAGTAGCGGACGCCACACATGAGGCCATCATTAGCACCATGTCGAGTGTCCAACTCGATTCCAACTCTATCCACATCTTCAATTTTTCCAAGCCATCTCACAACTCCCTTTCTGTACTTCGGGGGTGTTGTTGGAAACATCCAGGGAACGATTACACGTGAACCAATTGACAATGCCATTAGGATATGAATTGAAAATGTGCCTTGATGAATAAATTTTTGAAAAATAATCCATCCAAATCGTTTTTTTCATTTCATCCAAATCGACGTCTTTGGATGAACATCATGTCTGTTTAAGATTGAGTCTTTCATGTCTCTGATACTTTCAGAAATATTGATACTGCTGCTTTTGCACAATTCTCACACAAGATATATATTTACCGCACTCTTGTTATTGTTAAGCATCATCGCAAGAAAAAACTTATGGCTAGGATTCGACAAGGCAGATATATACCAAAAAGACCATTTCTTATTTTGACCCATATGTCCGACAGTCGGACATATGTGATGGCTGAAAAAAGACAGAGTGAATCAGAAGATGCAAAAGTAGAAGGGGAAGACGATTTTGTTATTAATCCAAGGACCCCACATTTGTGTGATGTAACACTTGCTTTAATCTTGGCACCCAGTGGAAGAAGTGATCCGATTCTCCTCGAAGATCACCGAAAAAGATCACAAAAATATGATGGGAAACCTGCATCAAAAGAAAAAAGAAAAATAAGATTGGCAAAAGTAAGCAAGATTATTTGTGTCTGTGTTTTTGTTTGTGATTTTGAGTGCAGAGAAAAGAAACACAGAGAGCACTCGAAGTGTCTCTTGCTGCAGAAAAGGAAGAAGCGGGAAAATGTATCTCACGAATGGAGTTTATTACAAATACAATAGCTCTGCAAGCACGATTCAGAAATTTCTTTCTCGAACACAGTGTGACAAGGAGTCAACGAAAGGGACAAGTAAGCAAGGGGGCTTCAAGATTTCCGTTCAACATGGCCAAACTTCCAAAAGATGAAGCCTTCACATTAACTCAAGCATTTCCACCTGGTTTGCCTGAGCAATCATTGGTAAATATATAGTTTGTACTGTTCTCGTGTTGCAAGTGACGTGTAATGTACTTTAGGAGGCATTTTTGAAGAGATATCCCCAGCTTCAAATGGGTGATGTTCCTGCGACTTTTGTTGTTCTGCAACGTCAACAAGCAAATCGCTACATGGATTCCAGGAACAAAGTTTCTGGTTTTGCTCACATTCCAGTGATTTCGAGTAAACTAAGTCCAACTCAGCAAATGGTTGTGGATGCGATAACTGGTCTTGGCCTGAATGTCGATACCGCCACTGTTATTTCGACGAGAAGCCGCCCAGATGCCCCTCGACAGTGTACGTCTGACATGCCAAAACATAATCATACCTCCCCCCCCTCACCGCTTTCTGTAGCCTTTCATTGCGATGACAAGAAATCGCTGCGTCGTTGTATCACTGAGGCTCCCACTGCAGGTGGTGGGATCGAACAAGATGAAGAGATATCCTTCTCAGATGGTGATAGAGGAGATGAAGGGGATAGTTTTGTCCTGACATTCTTTGTCGCACTTCAACCGGCGAAGCTTGTCGTGGGTCGACAAGGATCGAAGAGCTTTGCAGAAAAAATCAAATGTTGGGGTACAGACGTGAGGCATGAATTTGCTGTTGAGGAAACGGAATTGTTGCCGTTGGACCCGGGAAATGTGGTCATTTTTAGTGGAGCATTTCCTCATGCGGGATACAATTACAATGAAGTGAACGTTCGAGAGTTTTTTCGTGTCTACACGACTGATCGTCCAGCATCTAACGATGACCAACATTACTTCGAGCAGAGATGAGAAATGTGTTGTGTGTTGTGATGTGTGTTGTTGTGTGTTGTGCGTTGTATGTCGTGTGTTGTATGTCACAACACACAACAAACATGACAAACAACACACAACACATACGACACGCTACCACAAACTGCACAAGAATAAATATGTAGGAATTTTTAATCTATGAATTGTATGAGTCGTCCACATGTAAAATATCTTAAATCTATCAGTCGTCCAAATTCATTTCTTCTATAGCCTCGTCATACTCGTCCGAGTCATCGCCAAATGCATAAAATGCCTCTTGTTGTGTTTGCGCGTCTACCTCTGTGTGTGTGTTTGCAACGAAAGATTCGTCACTAGACCCTGTACAGTCTTTTGATTGAGTTCCCAATTCGTGGTTTGCAGAGGTAAGCTCTATCAAAGGTGTGAAAACTTTTTCACCTCCAAAAGAATGAACCGAATACTCTGCATACTCCGAGTTGTTGGTTTTGACACACCGCTTGAAAGGAATAAAGTGAAAAATCATTTCGTTAAAGTTCGAGGCCGTTTCCAAGGGAGGTCCATCGAAAGAAGGAACGACAAACATGGGTCTGTGGACACAAGATAGAGGCAATAAATCCAATCCAAGACCTCCTCTCTTGTCCTTGCATTCAAACTTCAAAAGAGGGTATGGAAGTGCGTGTAGGACTTTCTTCCCCGTGTACTGCTTGTAGCGGACAACACTGAGAAGGAATCTACGGTGCACTGACCCCTTCGTCGACTCCAAACCCAGTTCTATGATTGCAAACACTTTCACGAAATCTATATAGGCATCACGGTCCGTCTCATTCATGCCTTCATAGAGAACTTCCAAAGAACTGAACACAGACTCAGTGCGTTTGGTCCGAAAATTACCTTTGTACTTGTTGTTTGCCCGTATGTGGAATGGCTTCACGCCTTCGGAGATATGGCCTGTGCAAGCCAAACCTCCATGCAAGTGCAATTCGGCCACACGGCCGTTGACACTGGGAAAGTTGAACGCCCTCATCCACTTTGATGCAAAGCATCTTCCCTTTGCTGATTCTTCTTCCTCGGACCAATTCTCCAACTGAGACAATAATTCCCCTGGGGTGAGCAGTGGATGCATAAGAGGTATGCCCTCACTCGCCGGATATTGCTTCGTATCTGCAGACAAGTGCAACATGAGTCCTCCACCTGAGAGGGAACGTTGAATCTGAACCTTCCCCATGTTGGAACACGCATTGAATGAGAGCCTTGTTGTTTCGACATCAGCTGCTTTGGTTGCACAGTTCATTTCGTATTTCTTTGCAAGACGTCGGACGTGTTCACGTTTCAAAGTGTATGCACACATTTCAGATTCGGTTGAGCTGAAAACCTTTGAAGATGCCGAAAATGCTTCTTGAACAATACTATGGTGAGCTTGTTCGCCACCTTGGGTGCAAAAAATTTGCTCCTCGGCCCCCAAATCTGGTATTTGTTGACCAGGTATGTGCTCCATGAGATGGCACTTGAGATATCTTGGCAGTTCGTACTCATTCGCTTTGAGTGGTGTGGGAAGTTGTTTCAACATTTTGCATTCCCGCAAGAAGTTTTGCTTTGCGTCATACAACTGAATCAGTCTATACTTGGCGTTCATCACACACGATGAGTAAGTGGTGAGTTGACGTTCACTTATGACTCTCGCGTGCGAGAAGAATTCAACTTCAAGACATGCTGACAATGCAGTCACCACAACAGTCGTGGGATTAAACTTCTTTCCATTTGAACATTCGTAGAGTTTGTTGGGCAAAACTTGGCCATGGGTTCCAATGGCAAACATGATCTGCAAGGCAATGTTTGGCTGCATCCACCCCGGAGTGTTGCCCGTCATCACTCCTGTTCCCTTTCCTTGGCGGTGTCCGGGAAGCGCGTCTGCTTTCATCACGTCAGAAACTGAATTCATGTAATTGAGACGGACAGGACTAAGGGCTTGTTTGGTTGGAAAACGACATATCCGACGGTCCAATTCCGCGAACACTCCACTATATTTGTCACCAAAGAATTTTGGGTTCTTACTGACACACAATACCATCTGGAGACTGAATGTGCAAGCATACTCGATCATTCCTTTCCAAAGTGTGTGCAAGTAGTCTATGCGAAGAGCCAAGTGGTAGTTATTCACCGCAGCAGCCTCAGGACGATCAAACATATCCATGAGAGGATTGAACCCGGCTATGACTCCAAATTTTGCTCCCAAGGCATATATTGCCTCTCGTCGCGCTTTGTACTCTTGCGAATATTCTTGTCGATCTTTCTTTGACTTGACGCTCTCCAGAAATTTCTCTATTTCATAATCCCCGAGTTGTTGACAAAGGCCGGACATGAGTTTCGTGTTTCTTGGTGTGCACAGGGGAGCAACAGGGTCAAAATTGTTCGTGTTCATTTCATTGCAAGCACGACATCTTGCCCCGTTGCAAAACGGCTTGATGGAACCCTTGTCGTGGAGGTCGGCAGTATCACCAATGAAATGGCTAAGGCGAAGAAACGCAGTGATAATCACAGCCTCGCGACCTGCAGTGGCGAAGTGTTTAATAAAACATCAACGAAGAATATTACAAACAGACAGGAAGACACCGACGACGACAACAAACGAGCACAAGATAAACATCAACAACAACAATTACCTGTTCCTATTTGAAGTTTGAAACCTGTGTTCTCAAAGTCCTTCAGAGGCCCAAGAACGGCTCTTAGATATTGCAATTTCGTTTGCCTTTTAGCGAATCGACTGACAAATCTCTTTGCCTCCTTGGTTGGCTTCTTCTCACCAATTTTGTCCAGAAGAGCGTTGATGTAAGCATCCGTGTAGGGGAGACGTGTGGGACAAAATCCCACAAATATGGGAACGTAGGATTCGCCGTATGCGTTCAGGATCCAAAGCAGCAACGGATCCGCTTCTCTTTTTTTCCCGGCTGCTGCTTTATCGGAAAAAGCGGCCACCATCAACGACACTGCATGTGGACCATGAGCTTGTGTTGTGCACAGATGCTCCCTCTCATACAGTTTTCCCGTGGAGTAATTGGAAAAAAGACGTTGTGTTGGGTCGTCTTTGACAAATTCAGGCTTGGGTCGAAAGAAGAATTGATTTGGGTTGATATCCAAACAAGCAGCGGCAATTTTTTCCAAAACATTGAAATGAGTTGTAATAACGGGAAGGAGATCTTCCTTGTCCAGACTTGTTGTGGGGAACAGTTTGGGGGGCAAAGGAATCTTCATAATCTGGACAGGGTTCAACCTCATCAAACCTTTTTCGATTGAAAGTCTCAAACTTTTCCAATGAAGGTGCAAACCTCTATTATCAATTTCATCGTCATCTTCATCGTCGACATGATCTTCCTGATAACCTTGACTTGCCTTGGATGATGGGTCACCTTCAACTCCAAATGTTGACGATACTCCTTTCAAAGCCCTTTTGTGCACCATTGACAAGCCCCGCAAGAGAATGTCACCTTTGCGGTCGGATACACCCAACGACAACCCCATGTTATACACGGACAAAACCAAAGGGAGATCCTTGTCTGCATTCATTTTTGCTGGTGCTTGGAGGAGTGCGATAGTTTTCTGCTGGTGCTCGAACATCCTTTTATCAGACATTTCCATGAGGTCGGATTTGGAGGTTGATGAATACTCGGTGGTTGCAGGTGTAGCCTTGACCTCTAGAGGAACGCCCCCGTCACCAAAAGCTATCAACCTAGCCATGACTACTTCCGTTGGTTCCTGATGCACCTCAGGTAAGGCAACTTCCTTGAAGCAGTGGGTTTCTGTCAGGTGGACATCCTCGAGTAGGAAATTATCAGAGAAGTCCACACAACCACCATCGTCTCCATCATCCAAACATTGTGTGTATTGAACGACGCCAGCTTCACTTGAATCTTCTTCAGCCCCTCCTCCACTGCATTCTTCGAGAAAGTCACCACCTTCGCCTCTTGAATCAACTTCTGTGCAATCGAGAAAATCATGCCCTTGCTTTGCTGGGCAGGCTCTCATGTGACCGTTGAGCGCATTCATACACGTCGGCACTCTTCTATCCAAGTATTTCTCCCATGTTAAACACAACTTGCATGTGTATTTCGTAAAGTTGCTGAAATCTGATTTGGGGGGGGGTTGTTCTGTCCTTCTGTTGGAGTGCCAGTCAGTGAGAAAATCGTGAGTTTGGATTATGTAGACATATCAAACCTTGTCAGTTTGGTGTGTACAAGGCTATGGACCTCGAATGCAATGTCCTTTTTTCGAATTTCTATGCACGTGACATTGCTCTCAAGATGTTTAACTAACCACGCATCGGCCTCAAGGCGAGGGACTGTAAAGGACAAAATCAAGCAAAATTTGCATCGCAGTTGCACTGGTTTCGATAATGCTACTGTGTCTGGAAGAACAGGTAACACCCGTACTTGTGCTCCTTGTCTGGCACTCTTCCTGGGCGGTTGTGTTTGTTGTACATCCGGCTGAGTTTTCCTTTTCTTGTCGGAATGAGGTTGCTTTTCTTTTTGGGGCTCCAAGCCAAGTTTAGGAACTCCCAAACTTTCCAAAAATGCATCATTTCTGCCTATATTCCTTAATCGTAATCGCTCATAATCCGTGCATTGTTTTCCTTCAGGAACCTCTTTTCTTCTGTCCATTATTTTTTATTTTTCCTCAAAGACGTTTCAGCTTTTTCAAAAACAGAGTCTACAACCGATTTTTATAAATTGCCCATTTCGGCAATTTATAAAATTTCAAATTTCAAACTTTAGGGTGGCGCTTTCTAGGCACTACTTTAGAAATTCAAACAAAAAACTGAAAAATGTCCGAACTAAATGAAACACAGATGACCACAAAAGAAATGCCTGAAAGTCTTTCAGGCATTAACCTGAAAATGCTCGCCAAGTTCATGAAGGCTTTTCCTTCAAAATTGCACAGTTTGACACAAACAGAAATAGATTTCTGGGCGCTCCAGAAAGCTCTCCCTTTTGGCTTGGCAAATCAAGGCAAATTGGCAGATTTGATGCTAAAGAATCGTGAGTTAATTGTCCAAATTATTTAACTATTATTCTCATTGTTTTCCTTGTAGTCACGAGGTTGCTGTATTTGGAGAAGCCCAATATACAATCGATGCACGTGTTGCTAGCAGAAATTCAATCATCTGCAGTAAGTTTGAAATTGGCTTCCCCTGACTGCATCCGAGCTATTGCTCTGGTGAAAATTTCATCAGCACACAACGCTTGCCATTCCCTTCTCCGAATGTGGAAACTTTTTGGCAACTTCAACACAACATTCCTGACCAGTCAACTGGAACTGTACAAAAACCCGCAGTTTTCGCAAGTATACCTTGCGATTCAAAGAACGCATGGACAATCAACTGAAGATTGTTTCTTCTCACCTGGTGGGGGTTCGTTAACAAAAACAATTGTTTTCGGCATGAGGCAAAAGTATTACTTGATCAATACCTACCTTCAATTAATTCTAATAATTTCAATCGAACAGGAATGATCTTGACCAAGGTCTTCAACCCCTTCTCAACGAAATATCGATGTTCCACAGATTTGTCTACGACTGCAGTCAACAAATAGGGCAGCTTGAAATGGCCCTTCGCACAGAGGATCCAATCGCTGTCGAAGCTCCACAATCTTTCCTTGACGGAGGCAAATTGCAACTGATCTTGAAGTGTGCTCGCAATCACCTCGATGAACACCCAAACCACCCAGCTGGTCCTTTGTTGAAGAAGCTCGCAGAGACGGCATTGTCAGCCGATGTCCACATCTTCTTCGCGGCAGCAAGAACTCCAACAGGTGAATTTTCAGAGAACCCCATCCTCAAACAGAACGGCAAATTCAGGACCCAGAAAGAGTTCTTCGACCGACTGCGAAAGTGCGGCGCCTCCGCGGAAATTTTCAAGATTGCATTCTTGTTTATTGTGGCTGAACAACAACACGAAAGCATAGGTATGGTTCTTGTGCATCTTTACTTATGCTTTCCTGATTTCACAATCAATTACAGGCTCATTGAGAGATGCACTGCAAAACTTTGGATCGCCTCTTCTTGATTTCGATAAGTTCTTCAAGCTCCATGTGGTTTGTGTGTTGCATCATCACCACCGCACACATGTTGAGGTTTTTCTTTGTTTCAGGCTGAACGAGAAGGTGGTGTGGTTATGCCTGAACTCATGTTCCAACAAATGTTGCAGCTCTTCGTGTGCTGCAACTACTCCAAGCCAGAGGTCGCGGCGCGTGTGGCGCCTCCTTCGCCACCTGCCGTAGCTGTGCTGAAAGCCAGCGGTTTGCAGCAGCCTTCACCGGGTTATTTTGATGAGGATGATGACTGCAGCATCGGAGGTGATAGTTCTCCATTACTGCGAAGCAGCAGTTTCGGGAGCGCTA
>Ga0209500_10003420_pt1 | contig 10851 bp, 12 predicted proteins | sample S_140212_EF_Meta_FD_187323 | JGI IMG/M metagenome (GOLD analysis project Ga0209500, IMG submission 187323) | Freshwater microbial communities from Lake Simoncouche, Canada to study carbon cycling - S_140212_EF_MetaG (SPAdes) (version 2) | ecosystem: Environmental > Aquatic > Freshwater > Lake ...
CGCAATGTTGATCAATATCTGTTTGATCTGGCCTTCATTGGCCAGCACGCACGGCGCGTCCGCCGCGCATTGAACTGAGAGGCTAACCTTGGCGGGCATGGTTGAACGCAACAGGCGCGCGGTCTCTTGCACCACTGGCGCCAAATCCACTACCACACGTTCAATCGCCTCGCGCCGGCTGAAAGACAGTATCTGGCGCACCAGATCACGGCCACGGACGCCCGCCTTGCGGATTTCCTCGACGCTCACCAATGCCGCGGTATTGCCCTCGACATCCTGGCGCACCAACTCGGCATTGCCGAGAATGGTCGCAATGATATTGTTGAAATCATGTGCAATGCCACCGGCCAGCGTGCCGATCGCGGTCATTTTTTGCGCCTCGCGCACCTGCGACTCAAGTGAGGCATGCTCGGCCTCGATCAGCTTGCTGCGTGAAATATCGGTAATGGCACCGATTTGTCCGGCGACTTCACCGTTGGCGGTCAGAAATGGCACCGACTGCCCGAGGACCCAGACAACACTGGCATCCGCCCTCAGGAAGCGGAATTCGAGATTGAACGGCGTACCCGCGCTGACGCTGCGCCGCCAATCTGTCGCCGCCCGCTCACGGTCATCCGGATGCACGCCTTCCAGCCAGCCATCGCCCAAAGCATGCGCTTGGGCGAGCCCCGTGATTTCCGTCCAGCGCGCATTCGTAAAGTGGATTTTGCCGGCACGGTCAGCTTCGAATACGCCAACCGGAACCGCCGCCAGCAGCGCTTCAAAGCGGCGCTCTTTTTCCGTCACCAGCAAATCGAGCCGGCGGTTCTCGCTGATGATGCGCTTCACATCATCGACACGCAGCGGCTTTTCGAGGAAATCGTTCATGCCGTGCGCGTAGACCTGGCTCTGGTCATTGAGTTGACCAAAGGCGCTGACGGCCACAATCGGCACTACCTTGCCGCTGTCGTTGAGGGAACGAATGACCTCCGCCGCACGAAAGCCGTTCATCACCGGCATTTCGATATCCATCATGACGAGATCAAACGGCTCGTTCTCAAAAAGCCGCACCGCCTCCTCGCCATTGTTCGCCAGCCTGACCGTATGCCCGAGCCGTTCGAGCAGCTTGCAGATCACCACTTGGCTAGCCTCGGTGTCGTCAGCAACCAGAATCCGCAAGGGATGAGTGGGGTCGTACAAAAGGGGCGACAACCCGGTATACCCGACGGGTGCGCCCCCTATGGTCGACGACCGCAGCTCATCCAAACGTTCTTCAGACACCCTTGCACCCCATTAATTGCGCAAATCAGGCTAGAGTAAACCAGAGTCCGGATTATCTATTCAAACGCGGAATCACGCCGCGATTTTCTAAAAAATCAGTCGGCAGGTGTCACGCCAAAACAGCCCTGCCCGCCGTGCACGGCCACATTACCGTTAGAATAACGGTCCAGTTTTGCCTTTCTTAACTTGAAAACAGGTTGCCCATGTACCCCAATACTCTGCTCTATATCGACGGGCATTGGTGCCCGGCTGCTTCAGGCCGCACCCTGCCGGTCGTCAATCCCGCCAATCACCAACAAATCGGCACCGTCGCCTATGCGGAGATAGCCGATCTCGACCGCGCCCTCGAGGCTGCCGAAAAGGGTTTCAAGGCGTGGCGCAAAGTCTCCGCCTTCGACCGCTGCAAAATCATGCGCAAGGCCGCCGATCTGTTTCGCGAGCGCGTCGAAACCGTCGCCACCTGCATGACCTTCGAACAGGGCAAACCGATCGTCGAAGCACGCATGGAAACCATGGCGGGCGCCGATATCATCGACTGGTTTGCCGAGGAAGGCCGCCGCGCCTATGGCCGGGTCATCCCGGCGCGTACCGAAGGCGTCTACCAACTGGTGGTCAAGGAACCAGTCGGGCCGGTGGCAGCCTTTACGCCCTGGAACTTCCCAATCAATCAAGCAGTACGCAAACTCTCAGCGGCGCTGGCCACAGGCTGCTCGGTGATCCTCAAGGCGCCGGAAGAAACCCCCGCCTCGCCAGCCGAACTGGTGCGCTGCTTCGCCGACGCCGGTGTGCCGGCCGGGGTGATCAACCTGGTCTACGGCAGCCCGGCGGAAATTTCCGGCTATCTGATCCCGCATCCGGTGATCCGCAAAATCACCTTTACCGGCTCAACACCGGTGGGCAAACAGCTGGCCGCCATGGCCGGTGCGCACATGAAGCGCGTCACCATGGAACTCGGCGGCCACGCCCCGGTGATCGTCTTCGACGACGCAGATGTCGATGCCGCCGCCAAGGCGATGGCCTTTGCAAAATTTCGCAATGCCGGACAGGTCTGTGTCTCACCAACACGCTTTCTGGTGCAGGAAGGCGTCTACAACCGGTTCGTCGAACAGTTTGTCACGCATACCAAAACGCTGAAGGTCGGCGACGGCTTTGATGCGGACACGCGGATGGCGACGCTCGCCAACCCGCGGCGTCAGGCCGCCATGGTGGCCAATGTCGAGGACGCGAAAAAACACGGCGGCACGCTGCGCACCGGCGGCTACCCGATTGGCGAGAAGGGTAACTTCTTCGAACCAACCGTCGTCACCGAGCTGTCAAACACGGCAATGGCAATGAACACCGAGCCTTTCGGTCCGCTCGCCATCATCAATCCGTTTAAGACCTTTGACGATGCGGTGCAGGAAGCCAACCGCCTGCCCTACGGACTGGCCGCCTATGCGTGGACCAAATCGGCGAAGACCGCCAACGCCATCGGCGCGCAGATCGAAACCGGCATGGTGACCATCAATCACCTCGGCTTTGCACTGCCGGAAGTACCCTTTGGCGGCGTCAAGGATTCAGGCTACGGTTCCGAGGGTGGTGCCGACGCCACCGAGCCGTACTTGGTCGCGAAGTTCATCACGCAGGCCGGACTGTAAAAAAGCCCGGCAGACGCCGCTGCACGACGAGTGTGGCGGCGCTTATATTTTTTTTAGTTTCTGTAGTGAACGCAGCCGGTTCGGCAGCGGTACATCGGGGTGACTGGTCGGCCAATCGGTATAGCTGACTTCGCCGACATAAATATCGCCGCGCGTATCAACCGCCACGCCATGCGGCGCGATAAATTTACCCGCCTCCAGCCCGGGCCCGCTCTCGCCACCCAGACGGGCCAGCAGCGCCCCCTGCCGGTCGACGATACTCAACCGCGGGCCGAGGTTGGGCGCCATGCGATTGATTTTCAGCGGCGGCCCGAGTTCGCCGATCAGGAACTGCGACTGTCCCACACCACAGCGGCACAAGCCGCAGGGACGGTGCAGATTATTCCATTGCGTTTCATAGCGACCGTTACCGTCAAACACCTGCACGCGGTGATTTTCACGATCGGCCACATACACCCAGCCCTCGGCATCAGTGACGATGTTGTGCACCACATTGAATTGGCCCGGCTCAGTACCGGGCGCGCCCCACGACAGCAATAACTTTCCGTCGGGCGAATATTTATGCACGCGCGCATTACCGTAGCCGTCGGTGACATAAATGTCGCCGCGCGGCGACAGCGCAGTATGCGTACAGCGATGAAACGGCAGACCACTCATGTAGGGCGCCGGCGTCCCCGGCGTGCCGAGCTCCAGCAACACACGGCCCCCGGTAGTGCATTTGCGCACCATATGCCCACCGTCGTCGGTCAGATACAGCGTGTCATCGACGTCAATATGCAGGCCGTGTGGACGCGGATATTCACCCTCACCCCAGGAGCGCAGAAAGTTGCCATCGCGATCAAACACGATCATCGGATGCGCGCCACGGTTAAAAACGTAGACCTGATCCTGGCTGTCGGTGCCGACCGCGGCAACGTCACGAAACTCCCAGCCATCGGGCAGTTTCGCCCAGTCTTCGATCACCTCGTAACGATGCTCGCCAGCGCCCAGAATGACAGCCATACGCCCCTCCCCGTGCAGTGCTGCGGTTTAGTCTTGCAACAAGCCGTCCGCCCCCTCGCCCGCAATGTGTCGCCGGATATTTTCCAGAACACCGGCAACGTCCACCTTCCAGTAACGCTCCGACGAGCCGCCCGCCATATGCGGCGAGAGCACGACGTTCGGTAACTGCAGCAAGGGATTGGACTCCGGCACCGGCTCCATGCGAAACACATCGAGTCCGGCGGCGGCAAGACGATTGTCGCGCAGCGCTTCACACAATGCCGCCTCATCGATCAAACCGCCACGCCCGACGTTGATCACACAAGCGCCCGGCTTCATGCGCGCAATACGCTCACGGCTCAGCATGTTTTCGGTCTGCGCGGTTTGCGGCACCACCAGGATCAGGTAATCAACGGTCTCGATCAGTTCATCGAGCCCCATGTAATGCACACCGAGTGACTTTTCAACCTGTTCGCTATGACGCCGCCGCTGGTGATAGACAATACGCGGACCGAACGGGCGCACACGACGCGCGATCTCTGCACCGATATCACCGAGGGCGACGATGCCTACCGTCGATTCGAGCAGGTCGGCAACACCTTCCACCTTGATCCAGTTGCCATGATGCACATTCTGCTGGCCGGTCGATTTGGGAACATACCCGTGCTGCAGATAACGCGCCTCGGCGACGACGCGATGGCATTCGAGCAGGCGGCGTGCACAGGCCAGCATCAAGGCCATCGCATGATCAGCAACGGTGGCGTTACGTATCAGCGAACGCGTAAAAACCGGCAGCCCTTTTTCGTGCGCTGCGGCAAGATCGATGTCCTTGCAATCGAGTCCGAACTTTTGAATCAGACGCGCACCCGGTGCGGCTTCGATCACCGCACGGGTAACCGGTGCCTTGTATGCGAGGATCGCATCCGCCTCGCCAGCCACCGCGATGATCCCGGCTTCATCGGGCGCTGTCGGCACGATGATCTTGAACGGTTTACCTTCGGCCATCGCCTCGACCTTGGTGGCGAAGCGGTAATTAATACCGTCTGGAACCAGTACGCGTATCGGCTTGCTCATGTTGAATTCCTTTCAATAACCGCCGCCGGCGCGGCGGCACTTTTATCACCCCGACTACTCTGCAGAGGACTGCCCAAGAAAAACGCCACCCTCGGGTGGCGTTTGACTGGACAACCAAACAAATCTGTAACGGTCAGGACTAAACGCGACGACGGTATTCGCCGGTCCGCGTATCGATTTCGATCTTGTCACCGGTGGAGCAGAACAACGGCACGTTAACAATAAAACCGGTTTTCAGCTTGGCCGGCTTCAGCACCTTGCCGGAGGTATCGCCGCGAACCGCCGGTTCGGTGTATTCAATATCACGCTCGAGCGACTGCGGAATATCCACCGAGATTGGCTTCTCGTTGTAGAAGACGACCTCGCAGGCCATGCCTTCCTCGAGATAGTTCAGCGCGTCGCCCATGCTGTCCTTCTCGACTTCGTGCTGGTTGTATTCTTCGTCCATGAACACATACATCGGATCGGCGAAGTACGAGAACGTGACTTCCTTGCGATCCAGATTGACGACGTCGAATTTTTCGTCGGCGCGATAAACACCCTCGCTCGGCGCATCGGTCAAAAGATTCCGCATCTTCATTTTCACTACCGATGCATTACGGCCGGATTTTGAAAACTCGGCCTTCTGTACAACCATCGGTTCCTTGCCCAGCATAATGACGTTGCCGGCCCTGATTTCTTGTGCGATTTTCATGTTCTGCCCTGATTGATTGGCGGAAAAGCGCGTTATTCTAGCCGATCTTCGCAGAACTTATCCAGATTCAGCGCAAGGTCACCGTTTTGCAGCAGGCGCCCGGACCACGCCGCCGCATTGCCGCGAATGGAATCGAGACAGGCGGCAAAGCGCGGCCAGGCCGCAGCGCAGGCGGGGTCCTGACGGTTCCACGCATCATACAACGCGGCATAGGCCTGCGCCTCAGCTTCACCCAGCGCAGCGCTATAGCGCTGTCGAAACGCCAGCGCTTTGTCGAGATGCGTCGCAGCCTCTTGCGGATAGGCCTGCCAGATCAGTGGACGCGCCGCCAGCTGTGCGCGTACAAAAGACTCTTCACCCCGCACAAAATTCATATCGCACGACCACAACAGACGGTCATACTGATCGGGGTCAAGAAAATGCACCGCATGTAGCGTCAAATGGCGATGCTCAACACGGGCCCCCACGGGCACCGGCCGCGCCAATATTTTTTCGAGCTGCGCCAAAGCATAGCCTTCCGGCACCACGCAATGCACGCCGCGCGCGTCATCTGCCCAAGCTACGACCAGCGCCGGTAACGCCGCGTTCTCGTAACAGAACAGTGATACCCACAGACGACCGTCATCGTCAGCGTCGCAACCCAGGGCACGGCGGAATGCCTGCACTGCGACGGCATCCGCTTGCATCGCCTCACGCGCAGCGGTCAAACCATCTTCAATCAGGACGCCGCCAGTCGCCGCAGTAAAGCCGGGAAAGAAAAAATATTTGGTCAGCGGCAAACGTGGATGCGGCGAGGGCAAAGTGTGATGTTCATCGACCCAGGCCTCGGCACTCAAATATTCGAGATTGATCCAGACCGGTGCCGGGTGCATCGCCGCCATCGCCTCGATGTATTGATCGGGCAGGCGCACGCCGAAACCCTCGATGACTATCTGCGCCGGCCGCACCACAGGAAACTGCGACGTCCAGTGACGCACCTCAACGCCATCGATGTTCTGCTCAGCACGCTCCACATCGACCTCGGGCCGGAGACGCTTGAAACTGCCGAGATCGTCAACCCACAGACGAACGTCCTGCCCCAGCCCCGTCGTCAGCCGGCGCGCCAACCGCCAACAGACGCCAATGTCACCAAAGTTATCAACGACGGAACAAAAGATATCCCAGCAACGGCGCCTGCAAGTGCCGCTACCGGCAGCGGCCCGCTCAGCCACCGGTTGGCGTTGTTTCGTCATAGATCAACGCCCTGATTTGATGATGGCGCGGCAACGCAGCCGCATCCAGCCGTACACAGCGGATGCCGCCGGCGCGCAAAGCGGATTCGATCGCCTGCTGCGCAGCACCGCCGTCGGCGACTGGCGTGCAGAGCACGACCGCCACGAGCTGCAAGCCTTTGTCACAGACAACAAAATCAAGCCGCTGCGCAGCCAGCCGGCGCGTCGCTTGCTCGCGCTCAAAGCCGTGCAAAGTCGCCGCCGGCTCGAGCACATCAGCGAGCGTCAACGCCGCAAAAATTTCATGATCGGGCAGACCGGTGCGCAACAACAGATAGATCAGTGCATCGGCTTTATCGAGCAAGCGGGATTTTTTGGCATACGCGCCACTGGCCGTTACGGCTGGCGGCGCCACCTGAACGGGAATGGCGGGGTCTGCCGGCCGCGGATCCAGCGCGGGACGCCGCACCAGCCCCTGCGCCTCCAGCATCAGTGCGTCGAGTTCTCTCGCGCGCACGCCACCCGCCTTCCTGCGCGCTCTGCCATGGAACCAAAATATTCCGGCCACCAGCGCCACCCACACGAGTGCGATGAAGTACCACATCAAACGCTAGGCTCTGGCGGTACGCGAGAGCGGCATCGCAATGCTCACACTGGCGCCTCTGGCTTGATCCATCACCAACTCAGACCACCGGAAATTGCGGGCCGGCATCACTGCGATGACGCCGGCGGTCCAGCCACCACGCCAGCGCGGGCAGCAGGATAAACGACCCCGGCAAGGCCAGCACAACCAGATAGGGACTGATATTTGAGAGGCGCCGCAAATGAATCTGTAACTCCGCCTTGTCCTCCATCGTCCAGCGTTGTTTATTGCGCGGCTTCATGAGCAAAGGCATCAAACCCTTGACCTGCAGGATCTCGTTGAGCAGATATTTTTTTTCACGATTGGTGAGGTCGCGGATACGCCTGAACGCGCCACCGGTGGCGACCTTGAATTCCTTGATGCTATGGCGCTTCATCAGTCCCGCGGCAGGTCAGAGCTGACCGCGGCCACTACGCCAGGTCTGCCAGAAGCGCCAGACCACGAGCGCTCGCTTGCCCCACTTCAGCATGCCGCGCCGTTGCGCCACCACGAGTGCGGCAACCGAGGCGCCCATGGCGACGGGGTGACTGCGCAAATACGCGGCCACCTTCAGCGCGCCATCTGCAGTCCTGAGCGGCGTCGCCAGGGCAGCGCCATGCACCGCAACCTGGTGGCGCTGTGTTTCGCATTCAAGCACCAGCGCAGCGCGCCGGCGCAGCAATTCGTCGTTGCGGCTCACTGCGACACTCTCTGGCGATCCTTTTCCAGTTCACCGAGCGTGGCAGCAAAGGGCCGCCGACTCCTGGTGCCCCCCGCCCGCGCGGTTAGCAACAGCAAGACGCTGACCGCGAAATAAAATCCCGCCAGCAAGGAGATGGCAAGCATGCGCTGACCATCCCAGAAAACCAGCACCACCAGCAACGTCAACAAACCCAACGCAAGCGCAAAGAAAATCACCGCAAGAATCAGCAGCAGCAACATCCTTCTCAGACGCAAGCCTTCGAGGGCCAGTTCCGTCGTAAAAAGCTGTAACCGTGTATGCACTGCCGCAATCAGCGTCGACGCCAAACCCTTGATAGAACCAAGCACGCCGCCGGCGGGCGCTGCATCAGCCGCGGAATCTTCCCCGGCCATCGGCTCAGCGACGACCGATCAGCAAGCCGACGATCAGGCCGATACCGGCGCCGATGCCAACCGCACGCCACGGATTCTCATGCACGAAATCATCCGTCACGCGCGCTGCCTGCTTGCTCGATTGAATCACCAGTTCTTCAGCGTCGGCCAGCTTGATGCGGGCACCGTGCAAATGGTCTTGCAGGCGTTCCTTGGCAATCGCGGCCTTGTCGGCGGCGCCACTGGTAAAGGCCTTGAACAATTCTTCAACGTCGGCCCCGATAACCTTCAGATCCTGGGCAAGTTTGTCTTTGCTGCTGGTCAGATCCGCACTCATGTAAACCTCTCTGGCGATTGAGAAAAATTGATAAAATTTGGCCGATCAGGGACCGGCATGGGATTGATTAGGCTACCCATTTATTAACCATTCGGCAAGCGCTTTGTCCGCTGTTCGGCTGCATTGATGCACCACCTTGATCGTTGCGTTCAGAGCACTGCGCAATAGCAACAGGACGTACACAAGACCATCCCTGCCGCTCAAAAAACCACTAATTGCCCAGTGTATACTGGTTCGCAAATTTGCTACAGGAACCTCTCCATGTCTGTCTTCGCCACCGTTTTGCTCGTCTCCGCAGTCATCGTCGCCATCTATCTGGTCATGATCTACAACAATTTGGTCGAGGTTAAGCACAACGTCGCGAAGGCATGGGCGAATATCGACGTACTGCTCAAACAACGTCACGATGAATTGCCCAAGCTGGTCGAAACCTGCAAGCAATATATGAAATTCGAACAGGACACGCTGCAGAAAGTGATCGATGCGCGCTCGCGCGTGTTCGCTGCGCGCGAATCCAAAGACATTGGCGCCCTCGGCACCGCCGAAGCCGGCCTGCGCAGCAGCGTCGGCAGCCTGTTCGCAGTGGCCGAACAATATCCCGACCTCAAGACCAACCAGACCTTCACGCAACTGCAGGCGCGCATTTCCGGGCTTGAAAACGCCATTGCCGACCGTCGCGAGTTCTACAACGAATCAGCGAATATCAACAACGTGCGCATCGAGCAATTCCCGGAGGCGTTCGTCGCGCGTTATTGCAAGATGGTGCCGGCGCAGCTGCTCGAGTTTGACGCTGCCGAAAAAACAGACGTCGATATGAAGGGCCTCTTCCAGTAATCTGCGACCGTGCCGGCCATGTCTCTGCACTCCGCTTTCAGCATGCGCAGCTGGCTGAACGGCGGCGCGCATTTCATGATCTTCGGCGTCACCGCCGCCGTCGAGCGGCCTGAATTGTGGCGCTACGCGCTGCTGGCGATGGCGGCGGTCAGCCTCGCCGCATGGACCGGCAACTACCGCCGGTTGCGTCGCATCGCTGACACACCGTCATCCAAGATTGCCTCGGCCGCCCAGGGTTACGTCGAAATCGGCGGGCGTTGCAACGAAGACGCCGCTCCGCTGAGTGCGCCGCTATCGGATACCACCTGCCTCTGGTACCAGTACGAAATCCACGAACAGTCGGGCGACGACGAATGGACATTGCGCGACGCCGGCACCAGTGACGCCCCTTTCGTCATTACCGACGCCACCGGCTGCTGCGAAATCAACCCGGTCGGTGCGGAAGTCATGACCAACCACGAAAAAGTCTGGCGCGTCGGTAAAGAACGCTACACCGAGCGCCTGCTGCTGCCGCAGGAACGCGTCTATGCGCTGGGCGAATTTGTCACGGTGGGTGGCGCTAACAGCACGCTGGACGCCCGCGCCGATACCGCAAAAAAACTGGCTGAGTGGAAGCAAGATCCGGCAACCCTGCTCAAACGCTACGACCTCAACAAGGATGGCCAGGTGGATCTGCAGGAATGGGAACTGGCGCGACATCAGGCCCGCCGCGAAGTCGACGCCGCCCACCGCCTCATCCTCGCCAGCGAAGGCACGCACACGCTACGAAAACCGCACGATGGCCGCCTTTATCTGCTCTCCAACTATCTGCCCGACGGCCTGCAAAAAAAATACACGCGCTGGGCGTGGGCACATGCGATTTTCTGCGTCGGCGCCTGCGCTGCGGCAGCCGTACTGTTTTCGCGTGCGTCTGCGTGAAGATGCTGCGCCGCGATCAAGAAGTCAGGGTATCCTGCCCGTCATGAATCAACCCCTCATACGCAGTTCGTATTGGTATGGACTGAGCAACAGCGGTTTTCATCGCCTCCACTATACCGACTGGGGTGATGAGGCCGGCGAACGCGTAGTGATCTGCGCGCACGGTCTGTCGCGCAATTGCCGTGATTTCGATTTTCTCGCCGCTGCAC
>Ga0209500_10003422_pt1 | contig 10840 bp, 25 predicted proteins | sample S_140212_EF_Meta_FD_187323 | JGI IMG/M metagenome (GOLD analysis project Ga0209500, IMG submission 187323) | Freshwater microbial communities from Lake Simoncouche, Canada to study carbon cycling - S_140212_EF_MetaG (SPAdes) (version 2) | ecosystem: Environmental > Aquatic > Freshwater > Lake ...
TAAGTTTCAATCATTAGAAATCATCCAAACAGTGACGGTATTCTTGATTGAGACGAATCATAACATCGTCCCAGAACTCTTTATCATCATCATCGTTGTATTGGTTGTTTTCTTCAACCAAACGAATTAGATTGTTGAGATCATCAGAAGTGAGGTAAGTCATGAATCCTCGTAGAGTGAGTGCATTTTGTTGCGGATTGCATAGACATCTTCTGGATCATACTCATCATCATCCAGAGCATTACCCACGAAGTTGTAGATTAGATCCCACTGTTGCTCAGTGAAGAAATCTTTGATGCTGGTGATAGTTTCCATCAGAAGTCGAAGTTAGAGTGAAGTTTGGAAGCAAAGGTAGAATCTTCTTCATCATCCTGCATCTCAGGAATGTCGAAGATTTCACCGGGAGCATCAGCGATTTCGGACCAGAGGGTGTCTTCCATGTGGTTGGGGGTGTGTGGTTGACTTGTTTAGTATAAGGGCACTGGAGGCGATCCTAGTGCCCTCTTGTGCCACTTATCGGATTGGCACACATGCACCGATGCGGATCTGTTCCCTACTCTGCTGGGGAAACTGATTGAGACTATGAATGCCCCAGTAGTATCTGCGAACAGTACGCTCACTGAGTCTCAGTGATTCGGCAATCTTTTTGTAAGACATACCATAACGCCTTGCAAGATTCACCATGTCAATGTACTTCAGTGCTTTAGAAGTAGCATGAACATTGGAGACTGGTGCGACTGTTGGGATTCTCATGGTGTTGGGGGTTGACTTGTTCATTGTAGCATGGAATGGGGAGCAGTGGCGCCCCCCAGACCGATCAATTCTCAGAAGTGTACCCGTCAAACCATTCCCCATCCTTACGGGTTTTGGGATTCCGGCAGTGTGCTTGCGCTTGCTCTAGAGTTAATCCGCGAGCAATGGTTCTATCCGACCTATCCAGTGATGGGTGGAAAGACCTGACAATTTTGTAGGTAGTCATGTGGTTGGGGTGTTGGGTTGACTTGTTTAGTATAAGGGCACCACAGGCGATCCTGAGTGCCCCTTGTGCCGGTTCTCAGACTGTCACAGGCATACAGTCCTTCACACACTTGACGGCATGTTGAGACATACCACCAATGTGCCAATCATAAACACCCATTGGAGTTTCTGATAGTTTCCAATCATAAATCGAAGCAACAGTACCATCGGAGAATAGGATAGTCCATTCGACGGTGACTTTATCACCGCTCAAACTTGTGGGTTCTCCGAATACATTCACCAGTTCTTCATAGGTGGTTTTGATGTATCCTTGAAAGCAAGTTCCATTGAGAGAAACTGTGGGGGCGTTCTCGAATTGAATCTCAGTCATGGTTCGGTGGTGGTGAACAAATGAATTATTGCAGGGATCACGGCGAACCGCAATCCCCAGTGTGACAGTTCAGAAACTGTCCATCGCATCTTCCAGTGCAGACACAAGACCGTCGAAGTCTTCTGATGCAGGAAGAACCGTCAGCAGGGTGTTGACCATATCAGAACCGTACTCCTCGCGGAGTTCGTCCAGGTAGTCCTTGCGATTGGCGTAACCGTTCTCAGTGTAGATGCTCATGGTGCTGGGTGGTGAACGAGTCCAACATAAGGCATCGGAACCGGATAGGTCAATAGGTAATCGACAGTTTCATAACTGGCACAAGACCTAATAGTTTTCCACAGACCTGTGGAAAAACCTGTGGAAAACTCATCAAATTGTGGAAAACTTTTTTTCCACAGGCATACAGTGCTTGAAACGCATCCTACCTGTGGAAAACTTTTTTTCCACAACCACTTCTCATACTGTCACATTAGAACCTAGCGTAGTCCTTCACTGTGGTATACACTTCTTCATCACCCTGGAGTTCTAGTATCTCCTTCCAGTCCATGGCCTCTACATCCAGATCATCATAACACATGATGTCTAGTGTAACTCGTACAAGGCGCTTCTGTGCTAACATGAGATTCTAGTGCGTTGTGATTACATTATATCATGCATAATGACGATATGCAAGCGATTCGTAGTCTTGCCCGTCGCGTGTGTACTCCTCGTCGAGATCTTGTGTATAATCGTCGAGATCTTGTGAGTAATCGTTGCTGTATGTATAGTCGAGATCGTAGTCGTCGTACATAACTCGTCGAGATTGTGTGGTACTGTGTGATTATAGCACATATCTCGACGAGATGCAAGCATAATGCCTGGTCTCGTCGAGATTGTTGTATGTATATATGCATCTCGACTAGATTTGTGTGCTTTGTGTGTACATTCTCGTCGAGTTCTCATAAGATTCTGTAACATAATGAAGTATAATGAAGTCTTATGGGGGGTTTGGGGCGCTCGCGGGGGTGGGGGCTTGACAAACTGCGCGTCTTATGGTAAACTGCCTTAACTTGCATAAGAACTGACCACTTATAAGGCATTAAAGAGCATTATAAGGTATTATAAGATACAAAATACAATAGTTTTCCACAGTTTTTCCACAACTAGACAAAATAGCACTATATGTTTTTTAATACATTTATTTAATTAACATTAATTTAAGAAAAAATGAAATATAATACTAAAAAACCACAAAACATGTGTTATTATTATTTTTTATTATCCTTTAAATCTTTAATACCTAATTCTTTCTTCAATCCCCGAATGTTTGCTGGTCTTTGAAGTCCTGCTTTTACTCTATCTCTGATTTCTTTTCTTTCAGCACCAAACAATGGAAGATTACTTTTTGATGCTGTTCGAGTTTGAATATCAACAATTGGACTTCCCATATGAGAAGGAGACCAATTTGGTTCACTAAACTTACCATGTGCATATTCAACTCCAGCGGGGTAATCACCAGTTTTCCATTTCTCATAAGGATTTAAACCCCTCTTTGGAGTCTTTCCTAAAGTGCTAAGATCACTATTTTGTTTGGCAACTTGAATATTCTTAGGAGTGTCAAAGTAGGTACGGGTGGATTTTGGTTTTATACCAGCGGGTGTTGAATCATGACCTGGTGCAGTGTTACTAATCGAAGTTCGATTAACAGGATCAAATTGATACTTACTTCCTTTCATCGGATCAAAGTTTGAACCTCTGTTTTGACCTCCACTACGAAATCCTGTAATAGTGGATGCTAATTTAACTTTTTCTGGAGCCTTAGATGCTACAGTTAATCCAGCAACTGGTTTATTGGTCCAATAATTTCTTATAGGAATATTTGGGGTCTTAGGAACTGCCTTTTGCAATGCCTTTGTTTTTACAACTTGTCTGGCGACTGCCCTGATTAAAGATGCTGCCAATGCTTCAGTCATAAACTGCTGATACGTCTTCATCTTAACTGAATTTCTCTTTCAGTTATTTATCCCTCTGTTTTAATTCATCATCTATTCGTTTAATATAAGCATCAACTTCAGGTGATGAATAAAACATGGCGTCTGCAAGTTCACACCACAGATCTTCTGATGGAATTGATTGTAGTTCTTCTTCAGTGAGAAAGCAAGGTGGTAGTATTATCATTGATTATCATCCACAATTTGACGCAATTCAAGAAGCAGTTCAGGTGTACACTTCTCTAGTATCATTTCGTCCTCATCATCAGGATAAAACAACTCATTACAATAATACTCAAATAACTTATCATTCAGATATGAGAGATTGTCCAATTCCTGATAGATCTCAGCAGAGAGTTTTTCAAATGTATCCAGTACTCGATTAGGAGTATAAAGACTTGTGATCATGACCAAACCTCTCTCCATACTTCAACCCAGTGTCCGCATTTGTTACAGTGCCGTGTACCATGAATTTCATCACACACATCTGCGGTTTGGTATGTTCCCTTACCACATGCCTCACAATCTTTACCATCCATGTTTACTTCATCATAAAGAGTCAGTTGTTCCATTTCAGGCGCCTCCATACACATAGTCTACAATACCAGCGGGATGATTCACACCTTCGATAACAGTGAACTTGGTATATTCGCTATCGTAATCTTCGGCACTATAATTACCAAACTTTTCAAGAAACAATTGACGGCACTGTTCTTTTGATTCGGCAGCGATGACTACCATGCCACTGGTGTAATCAACAAGGATTTCTTTAATGATGTAGAGATTCATAGTAGTGTGATTTCAGTGATGTTTGGTGATTGTTTGATCAGACGATTGAGTAATCTTTTGCGATTGGAGTTCTTACTTAGATCTATGCTGGTGTGAATGGGAACTTCTTCTGAAACTCTATTCTCATAAGAGAATCGAACATAAACAGTTTGAGTCATTATCAATCCTCAATAGGGAAAAGTTGCCAGGTGTCTGGATGAATACACAGTTCTTCACAGCGTACCTCATAGACAATACGCTGAAGCATACGGAGATCCATGCCCATAACCTCTTTCCTGATGGAGTGACGGATCTGGGCGTCTTGAGTCGTGTCGGTGATCATGATTCAGTTTGCATAAAAAGGAACGGTGTTTTCATCAGGATTGAATGTAACCTCAGTAATCACATCACAATCCTCAGTCATCTTCACATAAAACCATTCACCTTCATCCTCACCAATTTGATAGACATGAATCACACCCTCTTCAAAAGACCATTTGATATAACAACCTTCATCAAACCTATCGTCCACACCTTGTTCATAACCAGATGCGATCAGAGCGTCAATGAATGTCATTTGAGTGATTTGGTTGACTACCCCTGTATTATAAGGGCAGACTGGTGCGAGGAGTGGAGTCCTTGTGCCAGTTGATCAAGTGTCCTTCTTTGGTTGCGTCTTGGTTCTTCTCTCTTTACCTTTTGCTCTTATCGTTGGTTGAGGATTACGATCAATAGACTTATTTGCAGTATCTTTATCTAAAATAATATAAGAACCACTATTTCCTTTTCTTGGTTGATCATATCCACCATGAGCATCAGGAACTCTTAAAATTTTTGCTCCACCACGAATTTCTCTTCTTGATTGTTTAAATGAATCTTCAGGACGATTTTGATTTTTTGCTAAATCATCATCTGAAGCATTTCTCATCCAATCTTTAAATCTACTTCCATAAGTTTTAGGTGAATTAATACGAGTCACTTTTGGATTTACTAGTTTAAAATTAACTCGTTCTGTACCATAATCAGATCCAACTCTGGATGATGGAGTTGTATAAAGTACATTCATTCCCTTATCATGATATGTTCCATCACTTCGTGTTCCTGATCTAAGACCCTGATCAAGCATAGATCTTTTTGTACTACGATCAGTATAATGCGCCGTGCGAAGAACTTTCATTCTTCTCGCTTCTTCTAGAAACTCACGAAATGTTTTCTTTGCATCTACCTTAGTAACATTCAGTTTTGGTTTTGGTTTATTAAGGATACGCTCGATTGCTTCCTTTCTTCTTTTCTTGAATGCCTTGTTCTTATCCTTCTGTGCCTTTTCAACCTTGCCACCACCAGACTGTCCTAGAATCTCCCGTTTGATCTGTGCCATTCTCTCAGGCGATCCTGGCGCCGTTGGAGCAGATGATTCTGGTGGTGCCTTGGTTACGATTTCAGGTCTACCATCTCTTAGACCTTGATCAAATGCTTTTCTGAGTTCTTTCTTCCTACCTTCTTGAATCAAAGAATATGTCTTCATTTGTTTAGTTCATCATCCATTCTTTTCTTTAGATCATACATTATTTACCAAATGGTTTTTTATTCAAGTCTTTCATTCTTGCACCACTGACTTGAATGTCTCTTGCAAGTTCTCCGACTCTATTTTTAACTCTCTCCTCTTTATCTGGAGTTAAATCTTTAAACTCTTCTTTGATCGCACCAGATCTCTTCATTGCAGGTTTGGTGAATCTTTCACTCTTGTGCAATTCCTTATAATTTCCTCTCAGTTCTCTTCTTTCTGCACGACTCATGCCTTTCATACCTTGTGCCATGCGATTCATGACAAATTGTGGTACTGCACCTTCACCCGGTTTTGATCCTGTTCTCTTACGATTTCTTCTCATCGCCGCTTTTGTGGATCCTGGTGCAAGAACTGCCTTTACATCTTCATATCCAGAATCCTTCAGTTTATCAATGGCATCCTTACGATGTTGTTTTGGAATGGATGTATTGGAAAGAACAGTACTCTTACCTTGCTCCGCACTTCTCTTTGCACCATCATAAGTATGTTTTACAATATCCTGACCAAAATATGCAGGACCTTTGCCAAGTGCTTGTCTGGATTTGTCTAATTCATGTTGATCAGTCTTTCCTTTTGATACCATATGCTTAGCAATGGTTGATTTACCAGATCCAGGAAGACCAACAGTTACCACTGCTTTTGGTTTATCATCCCCTTTGGATCTTGGACCTTCTTTAGGAATTTTACCTGACTTACTTGCTCTTTGCGCTCTACGATTTGCCTCAATAATGAACTCAGTAAATGTTTTTTCTTCTCCAAAAGATCTAATATTATTTCTTGCTCTTTTTGCACGAAGTTCATCTCTTCTAGCAGATACTTTTTCAGGATAAAAATCGTTCTTAAAGGTAATTCCACCATATTCGGCATGTTTTTTGTATTTTGGTAGTTGAGTTCCTCTAACTCCCTGTGCTCCGCGATCTCTTCTGGTTCTTGTTTGTCTTTTTTGAGTTAATCTTTCTTCCGTATCTCCTGGAGTTTCACCACGAACTGGTAATCTGTCAATAGGACTTAAACGACGATTGCGAATAGTTTTTTTTTGATCTGCACTCAGACGATCATCGACCTTTGCTTCACTCACATAACCACCACCAACTGCTCTGCGAATTGCATTTACTGCTTGAGTGCGTAATTCTCTTCTTTTTTCACCTTTTCTCAAAAGACCTTGCTTTTGTGCTTCAATACCAGTTGGTTGACCTTTTTCATTTTTATCTTGAAGTTTTTCATATTTTCCTTTTGGACGATCCTCTGGAAATCTACTTTGCCAAATTGCATCTGTCTTTCTTTGTTCTGGTGATGATCCTGCCTGAGGTTTCTTTGTACCTCTACTCATTCGATGAGCACCTTTTCTTTGGCGATCAAGTGAATCAGCATGAGGTCTTGTGCCAGGTCTTGTCCAAGAATTGCTCTCTCTTTCGGCATCTTGATGTGTGTCTCCACTACTAAAGCGTCCTCTTCTGGAAGATGCTTTTCTCATTGCAGTTGTTTTACTGCTTTCCCCTTTCTTTTCTAAGTATTGATCTTCCTTGTTACCTTCGTTTAACATCTTACCAAAAAATACTTTCAGTTATTTATGATAAAGATTCAATTTCTGTTGCAAGATTCAGTAGATCATTCTTGTCCAGTACAATCAAATCATTCTGTGCAGTATAGTTGACAACATTCTCAGATACAATCCTCAGAATGGCAGCAACCAATTTATTCTCAGTATCGGCGCCACCATTATTTCTAGACTGCCAAATGTATTCCATTACTTGTTGTGCTCTTTCACTCATTTTAAGTTCTCTACGGTTTTTGTAATTTGTTTAGCAATTCTTTCAATGACTGGTACACTTACAGAATTACCGACTTGTTTGTATAATGGACCATCATTAATTTGTGGCAAAAGATAAGAATCAGGAAATCCTTGAAGACGGAGGCACTCCAGGGGTGTAAGTTTACGAATTCCAATAGAATCCTTAATAATTGGAACATTATGTCCACCCATACCCATATTTGCAGTCAAAGTGGGACACACATTCTTTTTATTCTCACGTACATACTGCCTACGCCATTGATACACCTTATTCTCATCAGTCACATCATTCTTGATTCGATCATACAATGGTTTTCCATTGTAATAATACTTAGAATCAACTTGATCTTCCAGAATATCTTTAATTGTCTTTGTCAATGGAATTTGATCTGGAAAACTGAATGTCATACACTGCTCAAAAGATTTAAATCCCACAATGTAAATACGCTCACGATTCTGTGGTACATTACCATAGTTCATTGTATTCAAAACTTCGAACTTCACATGATACCCGAGATCATCAAGTATTTTCTGAATAATCTGAAATGTTCTACCACTATCATGAGTCTTGAGATTCTTTACATTCTCCAGTAGAAAACCCATTGGTTGTTTCACCTTTAGAATCTCCGCAATGTAAAAGAATAGATTGCCCCGATCCTTTTCATCATCAAATCCTTGACGATGACCAGCAATTGAAAATGCCTGACATGGAAATCCACCTAATAGAAAATCAAAGTCTGGAAGAGATTCTGGATCAATGTTCCGAATGTCTTCAATGTGAAGTTTGGAAGTCTCAAAGTTTAGATCATATGTTTGCTTACACATTGGTTCAAAATCATTTGAGAACACTGATTCAAAACCAGCATTCTCAAATCCAATTCGAATTCCACCAATACCGGCAAATAGATCAATTGTTTTATTGTTACCAAAGTTTGACATTTTTTGCTAATTGTTCAATATTATTTGGATAAATCACTTTTTCCATCAACGATAAATGAGGACGACGTTTTTGCACTTGTTGTTGTTTGAAAGTCTCATTTTTGTTTACATATGTAGAGTATAGCACATTATTGGGTATTTCGTAAATATCAAAAGTTCCATCAATATTTCCATCATTATAAAAGTGCATGAAATATAATTTATCTTGTTTACTTTTTGGGCCAAATGATGATGGACCATATCCAATGGAAGTTTTTAATTGTTCACAGTCTTCAGTTTCTATTTTATAAGTATCAAAGGAAGAATCTTCAAGTTTTTGAGTGTACTTAAATCCATGAGACTTTGCGGTCTTTTGTTTTACAAAACGAACAGATTTATTCCAGATACAGAATAATCCTTCGGTAAATCCAGCATTCAAATTGGATGCACGATCATCCAAGAAAAGTTCATGTTCACGTTGAATTTTCCAGAGATCAAAATATTCTTTAAAATAAGGAATATCTTCTTCAGTATACTCCCTTACAGCAAAAGTGCTAGGTTCTCCGTAAACTTTAACATTACGAAGAATTTTAATTGTTCCTACAGTTTTGTTCATAAATTTAATTATTGGTGAATTACATTTTGTGCTCTTTCACTCATGGCGTAATCCAATCATAAGAATCGGCAGTTTCTACTGATTCATAACCATCATACTCATCAATACGATAAGAATCATAAACCTCAGCAATCGCAAGTTGAGCACATTCGCCATTTGCTTTGTCTCCAAGTTCTTCTACAACTTGAACCAGAACAGGATCATGACGGTCAACATCACGGTTATACCAAGTTTGTTTGCCATATGCTTTTTCAAGACGTTCTTCAGGTGGGACCAACCAAACATCAAATCCCCATCGAGCATCTTCAATCCAAACTTGTTGACCTTTGATGTCCCAGTAACGTTGACATGCTTCTTTAGAAAGACCGAACCCACCATAGCAGGCATTGTAAACTACTTTAGTCATTTGGACAACTCCGAAATCAGGAATACAATAGCAACAATCAAAAGAACAAAAACTACAATTGAAAGACTAATCCAGATGGGAGACAATACCCACCACCAAGACCAGTGGATCACATTACCTAGTTTAAGTCCAATGAACAAAATAGTCAGAGCACCAGTGAAACTGATACCACCAGAAGATGAAGAAGATGAAGACATGGTTTTGGAACGTGATTGTTTGATTGCGTTTTGTTCAATGAGATCAATAAGTTTGCTCATCATTCTTGAGGATAAAGTTTCAGATACCGTTCAGAAAGTCGTGCAGTGCCTCTTGATATGCCTCTTCAGTCTGAAAGGTGCGTGATCCAATTGTGCAAGGAAAGGTACGCTTCGGAGCACGGGCAGACCGGCACTCCTGTTCGGTGTAACCTTTCTCAATCAGTTGAGCGATGTAAGGATTGGAAGTCATGGTCGTTGGTGAATTACTTTGTTAGTCTAATGGCACCCAGTGTGTTCTGAGTGCCAGTGTGTGCCAGTTGTCAGAGTGTCACATGTTGTCAGGTTTCATAATCAGAGTTTGAAGGGGGAAACAATCACACGAGGTTCAACATATACTGGACGGGTCTTACCACTACCATTGGGGTCAGTACACATCACCCAAGTACCTTCGGCACTACTGGGAGAGAACAGACCGTTGGGATCTGCCTGAGGAATAGATACACTTCCAGAAGAATGATAGTCAACCTTCTCAGGATTGGTATATTGTGTGGCAGCAGGAAGACCATAACCAATAGAGTTGCACAGAAACACTGGACGACCAGTAGTTTCAGGAACAGTATAAGTATAAGTCACAAGACCATCCTGGTCACGCATCTCAATGATTTGCTTCAAGAGTTTGCGTTCACGGAAGTTCTTAATGGCAGGCATACCAGTTTGAGCAGATCCTTCTTGTAGAATTCGTTCCTGTTGTTCTCGTTGTGTTTCATCAGAACTGGGAGTATAATCACACCCAACAAGAGCAACACCAAGAACGGCAACGGAAGCAATGGCAATAGCAGTTTTCATAATCAGTTAGGAAGATTAGAGATAAAGGATTGAAGGTCAGTAGGCATTGCATCGGCAGGAACTTCAAGAGCACGATGCCGAATAATATCAGCAAGTGCTTTCTTATGTTCAGGTGATGCTTTGATGTATTCAAACTGCATATTTTGCAGTTCTTGAACAGCACCAGTTCGGAATGACTTTGATTGCTCAAATGTATTCCTACGAACATTCTCATACTTTGGTGCAAAGAATGAGGTGAAGATAAGGTCGTGGTAGGCAACTCCCCAAGTGACAGCACCTAGAGTAAGCACACCACCAACAACAGCAAGAAAAGGTTTCATCAGATTGCCTCCGTTGCCAGTTTAGCACCCTTGAACTTGGATCGGGCGCTCTTGTTCTTGGTATCCACACCAGTCACCACGGCGATCTGGGG
>Ga0209500_10003424_pt1 | contig 10833 bp, 3 predicted proteins | sample S_140212_EF_Meta_FD_187323 | JGI IMG/M metagenome (GOLD analysis project Ga0209500, IMG submission 187323) | Freshwater microbial communities from Lake Simoncouche, Canada to study carbon cycling - S_140212_EF_MetaG (SPAdes) (version 2) | ecosystem: Environmental > Aquatic > Freshwater > Lake ...
GTTACCACCTGTGATATTACCTGTACCAGTAATTACACCACTACCAAAGCCTAAGTTACCAACGTTAGCATTACCACTAATATTTGCTGTACCACTAATATTTGCACCAGTGCCAGTTACAGTTAATGTAGTATTACCAACTGCTGCTATAGTTACATTACCGTTTGCAGTTGCAATGCTGACATTACTATTACCGTTGGCTAAAATACCATATAGATTACCAACAAATGTAGTTGCGTATAATGCACCATTACTTGTGTTTGCAACGAACGCAGCGTTAGCGTTCATTTGTACGTTACCTGTTAATGCATTAGTAAAGTTAACATAATAGTTACCTGTAGATGCTGTAGTAATAGTACTATAGTCCGAAACGTTAGCATAAGCAACACTAAGATTAGAAACACGAGTTGTACTTGTTACTACTAACGGAGCAGTACCAGTTGCTATGTTTGATACTAACTGAGGTGAAGTAACGTTTGCTGAAGCAAGTACTTGAGCAGTTCCAATATTACCAACGTTAGCATTACCTGAAATATTTGCTGTACCACTAATATTTGCCCCAGTACCAGTAATTGTCAATGTAGTGTTACCAACTGCTGCTATTGTTACGTTACCATTTGCTGTAGCAATGTAGACATTACTATTACCATTAGCAAGAGTACCAATGAATGTGTTAGCACTTATTACGTTAGATCCAGTAATGTTACCACCTGTACCACTACCAACAGTTAGAACATTGCTACTAGCATTGAACGCTAGACCACCTGTGCTTACTTTTACTGTCTGAGTGCTGCCTGCCGCGGCAACCATTACTGGGTATAATGGGTTAGTTGTTGTATCATTTGTTGCGTTGAGTGATGTTGATGTACCTGCAACACCGCTGTATCCTGATGTACCAGAATATCCACTTACACCTGATCCTGAGTATCCGCTTACACCTGCATTACCTGAGTATCCACTGACACCTGTGTATCCACTTATTCCGGTGTACCCACTGACCCCAGTATATCCACTGATACCTGATGTACCACTTACGCCTGTATATCCTGATATACCTGTGTATCCACTTATGCCTGAAGTACCTGAGTATCCGCTTCTACCTGATGTGCCGGTGTATCCACTGATACCAGATGTACCACTTGTACCAGTGTAACCACTTACACCTGAAACACCAGTGTATCCACTTACCCCTGTATATCCACTAACACCAGTGTAACCACTAACACCAGTGTAACCACTTATCCCTGATGTACCAGTATATCCGCTTATACCTGATCCTGAGTATCCACTGATACCTGATGTACCACTGATACCTGATGTACCACTGATACCTGATGTGCCACTTGTACCAGTGTAACCACTTATTCCTGATGTACCTGAGTATCCACTTACACCTGTATATCCACTAACACCAGTGTATCCACTTATACCTGATGTACCAGTATATCCACTAATACCTGATCCTGAGTAGCCGCTTATTCCTGAAGTACCGCTTATACCCGATGTGCCACTAGTACCTGATGTGCCTGAGTATCCACTTGTTCCAGTGTATCCACTTATACCTGATGTTCCGCTTATACCTGATGTTCCAGTGTAACCACTAATACCTGATGTACCAGTATATCCACTTGTTCCAGTATAGCCACTTATACCTGATGCACCACTGACACCTGTGTAACCACTTATACCTGATGTACCGCTTATACCTGATGTACCGCTTATACCTGATGTACCTGAGTAGCCACTAACACCAGTATAACCACTTACCCCTGTGTATCCACTTATACCCGATGTACCAGTATATCCACTGACACCTGTGTATCCACTTACACCAGTATACCCTGAAGTTCCTGAATAACCACTGCTACCTGATGCTCCCGAGAATCCACTAACACCATTAGTTAATGCTAAGATTAGAGGTAAATTATTACCAAAATTAGTAGAACCTGTTCCTCCCGAACCTGTTGATACTACTGGAAGTGTCCAATAAGTTGTATTATTTGTAGGAGTACCATTGATTTCAAATATTTGATAATTATTACTTTCGGCAGCATCTTGTAAAGTAATTAATTCTGTTTGACTTAGTAATGCTAAGAATATCTCAATATCTACTCCATCTGAAGTAACATGGTTTACATATATCTGAGTAGCACTAGTTTGTGTACTGTTGTTCCAAATAATATCCCCAGTTGCAGGAGGAGCACTTTGTGTAGAAGTATCAGCAAGATAATTAAAATAACTACTTGATGTACCTTGTTTCCCACTAGTTCCTGATGCACCACTATATCCACTAACACCACTAGAACTACTGTAACCACTTAAACCTGATGTACCTGAGTATCCACTTACTCCTGTATATCCACTGATACCCGATGTACCGCTTATACCCGATGTACCGCTTATACCCGATGTACCTGAGTATCCACTTACTCCTGTATATCCACTGATACCCGATGTACCGCTTATACCCGATGTACCGCTTATACCTGATGTACCACTATATCCGCTTATACCAGATTCTCCACTTACACCAGTATAACCACTTATTCCTGATGTACCTGAATAACCACTAACACCAGTATAACCACTTATGCCTGATGTTCCACTTATACCTGATGTTCCGCTTATGCCTGAAGTACCTGAGTAGCCGCTTGTTCCAGTATATCCACTTATGCCTGATGTGCCGCTTATGCCTGAAGTACCTGTGTAACCACTTATGCCTGAAGTACCCGTGTAACCACTTGTACCCGAATAACCGCTAATACCTGATCCTGAGTATCCACTGATACCTGATGTACCACTGATACCTGATGTACCACTTACACCAGTGTACCCGCTTATTCCTGATGTACCGCTTATTCCTGATGTACCGCTTATTCCTGAAGTTCCTGTATAACCGCTTGTTCCTGAAGTGCCTGTATAACCGCTTGTACCAGTATATCCGCTTGTACCTGAAGTACCTGAGGTACCACTAGCACCAGTATATCCGCTTGTACCTGATGTACCAGTATACCCACTTACTCCTGAAGTACCTGAGTAGCCACTTGTTCCTGAATACCCACTTGTTCCGTCTTGACCATAATACCCGCTACTACCTGAATATCCACTGATACCTGATGTACCACTTGTTCCAGTGTAACCACTAGTGCCTGAAGTACCTGTATATCCGCTTGTACCAGTATAACCACTTATGCCTGATCCTGAATAACCACTTACACCTGAGAATCCTGATGGACCTTGAAGTGGTCCAATATTGGTATATGTGTTATCGCCATTACTTAATGCTCCATCACCTGCATTATATCCACCACCCGCAGCTAGAACGATATATAAATATCCTGCAGGTTGACCAGATGGTAATAAAGTAGAGTTCGCAACTGAACCTTGAATAGCGACTGATTGACCTGAGTATCCGCTTCTACCTGATGTACCACTGATACCTGATGTACCTGAGTAGCCACTTACGCCTGATCCTGAATATCCACTTACTCCTGTGTATCCACTTACACCTGTGTATCCACTAATACCTGATGTACCACTTGTTCCAGTATATCCACTAGTACCAGATGTACCAGATGTACCGCTTGTTCCAGTATATCCGCTAGTACCACTTGTTCCAGTATATCCGCTAGTACCAGATGTACCACTTGTACCGCTTGTTCCTGATGTACCACTTGTTCCAGTATATCCGCTAGTACCACTTGTTCCAGTATATCCGCTAGTACCAGATGTACCGCTTGTACCACTTGTTCCAGTATATCCGCTAGTACCACTTGTTCCAGTATATCCGCTAGTACCAGATGTACCGCTTGCTCCAGTGTATCCACTAATGCCTGAACCTGAATAACCACTTGTTCCTGATGCACCACTTGTTCCAGTATAACCACTGATACCTGAAGTACCTGAATAACCACTTGTTCCTGATGCACCACTTGTTCCAGTATATCCGCTAGTACCAGATGTACCGCTTGCTCCAGTGTATCCACTTATTCCTGAACCTGAGTAACCACTTATACCGGATGTTCCGCTTGTACCGGTGTAGCCTGAAACACCAGAATGCCCAGATGTACCAGTATATCCACTTGTTCCAGTATATCCACTGATACCTGATGTACCACTTGTTCCAGTATAACCACTGATACCCGATGTACCACTAGCTCCTGTATAACCACTAATCCCTGATGTGCCACTTGCCCCGGAAGTTCCTGTGTAGCCTGAAACACCAGTATAACCTGAAACACCAGTATAACCACTGATACCCGATGTACCACTAGCTCCTGTATAACCACTAATCCCTGATGTGCCACTTGCCCCGGAAGTTCCTGAATATCCAGAAGTTCCTGAATATCCTGATGTACCACTTGTTCCAGTATATCCGGATATTCCCGATGTACCACTTGCTCCAGTGTATCCTGATATACCTGATGTTCCAGTATAACCCGAAATACCACTTGTACCTGATGTACCGCTTGTCCCTGAATAACCACTAATACCCGACCATCCACTGATACCTGATGTACCACTTACCCCTGTATAACCACTTATACCGGATGTTCCTGTGTAACCACTGACCCCAGTGTGACCACTGACCCCAGTGTAACCACTGATACCAGTATACCCTGATATACCCGATGTACCACTAGTACCGGTATAACCTGATATACCAGAATGCCCAGATGCACCAGTATATCCTGATATCCCCGATGTACCACTAGCTCCTGTATAACCTGATATACCTGATGTTCCTGTGTAACCACTGACCCCAGTGTGACCACTGGCCCCAGTGTAACCACTGACCCCAGAATGCCCAGATGTACCGCTTGAACCAGTATAACCAGATATCCCTGAAGTACCTGATGTGCCAGTATAACCAGATATCCCTGAAGTACCTGATGTGCCAGTATAACCAGATATACCAGATGTACCGCTTTCACCAGTATAACCAGATATCCCTGAAGTACCTGATGTGCCAGTATAACCAGATATCCCTGAAGTACCTGATGTGCCACTTACCCCTGTATAACCACTTATACCCGATGTTCCACTAACACCTGATGTACCTGAATATCCTGATGTTCCTGAGTAACCTGATGTACCGCTAGTACCGGTGTATCCACTAATACCTGATGTACCGCTTGCTCCGGTGTATCCTGATATGCCACTTGTTCCCGATGTACCGCTAGTACCGGTGTATCCCGAAGTACCTGAAGTACCTGAAGTTCCGCTTGTTCCAGTATAGCCGCTTACGCCCGAAGTACCACTAGTACCTGTATATCCTGATGTACCTGAAGTACCACTTGTTCCTGTGTATCCCGATGTACCTGAAGTACCACTTGTTCCAGTATATCCACTGACTCCAGTATACCCTGATACCCCGGTATACCCACTAACACCTGATGTGCCTGTGTATCCACTTGTTCCTGAGTACCCCGAAGTACCTGATCGACCGCTTGTTCCAGTATATCCACTATACCCACTTGTACCAGATACACCCGAATATCCTGATGTACCTGATGCGCCGGTATACCCTGATATTCCACTAACTCCTGTATAGCCACTTATACCAGTGTATCCGCTTATACCTGAATAGCCGCTAGCACCAGATGTACCTGACCCAACTGTTGTACTTGGATTAACCCAAGTTATATTTCCTGATCCGTCTGTCTGTAGAATATACCCGCTAGTACCACCTGACATATGTATGTTAGATGTATTACCTAAAGTAACATTACTTGTTCCAGTAAAATTGACATTACCAGATACCGTCAACGTGCCTGTGCTACTAATATTACCACCACTGATATTAGCAGTAGTACTGATATTACCTGTTGCAGAGATTGCATTTACTGACATGTTCCCAGTAACAGTAAGATTGTTTCCTATATTAGCATAGCCAGTTGCTATAATATTAGCTAAATTAGAAAATCCATTTACTAATAAATTTCCAGCTATTGAAGCATTACCAGATAAAATAATGTTATCAACATTAGAAATGGTAGTAGGTAGGTCAACCCATAGAGTCTGCGAACTAGATGTAATAGAAGTATCTTGGCTACCGTTAGAGTCACGCCCTATACTTAAAGTGCTAGTATGAACTTGAACGCAAGCAATATTAGCAGTAACAATAACATTACCAGTTGGACTGTTTACTGTTATACCAGCACCAGGAGTGTTGTTGATTGATGAAACCGCAGCGCCTTGAAGGCCTGAAAAAATTTCTGTAAAGTTTTCTTGTACTTTTTGAAAGGCCGCTCTTATTGCATCCGCATTGGGATCATCAGGAAACGTACCAAAGTCTATATTCTGCTGGCTCATCCTATCTTTACCTCTTTATTCTATTATTTATCGTTTTGGGACAAACAACGCCGTAGCCAAAAAAATACCCAGCTAAGCTGGGTATTTCTTATCAGTTGCTTTTACTTTATCCCTGCTAATTTCTTCCAATCAGCTACTAGATTTTCGTTAACGCCGGTGCGTAGACCTTGATTAGCAACAACTGGAATAGTTGTCTGACCAGTTGATTTTTGCTTGTTCAACCCACCTGAAATGACCTTAGTCATGAATGCAATGTCTTGCTCAAATCCTGCATCAGTTCCCTTGCCTGGACCTCCACCGACTTGATTAGCCCATTCATCTAATTTCTTATCTTTTTTGTCATCATACTCAATATCTTTAGTAACTTTCTTACCGGCTTTTTCTGCTTTGTTATCGTCTTTACCTTTATGACCTTCGTCATATTCAATATCCTTAGCTACTTTCTTACCGGCCTTTTCTGCTTTTTCATCTTTCTCAGCAGTTGACTCTTCTGACAACATTGCTAGTTTTTTGTAAAGATTAAAGAAACTTGATTCTGACACGATAGGCTCTACTGGTTCTTCACTAGCTTCAGGTCCGCCTGCGCCTTCATCAATATCATTGCTTTGACTTTGGTCAAATGCGGCTGCGGAAGAGTTAGCTTGTGCTGTGTCTTGAATTTCTTCTTCCTCTTCGGCAGCGCCTGAATCAGGAGGATTATCTTCTGCTACATTGTAAGTCATTTGATCTTCTGATTCTACTTCATCAACCATTTCTTTTGAACCACATGAATGACCGGCTTCCATCATTCCACCACACTCATTACACTGTTCTTCATGCTCTTCATGCTCTTCATGCTCTTCATGACCTTCCTCTTCTTCATAATCTCCATCATGACCTGATGAATCACCACCTGTTAATTTTTTCATTAACGCCATCATACCATCATGGTCGTCAACTACTTCAATACCACCTGGTGCTGTGCTAGGAGTTCCTTCACCGGGTGCAAATCCTTTGCTTTCATCTCCGCCGAACAAGCCTAAGCCTGCTGATTTGATTAAACTCAATAACTGATCAGCCTCACCATCTTGTGCTGATACACTTACAGAGTCAGGAGATCCTTGTTGACCTTTAGAGATAGAAACAGTCATACCTTCATTTACTTTTTTACCTTCGAGGATAGCACTTAATTGCTTGTCCCAAGACTCAAACGCCATTTCGTCAATGTCACTGGTGTCAGTAAATGCTTTGTTTCCTAAACTAAATTTACCACCTTTTGGTGTCTTGGCTAACATACCAGTGAAAGCATTGCCTTCGCCCATATCATCTTCTTCTAATCCATGAGCGCCATAACTAGCCATTGTGTCAACTACATCATGCTGAGATTCTTCGCCAACATAACCTAGAATAGGTTGTTGACTATAGCACTCATCAAGACCACACTTATAACCCTCATGGTATTGTTTTGCTTCTTCCATATCATCATGACGGCAATTATATGGTTGCTTGCTTAAACCATGTGCTTTACCTTCATGATAGGCTGCTTTTAAGTGATGATCTCTACCTTCTTTAACAGCTTTCTTTTTCTTGTCGGCTGCAGCCTTTTTCATAGATTCTTTTGTATTGCCGTCATTGTCAATATCAGGGAAATCTGGCTTTGCGGCTTCTTTTACTGTTTTCTTTTTCATATCGTATTCAATGTCCTTAGTAACTTTCTTACCTGCACGTTCTGCTTTGTTATCTTCAGCACCGCGCTTCTTACCATGTATTCCATCTTTTACTTTTTCGTCATACTCAATATCTTTAGTAACTTTCTTGCCTGCTTTTTCAGCTTTATCATCTTTCTTTGCTGCTGCATCAGCTTTTTTCTTTGCTTCGCTAATAGGACTCATTAGGCTGTCGTTTGGAGGAATATCAGCTTCGTCTGTTTGTTTACGAAACTTACCTAAAGTTTTTGCAAGATTTGCTTGCTTTTCTGTCTTAGCAGGATAATCTTCTTTATTTGATAATACTTTACTAGCAAACGAAGAAGGAGTCATGCCATGTGATTTTGCTTTTTGAGTAAATGCACCTGGATGTTTGATAGCACCCTTGATCCATTTTTCAGCACCTTCTTCCATATCTTCTTCATCTAAAGGCTGAGTTGTACCTGGCTTTGTTAATTGTACTTGTCCAGTGTTAACTAAATCACCTAGTTTTTTAACTTGGTCTGCTGAACCTACTGCAATAGTTTGACCTGTTTGTGTAGTCATTGTTGCAGGAGGCTTTTGACCAGCTGGTTGACCTGGCTTTACCATTACTTTTTGTGAAGCATTAGGTGATGCAGCAGTTGATGTTGAAGTTGGCATAGCAGTATTTTCTGCTATAACTTGCTCTACTCTTTCAACCCAATCTTTTAAACTTTTCTTTTTAACAGCACCTTCTTCTTTATCTTGAGGAGATTTGTGTACTGCGCCCTTTTTACCCGGTAATGATTTAGGCATTTTACCAATCATAACACTTTGAAGGTCTTTTGCACCAGAGTATCTATCTTTAGTATCTGCTGCTCCACCTGCTTTCTTAGGACGACCACGACCACGCTTCTCTGGGCTAGCAGCAGTATCATCATCAGGATCTTGATCAGGATCACCTAACTCATCTGAAGTTTTTCCATACTTACCTACCTTACCAGCAACTGGTGTACCTCTTTTAGTATGAGGCTTATCACTAAAATCACCAGTCTTACCTACACGGTATGATGGTGAATAGCTTGCTTCTTTAGCCTCATTGAGCTGAGCCATTTTTGATAATAAATCTTTCATGTCCATTTTTTGTGTTCCTTATCTATTGAACTTAGCGCCAGTTGCGGGTTTAGATGGTCTAGTAATCTTACTCATCGGACTATTGTCACCCCTAGGATCTTGTGGTATAACTTTGAATGGATCAAATGCTTCTGAGGTCTTTTGACCTGCATAAGGAATATCAATCTCATTATCTTTCATTTGATCTTTAATGCTTGTCAAATATGACTCGCCATATGCTTTACTAGCCTCTTTGCTGCCATGTGCTGAACCCATTTCATTTTTAGTTAGTAATGGGCTTTCTCTCATTTGATTTGCATACTCATCTGATTCAGTATTAATACTGTCATTATAATCGGTGTCAACTAAACGAACCATATCTACATTGTAGCCACACAACTGTGCTATCTGTTGTACCATAGGCTCTGTAGCTGGATATCTAAATTTACATTTAATAATAGTTACAGACTGATTACTTAAATTAGGAAAACCATATGGATCTTTTTGAATAGGCGTAGCTGTAGGGGCGCTAATATCGATAGGATCAAACTTACTTAGATTATATTTGAATAACTCTAAGAAGTTTTTATCAACATCGCCTGCAATTTTAATAGTGCAGTTATATGTATGCACACTTTCAGTAATATATTTTTTAAGGCTTTTCATTGCATGTTCCCGTATCTAGTATTTATCATTCATCATTCTTTTTAGCTGCTAAAATTTTTAACAACTCATTTCTATCAAGAACCTTACCTTCACCTAATGGGGTATTTGCTATTTCTTCTACAGCAGGATTAGTTTTGTGGTCTAGTGCAGCTTTCTTCAATTGAAGTTCTATCATTTTAAGTTTCTTATTAATTTTGGCTGTTTTGGCAGTAATGGCATGATTTAACATATTACTAGCAACACTAAATATTTCGCTGCTAAATCTGCTATCTACTTGCATACCTAAATCCATAAGGTCTTTATAACTATTAGTGGCTAAATCAGCTAAACTATCCATTTCAATATCAGCAACTTCTAATCCTCTTACTTGAGGTAAAGCATTTTCTATTTTTTCTAAATTAGTTAACGCTTCTTTAGTAACTTCTATTGCATTTTCAGGAATAGGTTTAGACAGAGATTCAATCTCTTCTTGTGGTAGTTCAAATAATTCTTCTAAACGTTTGGTCATAATATTATTTAGTCAGGTTTGGTTACCATTTCTAAATAAATCATTTTCGGTAATTACTCTAAATGTATATCCTTGACTTTTACAGTAACCCATGGCTGCTTGCCACTTAGCATGATTGATAGCAACTACCATTCTATCTTTTGCACTAGCCGCTTTACTTTCTATAATACTTTGTTTTTTAGGTTTGATTTCTACAACTTCTGCTATTTTTTTACCAAACTTATTTTCATATACTACAAAAAAATCAGGTACATATGTAGTTGGTTTACCTGTGAATGGATGTTTATATGGTATTCGTAGTGCTTCGCTAGCCCAATACAATACATTATTGTGACTATCACAAAACGTCATAAATGTAAGCTCCCATCCTGAGCGATATTTAGGAGTATGTTTTCCTATATACTTTTGAGGATTTTTGGGAGTATAAAAACCTTGCGCCCACTTTCCCATATCATTGAACTACATTTCTTGCCACTGGTTGATTGGGCCTAGGGACAACACTTACTCCATATAGAGAAGTCTTTGATTTCAAACTGTTTAAGTAATAACAAATAATTTTATTCATTTGTAATTTATTACCACTAC
>Ga0209500_10003428_pt1 | contig 10826 bp, 12 predicted proteins | sample S_140212_EF_Meta_FD_187323 | JGI IMG/M metagenome (GOLD analysis project Ga0209500, IMG submission 187323) | Freshwater microbial communities from Lake Simoncouche, Canada to study carbon cycling - S_140212_EF_MetaG (SPAdes) (version 2) | ecosystem: Environmental > Aquatic > Freshwater > Lake ...
GCTTGGCCATGACGCCGACGGCGGCTGCGCCGACCAGGGCCGCGCCGCCCAATCCGAGCGCCGCGCGCCGTGAGGGTTTCGTTCCGGCCAAGTTTCGTGCTCCCTGAACACCAAGTCTCTTGATCTGTCTGGAACGGTAGGTCCATAATTATCCTATGTCTAGACCCGTTGAATTTGACCGCGATCAGGCTGTTCAGAAGGCCGTTCATCTCTTCTGGCAGAGGGGCTATCAGGCCACGTCTATGAGCGATCTGCTTGAGGCTATGGGTCTGAGCCGCAGCAGCTTCTATGGCGCCTTTGGCGACAAGCGCGGGCTCTTCGTCGAATGTCTGGACGTCTTTGCTGCGCGGAACCAAGCCATCTTGCAGCGCGCGCGAGATCGTAAGCCCCCCATGGCGGCGCTGCGCAGCTATTTCGAGCGCAATTTTGGTCAGACCTCGGACCCGGACCTGCATTTTGGCTGCATGCTGGTCAATACGGTGATCGAATTGGCGGCCATCGATCAGGGCCTCTGCGACCTCGCAGGCCAGCATCTCAAGACCGTTCAAGATCTGTTCGAGGCCTGTCTTGGCGATGCCGGAGCCGAGCCCGATGAGGCCAAGCGGGCCGCCGCCTTCTTGATGATGGTCAATGAGGGCGCGCGGGTCTCTGATCGCCAACGGATCTCCATCCCGGATCAATTGGCGCGTATCAACACGGCCTTTGGATATGTCGAAAGCTCAATCGCCAACCGAAACACAGCCAACGCTCAGCTATAGGATTGTTTGTAATGACCGAGGTCCTCGAACTCTATCATTCTCCTGTTTCGACCTGTTCACAGAAGGTTCGGATGGTGCTGGAAGAAAAGGGGCTGAGCTATGTGTCCCACCTGATTGATCTTCAATCGGGCCAACAGCACGACCCAGACTATGTCAAACTCAATCCTAATCACGTCGTTCCCACCTTGGTTCATGGCCAAAGGGTGATTTTGGAATCGATGCTGATCAGTGAATATCTTGAGGAGGTGGGTGCGGGCCAGGCCCTCATGCCATTGGCCCCGCACGATCGGTATCAGGTTCGACTTTGGGCGCAATATATTGATCGGGTTCACGCCCATGCGGCGGTGCTGACCTACTCTGTCGGACCGCGTCATATGATCATTGCTCAAGGCCCCGAGGCGATTGAGCACTATATTTCATTGGGTCAGGATGAGCGCACCCGTGTCAATCGCCGCGCGATCATCGAGCAAGGGGTTGCCTCGTCGCAGTTTGCCGAGGCCCTGATGGCCTTTGTCGCCATGCTGGATCGCATGGAGGAACATCTCACGCACCATGCTTGGCTCGCGGGTGAAACCTTTAGTTTGGCGGATACAGCCGCCATCCCTTACGTGCTGCGCCTTGACCATCTGGCGATGACAGCCTTGATCACTGACCGACCCCACGTCGCGTCTTGGTACGAGACTGTTCAGGCGCGGCCAAGCTATGGGCGGGCGATAGGCCAGCACCTGAGTGCCCCCACGGTAGCAGCCTTGAGATCTTTTGGTGAAGCCTGTTGGCCACAGGTGCTTGCCTTGCTCTAGCTTTCAGCAATGATGGCAGCCAACCCGTTGGGACCCAAAAAACAAAAAGAGGAAACAGGATTATGAAGACACGCATTACCGAAATGTTCGGCGTTGAGACTCCGATCATCATGGGCGGCATGACCGGCGTTGGCTATGGCGAGCTGGTGGCGGCGGTGGCCAATGCGGGCGCGCTTGGTTTCATTACCGCCCACATGTTCCCTTCAGGGGCAGAGCTTTTGGCTGAGATCGAAAAGACCAAGGCCCTGACCGACAAGCCCTTCGGCGTTAACCTGACCCTCTTGCCCTCGATTAACCCCATTCCTTATGACGAATATCGTGAAGCCATCATCGCGTCGGGCATCAAGATCGTTGAGACGGCAGGCCGCGCGCCCGTCGATCATCTGCCGCGCTTTAAAGAAAATGGCGTCAAGGTGATCCATAAGTGCACCTCGGTCCGCCACTCTGTATCGGCGGTCAAGCACGGCGTCGATGTGATCAGCATCGATGGCTTTGAGTGCGCCGGTCACCCCGGTGAAGACGATATTGGTCTGGTGGTTCTGCTGCCCGCCACGGTCGATGCGGTGGACGTGCCGGTGATCGCCTCTGGCGGCATGGCCGATGGCCGCGGTCTGGTCGCCGCTCTGGCGCTCGGGGCCGAGGGCGTCAATATGGGCACCCGCTTTTGCGCCACGGTCGAGGCCAAGATCCACGAGAACGTCAAGCGTCAGATCGTCGACTATACTGAGCGCGATACGATCCTCGTCGGTCGCAGCCTGCGCAACACAGCGCGCGTCGCCCGCAACTCCATCTCCGAGCAGGTGGCTGAAATCCAGCGCGACCCGACCAAGACCTTTGCCGAGGTGCGCGAGCTGATGGCGGGCGTTCGGGGCCGTGAAAATGTGCTGCGCGATGGGGATATGGACGGCGGGATCTGGACCACGGGCCAGAGCCAAGCCCTGATCCACGACATCCCCACCTGCGCTGACCTGGTCAAGAACATCATGGCGCAGGCCGATGGCATCTTGGGCAAGCGCTTTGCGGCTATTGCCGGTTAATCAGTCTAAGGACTAGGCCGGATCGTCTGCCTTCGGGGGCGGTCCGGTTTGCGTTTTGAACCTCTAGTCAGGTCGCTTCAGGGTGAAGACCTCGTCGGTGACGCTATAGTCGAGATAGCCAAGGCGCGCGATCAGGCGCATGGCCGCCGTGTCAACCAAGCCCTCCTTGATGAACTGGTCGTCAATATGGACCCCAACCACCTCGCCCAAGACCAGATCAAAGCCGTTGCGGACCCCATCCTTACTGAAGAGGGGTACGGTCTGCAGATAGACACATTCCAGATGGGCCGGAGCCCCCTTGACCCTCGGCGGCTTGATCAGCTGTGACGGCAATGTGCCCAGACCGGTCAGGCCGAACTCGTCGATTTCTGGGGGCAGGGTGGCGGCGCTGCTATTGACCGCTTCACGCTGATCAAAGCTGGCAATATTGCAGACAAATTCGCCGATCTGTTCGGCATTGGTCTGGCTGTCTTTGCGCCCCGCGCTGGAGAAGGCGACGATTGAGGGTCCCGAGGCGACCAGATTGAAGAAGCTATAGGGAGCCAGATTGGCCACCCCGTCACGGCCTAGCGTGCTGATCCAGCCAATGGGACGCGGAGCGACCAGCGCCTTGACCGGATCATGCTTGAGCGGTGCTTTGGTACGCGCATCATAGAACATGCCACATCTCATCGGTTGGATTGGTCGAGGTGGCCCTTTATAGGGCCAGCAATGGCCTAGGGCGAGCCGGATGTCCCCCCAGCGCGCGCAACAGGCTCAAGGGCTGCAGCTTGGGTTAGCCGGTCTATGGCATTGGCCAGCCGAGTCAAATCAATGGGCTTGGCAATATAGTCATCGCATCCGGCCTCACGATAGCTGGCGATCTGATAGTCCATGGCATTGGCGCTGAGGGCGATGATGGGGGTTGGTGTTAGGCCGCTTAGGCGCTCTTTGTTGCGAATAGCGCGGGTGGCGGCAAGGCCGTCCATGACCGGCATCTGAATATCCATCAGGATCAGATCAAACCGCTCTAGACTGAAAGCCTCCAAGGCCTGAGCGCCATTGTCGACGAGGGTCAGGTCAATATTGCGGTGCTCTAGGGCGGCTTGCAGCACCATCTGATTGGCCCGCACATCCTCTGCCGCCAAGATCTTGAGGCGCGGGTGCGGGGTCAGGGGCCCCGCGCTCAAGGGCATGGGTGCAGGCTTAGGTGCTGACACCGAAAGGCTGCGCGTCAAAGGCAGTTGAACAAAGAACGTCGAACCTGCGCCTTCGACACTTTCAATCCAGATCTTGCCGCCCATCATCGCGACCAGTTCCCGGCAGATGGCAAGCCCAAGGCCTGTGCCGCCATATTGCCGAGTGGTCGAGCCATCGACCTGAACGAACTTCTCAAACAACCGATCAATCTTGTCGCGGGGAATACCAATGCCCGTATCGGACACGGTGAGGGTCACAGTCGCCTCGTCCTTGGATTGCCATTCAACCTGGCCACCCAATGTGATCGCGCCTTGATGGGTAAATTTCAGCGCATTGGACATCAGATTGCTGATCACCTGACGCAGGCGATAGGCGTCAATGCGCCAGTGTCCATCAAGCTCAGTCTCAAGAAATAGGATCGGCTCGAGGCCCTTTTGGCGCAGCATCGGGCTGTAGCTATCGTGCATGTCGCTCAGCAGACCCGAGAGGTCATGATCCTCGACCAGCAGCTCGACGTGCCCGGCCTCGATCTTTGACAGGTCCAGAAGGTCATTCAAGATCAACAGCAGCGCCGCGCTGGAGTTGCGGACCACGTCCAGCTTCTGACGCTGAGGAGCAGGCAGGTCGCCCGCCGCCATGATCTCGGCCATGGTGATGACGCCATTGAGCGGCGTGCGAATTTCGTGGCTCATATTGGCCAGAAACTGCGATTTGGCGGTATTGGCCGCCTCCGCCGTATCCTTGGCCTCGACCAACTGCGCCAAGGTACGGCGCAGATCGCTGTCATTGACATGGAGCTGATGAAGTAGGGCGTTAAAGCTGCGGCTGAGCGTGGCAAACTCATCATCGCCCGCTTCGCTCACACGCCGTTGGAAGTCCCCGCTGGCCGCGACATCTTCCATAACGTGGCTCAGCCGGATGACCGGTTCGACGGCCCGGCGCGCGACCCACCGGGAGAGAAAAAGGGCGCCGCCTGCTGCGACAAAGAACAGCGATCCAAAGACCGACGCATAGCGGGCCAAGAGATCATTGGTGGTGGCCACAGTTGCGGTGAGGGTTAATGTGCCCAAGGTCGCCCCTTGGTTTAGCACTCGGATGGGCACCGTAATATCGGTGGTCGCCTCTGCCCTGAGGGTTTGGAGCGCAGCGGCGGCGGTGAATAGCGGCCTTCCCTGCGGGTTTACAATCACCACCTTCTTTACGCCCTCGACGGACGCGACGCCCTTTAGGGTTTGTCGCACCGCCGCAGGATTGCCCTCGGAAAGGGGTTTGGCAATTTCGTTGGCGATGAGCTGCGCCTCGGTTGTACGCGCCTCTCGAGATAGCCGGGCCTCAGCCTGCCACTGGGTCAGACTGAACACGAGGCAAGCGGCGAGCAGAACCCCCAAGGCGGTAATCATCGCAGCCGTCGCGATGCGCTCTTCAAAGCTAATGCCCAAGCGCTGCCGGACAATCTTGGCGGAGTTGATGGGCATGGCTGTTTAGGGCCGGTCCGAACAGTTTCACCCCTTTGCGCGGGGCCACGCGACGTTTCAACCCCTATCAGAAGCGAAAACTACTTCAGATTCATGAACGGCTCGTCGGTGGGTCCAAATCGCGCCCTACTGAAATTATGGTTAACGGTGTTGAAATTCAAAAAACGCCTGTGACGCGAGTTTTCAATAGCTATTATTAATAATTCGTTTATCAACAAAGTTAGAAATTTATTAACCAATGGAGATTGCGGCGTGGATAAGGTTCTGGTTGCTCAAACTGTTGCTAATCGTCTGTTCGCAACCGAGGATGCCATCGACACGGCTCTGATGGAGGCGTCTCAACTGTTGCAGGCCATGCTTCAGGCCCGCCAGGAACTCGGCCTCTCTGCCGTTGTTGCCGACAAGGCTCCGGCTCAACTGTCGCAAGCCATTGCGGCCCTGACGGCCGCGCGTTCCGCAGTCGTTGAGGTCCACGGCGCGCTGGAAGACACCAAGCTTCGGATCGGCATCCGCACCAAAATGATCGGTTATTATAAGAAGCTCAGCGTGCACGAAGACACCGTCACGGGCGTCAGCAATATTGATCGGATTGCTGGGTAAGCGACCGCTTACCAAATTGTTTACATTAGCCGTGTTACTGAGCCCGTGCAGGCTGCGCGGGCTCGGACATGCTTAACGAACTACTCTTTAATCTCTCGCTCTTGGTGCTGGCCTCTACCTTGTGTTTTGCATGGTGGCAGGGGGGTGCTGCTGAGCGTTATTCCTCAGCCGCCATAGGCTTGACGTGGATTGCAGGCCTGTTGGGTCAGGCCTTCACGGGCGAGGATGTCCCGGCCCTGACCATCTTGTTAGCGGACTGGGCACTAGCCATTGGGCTTTTGGCCCTAGCCCTAAGATTCCGCAGTACCTGGTTGGGCTTTGCTTTGATGGTGCAGGGCGCGTCCATGACCCTGCACGCCATGTATTTCCAAGAGCCAGGACGGCACCCAGACTACTATCTCATTGGTATCGATGGCCTCAGCCTCGCCATGCTGGTCCTGTTGGTGGTTGGGACCCTTTTGGCCATGCGCAGCCGCCGCGCGGTCGCGGCGGCCTAATCCCTAACCGTCCTAGTCGGCCCGTTTCATCCGGGCGATGAAGAAGCCGTCAATACCGCCCTCCATCTGATGGGGCAGGATCCGCAGCCAGCCGCGTTCGGCCAGGCTGGCTTCGGGTGCGCCGCCTTCTCCGGGACTCATAGGTTCGAGCGCAAAGTCTGGACGACGCTTTAAAAAGGCGCGGACCTGGCCCTCGCCCTCTTCAGTTTCCAACGAACAGACGCAATAGACGAGGCGTCCACCCGGTGCGATGGCACGGGCAGCGACATCCAAGAGCTTGGACTGCAGGGCCGCCAAGGTGGCGACATCCCCCGGACGCGCGGCCCACAGGACATCGGGCTGACGGCGGAAGGTCCCGGTTGCCATGCAGGGGGCATCGAGCAGCACCCCGTCAAAGGTTCGTCCATCGCGCCAAGCCGTGGCTTCAACGGTGACAGACTCCGCGCTCAGGCCCGTACGCTCAAGATTGGCGGTCAGGCGCTTCAGGCGGCTGTCTGAGCGATCAAGCGCGGTCACCACAGCCCCCATGGCCGCCAATTGAAGGGTCTTACCTCCGGGGGCGGCGCATAGATCGAGTACCTTGTCGCCCGGCTTTGGCGCGAGCAACCGCGCTGGAATGGCGGCGGCGGCGTCTTGAACCCACCAGCGACCCTCATCAAAGCCGGGCCATTCGGCAACATCACCGCGCCGCGTTACGCGAAGGCTGCCGCCGGGCAGGGCAGTGGCCTTAGAGGCGATGGGCGCAAGGCTATCGGTGCCGAGCATAGCCTCTTCGGCACCCTCTGGCACCGTTTCATTCAAGGCCTCGCGCAGGTGCTCTGCGTCCGCGGGGTCGCGCAGGGTCAGGTCGGTTGCGGGTTCCTCGGCAATCATGGCCGCGATCTTGAGGGCCTGACCTCGGCCGTAGGCGGCGGTCCAGCGGGCCATCAGCCATTCGGGCGCCAGCGCCTCAGGGCCCGATGGCTCTGCCGGTTCGCGCAGAAGCCCGCGCAGAACGCCATTGATCAGGGCCTTAAAGGGTCTGGTGTCATTGCGCGCTTCGGCCAAGGCCAAGGTGGTGGAAACGGCGGCAAAGGCGGGGGTATCGAGCCATAGGACCTGCGCGAGACCCAGACGCAGCAGGTTACGAACCGCTTCGGGCGGCGGCTTATGCATCCGCGAGTCCAGCGCCCTATCCAGCGCACCAAGCTGGCGCAGTACGGTCATAGCCAACATGCGTGCGAAACCGCGGTCGCGTGGGGCAAGCGCGCCCATGCCGGGACGGGCAAGGGCCTCATCCAAACCGGCGCGGCGCTCTAGGGCCGAGATCACAATGTCCAGAGCCGCTTCACGGGCGGGTAGGCCTGCAACGACAGCGGCGCTCGGCGGTGCATGGCGGACCTTACCCGAGCGTGTGGGTCGTCCAGAGCGAGGCGGCTGGCCGGAAGAAGGCGGTTGGGTGGTCATAGGCGGTCTGGGGTCCTGTTGGTCTCTGCTGTGGGACAAGAGCACAGAGATCGAGCGAAGGACGCCCTCTGGACCGGTTTGACAAGCCTAAATTTGGAAAACACCCGTTGCCCTAGCTCCACGGACCCTTTTGCGCCCCATCATCGGTCAGGGGAACCGCTGAGCCTCGGCTGCTCCGGCGGGGCATTGAAGCAGCCAAGCTCATCAAGGCCTCGACCCGATTGGCGGTGGCCGGGTGGGTGGAAAAGAGGTTGTCCGCACCCTCGCCCGACAGGGGATTGATGATGAACATGTGGGCGGTTGCGGGATTGCGCTCCGCATCGTGATTGACCACGCCCGCCTTGCCCATGCCCTCGATCTTTTGAAGGGCGCGGGCCAAGGCTTGGGGATCCCCGGCGATCTCGGCGCCGACACGGTCGGCCTCATATTCGCGCGAACGACTGATGGCCATCTGCACCAAGGCTGCGGCCAAGGGCGCGAGGATGGCGAGGGCGATGGTGCCGAGCATGCCGCCTGGACGATCACGATCCTGCCCGCCAAAGAACATGCCGAAATTGGCCAAGGCCCCGATGGCCCCGGCAAAGGTGGCAGTGATGGTCATGGTCAGGGTGTCGCGGTTCTTCACATGGGCCAGCTCATGGGCCATGACGCCGCGAATTTCCTCGCGCGTTAGCATGGCCAAGAGGCCGGTGGTGGCACAGACCGCCGCATGGGCCGGGTCACGCCCGGTGGCAAAGGCGTTGGGCTGATCATTGTCGATGATGCAGATACGTGGCCGGGGAAGATCGGCATTGAGGGCCAAGGCCTCAACATCGGCGACATATTGCCGAACCTGAGGGTTGGGATCCTCGGCCTCAACCTCACGCGCATGGTAGGTCCGCAGCACGATGGAGTCGGCGTTCCAATAGGTGAACAGGTTCATCCCGGCGGCAAAGACAAAGGCCAAGCCCATGCCTGCCGGTCCGCCGATCATGAAGCCAATGACCATGAACAGGGCGGTCATGGCGGCAATGAGCATAAAGGTCTTGAAGTGGTTCATGGCCTATCTCTGTCTGTTCGTGGTGCCCTGACTTGGATTTCGGGGCCGGTCGGTCTAAATTCAGAGTCATAGGTGGAGGCTGCGTTGATGTTTCGCAAGAACGCGGTCACCCCCTTAGGAAGAAACCATGACCCCAGACCTAGAACCACTCCCAGATGACCAGCCGCTCGATCCCATAGGGGCGGCGACCGACAAGCCCATTAGCGCTGCGGCAATGCGGGCCTTGGAAGAGGCGGCGGCTCGCCGAGCGGAGGCTGAAGCCCTTCTGATCGCCCCTGAACGCAATGGCTATAAGGGTCCCGAACCCACTCGCTTTGGAGATTGGGAACGTAAAGGGATTGCCGTCGATTTTTGACGGTTCAAACCACGCTGATTTCGCGAACAATGGCCTGTGCGGCCGCCCGGGGATCGCGCGCTGCCGTAATAGGCCGTCCTACCACCAGATGGCTGGCCCCCGAGGTCAGGGCGTCTTTGGGTGTCGCGATCCGGGCCTGATCATCCAGCGCCGCGCCCGCTGGCCGAACCCCAGGTGTGACCACTAAAAATTCAGGACGACCGGCCTTGATGGCCATGGATCTCGCAAGCGCCGCCTCCAGCGGGCTGGCCACCACCCCATCGCATCCGAGATCAAGGGCCTGGGCGATCCGGCGCTCGACAAGGGCGGTGGCGGCGAGGCCATAACCCATCTCGGTCAGGTCGGTATCGGTCAGGCTGGTCAGAACGGTCACAGCGAGAATTTTCAGGCTTGATCCGGCCTTGCCCTTGACCGCTGCGGCCATCACCTGGGGCTCGCCATGGACGGTTAAGAGGTCAGCCCCCGATCCAGCCAGAGCCGAAGCGGCCTTTTCGACCGTGGCGCCAATATCGTGCAGCTTCCAATCGAGGAAGATCTGGTGGCCTTGCCCCTTAAGACGCCCCGCCAAATCCATGCCGCCGCTGGCGAACAGTTGCAGACCAATCTTATAGAAACTGACCGCATCGCCGATCTGGGCGGTCAGGGCCTCGGCCTCGCGCACGGCGGGAAGGTCAAGGGCGACGATCAGGCGCGGGTCAGAGGCGGGCATGGTCATTTGCGGGTCCTTTCCAAAAGGCAAGATCACGTCAGGTGTGGTCAGTCTGCGCCCAAGGTTCTACAAAGGGCAGATCGTTGCGGTCCGCCACCTTGCGTGAATCACGTCCGGATGGGTTCCGATCAATCATGAAGAGCGAGTCCCTGCATGAGCCAGGCAGAACTGTCCGTCAACTTCTTCATCGCCCTGTTCGCGCTGATTGATCCAATCGGCAATGTGCCTCTGTTTGCCGCCGCAACGACCGGCGCGACGGCGGCCGGGCGTCGCCGGGTTGCGGTCTATATCGCCCTGTTCTCGATGGTGTTCCTCACCTTCTTCTATTTTACCGGCCTGACCCTCTTGGCTTTCTTCGGTATCTCGCTTCCGGCCTTTCGGATTGCGGGCGGGATATTGCTGTTTCTGATGGGTCTCGAGATGGTTCGCGACGATTTTGCCGCCTCATTTGATGATGGAGCGGGCGAGGAGGCCGATAGTCTGCCCCTGAGCACGGGGGCCTATGCGAAAAAGCGCTTTGAGCGGCTGGTTGTGCCCTTCGCCATGCCGCTTCTGATCGGTCCGGGGGCGATCTCGACCGTGATCATCTATGCCGGGGAGGCCAAGCGTTTTGGCATGGCCGGCGCGGCCATGGGCCTTGGCGTCATTGCGGCGGTCTGCGCCATCATCATGTTGGCCTTTTGGGCCACCCCGATCATCTCGCGGGCCTTGGGCAAGATCGGCATGACCATTGTCGTGCGGGTTCTGGGTCTGATCCTCTGTGCTCTTGCGGTTCAGTTCATCATTGGCGGCATTGCCGACAGCACGCGCGGGATCATCAAACACTCCGCCGTCGCGCCCTATGAGGATGTGAAGTAGGGGGTAAAACAAGGCCCCCTAAGGCCCTTCGGGCCACTTCCCCCTCTGGGGGAAGTACCGGCGAAGCCGGGGT
>Ga0209500_10003430_pt1 | contig 10824 bp, 16 predicted proteins | sample S_140212_EF_Meta_FD_187323 | JGI IMG/M metagenome (GOLD analysis project Ga0209500, IMG submission 187323) | Freshwater microbial communities from Lake Simoncouche, Canada to study carbon cycling - S_140212_EF_MetaG (SPAdes) (version 2) | ecosystem: Environmental > Aquatic > Freshwater > Lake ...
TACAAAATTCTTCTGCGCTTTCAAATCCGTATCCACCTACAGAAAAAGTTGAACTGATTACTTTTTTTTCTACAATATTACTAATCAAACCATTAATATCAAATTCAATATAACTTTTTGTTCTTGCATTGATGTCATCCATATCATTCAAGTCAAAAAATGCAATTTGATTATTTTCATCAATTATATTGGATTCATAATATCCATCAGAATCTTTAATGAATATAAACCCTTCAATTCCTGCAATTTGAATTGCCTGATAAACAGTTTCTGATTGTGATGCTGTTTGTTCACTTAAAAATAAAATTTTAACTTTATCTTTAAGACCAAGTTCTTCCAATTCTAAAAAAAATCCATCAAAAAAATTGTATTGTTTTTCATGCTCAGACAGACAAACATAATAGATATTATCAAAAAATTCAAGATTTAATCCGAGAATGGATTCAATTCCCATAAATCTATTTGTCATTGGATGAGTTAACATCCACTTAGGTCTCATGTTAGGAAATCTGCTAGATTTTCCTGCCATTGGAATTATTAAATTTTTCATATAATTTTGTTGATTTTATTATTGTATCTAGTATAACTCTTTGATTATCATTAGTCAAGTATGGTTCTATTCTCAGAGAATTCATTACATCAAGAATCTCAAATCCTTTTGTATCAATATACTTTTTATATCTTTGATTTAACTTTTCCCAAATATGTTTATAAATTTTAATAATCCTCAAAGTCTCTTCATTCTGAACTTTAAGACTCCACAAGTAATACAAATCTTGTTTTAATTTTACAATATCACAAAAGAAACTGTCAATATAAGAATCTAAAAAATCAATAAAAAATAATCTATTTTTATGGAAAATAATATTATTGAATGTTAAATCACCATGGCAAAAAGTTTTGGGTACAATTATTTGATTACTATCCACATATGTTTTTAAATATTTCAAATAGTCTGAGTATTTTGTTTTATTTTGTAATGAATCTATTTTTTTAATTACTTTATTTCTAATATTATATTCTCTTATATTATTAGAAAAATAATCAAAGTAATCAAACAAAGTTTGAATAACAAATTTAATTCCACAAATATTTACTGTTGAAAAATATTCATAGGAAGATAGACCTGGTATATATTCCATGTCAAATGAATACAATTGATTTACTGATGTTCCCAAAACTTTTGGAGTATCTATATTCTTAAGAATAAATTTAGAAAATAAAATTTGCTTGTCTGCTTGCTTTATTAATCTTTGATTATAATGAGCAGAAGAAGAATATTTTCTCAATATTCCATCATCAACAATTTCCAACTTACATCCAGATAATCCATTGTGAATCATTTGCAATTTTCATAATAAGTTTTTTTGGTAAACCACAGATAAGTTTTTTCCAATCCAGATGTCAAAGTGTGTTTTGGTTTCCAACCAATTTCAGATATCTTTGAATAATCTAAAGGACGATTAGGAGTTCCATTTGGACGAGAAGTATCCCAATTAATCTTACCATCATATGCAACAACTGCTGCAATTTTTTCTGCAAGTTCTTTAATACTTATATTATACCCAGAACCAACATTTACAAGTTCTGCATTTTCAAAACGTTGCATTGCAAATAAACAAGCATCCGCAAGATCATCTGAATAAAGGAACTCTCTCATAGGAGTGCCATCTCCCCAAAAAGTTACATCCTTTCCATTTGAATTATTGAATTTAGTCATCATTGCAGGAATAACATGTCCATTTTCTGGATGAAAATTATCGCCAGGTCCATAAAGATTGGATGGCATCAAAGATACACCTTTGAATCCGTACTGTTTATTGTACGCCTGCAACATTTTGATGCCAGAAATCTTGGCAATTGCATATGCGTCATTAGTTGGTTCAAGATATCCAGTAAGAAGAGATTCCTCTTTAACTGGGACTTCGGCAAACTTAGGATAAATGCAAACAGATCCAAGAAATAAAAACTTTTCTACACCAGATTTATACGAACTATTAATCAAATTAGTTTGAATTTGTATGTTCTCGTAGATAAAATCTCCAGAGAATGTGTCATTTGCATAGATACCCCCAACACGGGCAGCTGCATCAAAGACATACTCTGGTTTTTCATTTGCAAAGAAATCAAAAACATCACTCTGATTTAAAAGATCCAACTCTTGGCGAGTTTTGGTGATAATATTCGTATATCCATTTTCTTTTAAATTTCTTACGATAGCAGAACCAACAAGTCCTCTGTGACCTGCAACGAATATTTTAGAATCTTTTTTCATAATATTAAGGAATTACAATTTCAGCATTAGGAAGTGGGAACAATAATTTTTTGCCTTTAAACTTTGGACTGTTAATAAAGAAATTTTTAAAGTGCCAAGGAAGAATTACAAATACGTCATACTCATCAATAACAGCATTTTCATCTTTAATGGGAATCCAAGTTCCTGGAGTAAATGATCCATCTTTATCTGGATTAACCTCGCCAACTACTTCAATATCACCATCAGTAACTCCCCAAGTTTGAAGTGTTACATTTCCTTTTGTACTAGCTCCAAGAGCAGCAATTTTCAAACCACTCTTTTTACAATCAACAATCAATTTCCAAAACTTAATTCTACATTCTTCAATACGGAAAGAAAAATCATCCCAAGGTTCAGTAGTATTCAGTTTAAGATCCATTTCTTCTTGAAGAAGATCATTTAGCATTTGAGTTGCTTCTTCATATTTGCTGTCTTTATTTGCAACTACGAGCGAAATACTTCCACCATTTACATCATTAAATTCAAAATCAATAATCTTCAATCCTGCATGATCCATAATATACTTAAGTTGCCTCATCCCATAATAGGAAAGGTGCTCGTGGCATACTGTATCAAAAGAATTTACGCGAAGCATTTCGGGCATATAACTTTGCTCAAGAACCCAAATACCCTCATTAGGATCAAGAATAGCATTCACTTCTTTGGCAAACTGACAAGGATCTTCCAAGTCATAGAACATTGAAAATGAAGTTACTAATTTTGCTTTCTGTTCTCCAAAATATTTTCTAAATGTTTTTTCAGTAAAGAAATTGTCAATATAATCTACATGATCTTTGAAATATTTTGAAAACTTTTTAGAAGTTGGATCAATACTAACAAGTTTTAATTCTGGAGGAAAGAAACTTAAAAATGTTCCATCATTTCCTGCAATATCAATTACAAGATCTCTTTTTTGCAAATCAAGAAAATTCTTAATCCTTTCAGATTTTTCCTGAAGGTGCTTTACCATACTTGCATTTAAACCAGAGCGATACCCATATTCTTCGCCATACATTGTTGGAAGATCGAAGGTATGTTCTAGTTGAACGTGGCCACATCCACCTGTAGTTTCATCACACTTAACAAGTTTTAATGGACCACGATACATATCAGGATCCACAGATTTTGGAAATATTCCCGATAGATATTGGTCGCCAAGATCTAAAACTGTAACGTAATGTTCGTTACCGCAAACTCTACATTTTTCTATTTTATGAAACATAGCATTAATCATTGATACACATATCCTCAACTAATTGTTTAAATGAAATCTTAGGTTCCCAACCCAATTTTTCTTTTGCCTTAGAGGCATCACCTAATAAAGATTCAACTTCAGCAGGTCGAAAATATTTAGGATTGACTTGGATGACTGTTTTTTTAGTATTCAAATCATATCCAATCTCATTCACCCCTTCACCCATCCATGCAATCCTCATACCAAAATGAGGTGCTGCTTCATCAACAAAATCTTTTACAGAATACTGAACACCAGTAGCAATTACATAATCATCGGGTTCATCCTGCTGGAGCATTAACCACATTGCTTCTACAAAATCTTTGGCATGTCCCCAATCCCTTTTGGCATTCAAGTTACCAAGATAAAGGCAATCTTGAAGTCCAGCAGAAATTTTAGAAAGTGCCTGAGTAATCTTACGAGTCACAAATGTCTCACCACGACGCGGAGATTCGTGATTGAAAAGAATCCCAGTACAGGCATACATTCCATATGACTCACGATAGTTCTTTGTGATCCAGTATCCATAGAGTTTCGCTACACCATAAGGAGAGCGTGGGTAGAAGGGCGTAGTCTCCTTCTGTGGGGTTTCCTGAACTAACCCATAGAGTTCGCTTGTAGATGCCTGGTAGATCCGCACACAGTCTTCCATACCCAGGAGACGCACTGCCTCAAGGATACGAAGAGTTCCCAGAGCATCGACATCAGCAGTGTATTCAGGCATCTCAAAGGATACCTTAACATGGCTTTGAGCACCAAGATTGTAAATTTCATTTGGTTGAACCAATTGAATAACTCTCACTATATTAGTCGCGTCTGTTAAGTCCCCATAATGTAACTTAACATTTTGATATATGTGATCAATTCGGTCAGTATTAATAGATGAAGATCTGCGAATAATACCATGAACTTCATAACCTTTTTCTAAAAGAAGTTCGGCAAGATAGGAACCATCTTGACCTGTAATACCAGTAATAAGTGCAACTTTCATAGACAAAATACTTTTTACCATTATACCAAAAAAGGAGAGTTTATGCAACTCTCCCGTTAGGTCTTTCAGGCTCGCCACTTGCTTTTTGAATAGAAGCAAGAAACTATGCGGGAGAGAGTCCCATCCGCACCACTTGCTCTTGAAAAAAGCAAGAAAACAATAGGGTCATAATTGACTCCACCAGTACTTTTAAAGTCTATCCGTGACTGAGGGGGGTTCCCGACCAGTGCTGTTTACGTCCATCCGTGACGATTACTCCCAATATTCAATGTCATTGGTATCAACATAACAAGGAACAAGATCAGGATCTAACCATTTCGCGTATTCAATATCTTCCATTGCAGTAGTACATTGCATAGAATTATCAAACAAATAAATGTCATTCCAATATTTTGTATAGTAGTTTTGCTTCTGTAGACGATAATCGGGCATACCGTTGAGTTCGATAATACCTTTCTCAACGAAACGATAACCTTCTCGTTCAAGAATAACTTTTGTCATGCTACTTCCACACTTTCGAGATCTTGAGCAATACATTCAATCAGAATGTCATAATTATCAAGAGCGTCTTCGGAGAAGACTACTCCTTCATTTTGATAATAGCGGCGAACTTTTTTGAAAAGTTTCGGATTCTTTACATCAAGATAAAAGTCGCCATTGGCAGCACCACGAAGAGTGGTGATATCTTTCTTGAACTTATCAGTGAGAGTCATTGTTTTGAATGTTGACTTAGTAATTATAGTGGAAATGGAATTGAAAGTCAAGAGAGACAGTTGGTTAACTGTCTCATGCCCCTTGCGTGGATCGAACACGCCTATGTCGTCTTATGAGGACGCTCCTATCACCAGATGGGTAAAAGGGCATTCGCTATTCGCGAATAGCGAATAGAAGTACGAGTGCCTGGATTCGAACCAGGTCAAAGCCGCTAATCTGGCGGAAAGGCGTTATAAGTGCCCTCTGACTACCAAGTCTCACTCGCAAGAACATTATTGTGCTTCGTTGTTTTCCTCTGTGTGTATGCGTATGAGTTCATCATCCGCAGGTATCATTACAGCAGTATATGTTCCGTTTGTAATTCCTATATGTTCACCACTTTCTACTCTATCAATCATTTCATCAAATCGTTCTTGAAACTCTTCCACCGTGTAGATTTCCATAATTAGTGATATTTATTGTAAGTCCGAGATGCAGGATTCGAACCTGCGACCCCTTCAGCCCAAGTGAAGTGCGCTACCAAACTGCGCTAATCCCGGATGTTCTTATGTATTATACCAGTCCTACTTCACCTTGTCAATCACGGTAAGCAAACCGTGAGCATAAAAGAAAAGTAGGACTGAACCAATACTCGCACTTATAATTGTAGCAGTTTTATTGTGATTGTCAATTGCTTTTGCAACTGATTGATCGATCATTGCCTGGACTTCTTCTTTATCCATTTTTGCCATGGGCAGTTTGTATTTAATGTAACGGAAAGAACAGGAATCGAACCTGCGAAGTTTTTACACCCAGCCGCTTTCAAGGCGGTGTCCTCGACCAACCGGACTCTTTCCATAAAAGTCCTCAACGGACTTCGAAATCTAATCGTCTTACTTTACGTTGACGCCTTGACTCTTGATAAGCAAGGTCTTCGCTTGTAAGAACACCCGACTTTTCTTTAATATGTAAAGAGTTTAGCATAACAACCTTTGATAAATCAACTGCTGAAATCTTATCTCCACGAATAGTTGCCATGTTTGAACAACCACATGCGATTGTTTTCGTTAGATGTCCTTCCAGCTCCCTATTGCAGGAGCGGCACCTGATTCTTAAGTTTTCCATTTGTCACTATAAGTTAAATTTTATTCAGTAAATGAGCGTAACATCCAAACAAACTTACCATGAGTTTCTATCAAAGTCTGAACTAAGTTTGATGTTGCATATTGTTTTTGACTATCTGCTTCTTCCGATATTGTATTAAGCATTTCAATCAATTTCTTATTACTATCCAGCAAGTCAGAAATCATTCCATCAGCATCAATAGAACTTGCTGCTTCTTTAATTTCAGAAACCTCTATAATTCTTGTAAGAGTGCTGACTGGTTTCATACCTAAGTATCTCATATGTTCAGTGAGAGTGTCAATCTCTTCAAACATTGTATTGTACTGTTCACCAAAGAGTGTGTGAAGTTGTTGAAAATCAGAACCCACAACATTCCAATGGTAAATCCAGGTTTTTTGGAAGAGAACAAAAAGAGATGCCTGAGCATCACTCAATTGTTTAAACAACTTTTCCATTATACTATACTTTTCAAATATTTATAATGGGAGCAGAGGGATTCGAACCCCCGACATTCTGCGTGTAAAGCAGACGCTGCTACCGCTGAGCTATGCTCCCGTATTTAGGATGACCGCCGTTTTTATATCTTCCACCTTTACTCTTATTTGGAGGTTGAGTTTTAAGAGAGTGGCAATTAGGACAGAGAACCTGCAAATTGTTTGGGGAATGATTAAATGGGTCATCGTCAATATGATCGATTTCTAATGGGACCTTGCCAGTGTGTATATTTGTTCCTGACCAACCACATTTAGAACATTTATTTTGTGTTTCCTTCAAAAGATGATTTCTTACATATTGTGATAAATTGTAAGATAAACCACCAGAAATTAAACCTTGTTTCCATTCAGTTATGTACTGATTTCTTGTATGTTCTTGCTGACATTTATTATTACAATACTTACCTCTTTTATGGTAAGGATTGTATGTGAATATAGTCGAACAATTTAAACAAGTTGCGGTTTGTTTCATTAGTTTAGTAGAACACTTTATTATTTATAACGTATTCTACTAACTCCCCCACCTGGACTCGAACCAGGAACCCCAAAGTTAACAGCTTCGTGCTCTGCCAATTGAGCTATAGAGGAATGGTCCTCTGTCTGGGAATCGAACCCAGTTTCCCAGTGCGTTGTCCGCCTGTCCTTACCAATAGACTACCAGAGGGAATGGTAGTCTCTTTCTAGGTTATCTACCTAGCGAGTGCCACCAAGAGCGAAATAGGAGATTCGAACTCCTGACGTTCTGCTTGGAAGGCAGACATTCTACCGCTGAATTAATTTCGCAATGAGACAATTATAAGAGATAAACTCCAAATTGTCAACAGGCACGGCTGGACTCGAACCAGCAATCAACATCTTAGAAGGATGATGCATTATCCATTATGCTACGTGCCCATATAACTTGAAGGCAGGTGCGGTATCTCCATTTCTGGTGCCCATGCTCCTTTTACTTTCCTTGCCTTCAACAGGTTTATTCTATCACTCCTTAGGGCAGTCGTCAACCCAAGGAGCACACAATCTCATTTCACCACCAAGAACAGATTGAGCATAAGACCCGTCTGGTGGTTTCTCCGAGTATCGTGGTGAAGGTATTTTAACCTTTCCATCGTCTCCCGTCAAGCGTTCATACTCTGCGATTGCTGCATCAACATCACGCTTGATTCTTCGGTCAAGTTTCTCCGAATCTTTAAGTATAAACTCGTTCAGAATAGTTTGAGGAAAGTATCTTCTCTGAACTTCATCAAATAAATCCCAAATACTATCTTGCTTAATACCACTACATTGTGAGAGCACTGCAATCATAGAACTCAATACAATTCCTATGATTGCATATTGCTTTATATCTGGTTTTTGTTTGCCAAATTTAAACATAAGAAAGGGGAGCAATAGCACTCCCCTTATATATCAGACTTCTACTTGAATCAGTCGGTTAGCATAATCATGGGCATATGAGGTTCGGGCGCCATGAATACCCCAACCAATCCAACTGTATGCATCGTTCATATAGGAATAAATTGAGCGACCACCTTTTTTCATACGGTCTTCAATTCTCTTCCATTGAACTTCGTTTGTGAGATAACGAAGTTGCGTATGAAGTCCTGATGGAGAACCACCATACTTCTTAGCAAAATCACCCAATCCATGATAACGATTAGCAGATGTCCATTGAATCAAACCATAACCGCCGTAGCAGTTGTAGTATGACGTTTTACTACCACCTTCACAAACATTAGATTGGAACGTTGATTCCTGTTTAATGTTGCCTAGAATAGTAGCAAGGGCGTTTTTATCTCTAATTCCAATGTCCTGAAAATAATCCAGGGATACATTTTCATTTTCATTACACCCTTTACAAATTAACCTTTTATCTTTTGGCTTTTCGGGAGCAACCTCTTTGGTCGCTGTCTTGGTCTCAAACTCCCTGATAATTGAAAATGGTGGTGGTCCACTCACAGGAGGGGGAGGAAATAAACCAGGCAGTGTTGCCGAACTGGTTGTAACCGATACCAAGAGAGGCAAGGTTACTGTAAAGAAATTTTGCATTAAGTTTAATAGAATTCGACATCCGTATAGAAGAGGGGTACACCCAACTCTCGAAGGGCATCTTCCACGGCTCTAAGTTTCAATCACTTTCTCATTACAAGAAAACCCACTTTTTGTGTGGGTTTGAGAATATTATAGGTGATTATTTAGGTTTTGTCAAGAATTGGTTTACCGAACATCAAGTTCTTGATCTCCCCATTCATTAGTCTCAATACAAAGATAATCAATTTCATCTTTACCATCAAGATCCAACCACTCCTCAAATTCTGCTACAAGAGCAATAGCAGTATCATAATCATCAGTGTCCTTGATTTTTTGAATCACCCAATCACGAACTTGAACGACAGGTTCAATCGTTGTTTCCATAGTAATCTTTTCGGAAGTATCTGTTGAGGATGTTGCTATTATAGAACGCTGGGGTTCCGCTGTCAAGAGCTTCCGTGAGAACTCCGTTAGTAAAGAGTTGTCTCGTTTCTTCGAAATTAGTTTTGCCTTTTGTTTTATGTAATGACAAGATAGTTCTACCAAAACTTTCCTTACCATATTTTTCAACGTCCCCTTTAAGTTCCGGACAAGACCCATAATAATTCTTCCAATCTGATTCTGATTTTACCTTTCTACTTTTACCCTTTGGGGTTCTAAAAGACCAAAAGTACTTCCTACCAATATATCTACGCCCAGTCGTATCACAGTCAATAAGATAAACAAAACCAAAATAATCCAAAATATCATCAGACTCAAATGGTTTTTCATTATAATACCATGGATTAGTATAACTGCAATTCATTCACATAGTCAATCGCTTTATTAAGATATTTATGTGCTAGTTGCTTTTCTTGCCAGGATATTTTTTCATTTTCAAGTTGATACTTCAATCCATTAAGTCTTGCTTTTAATTCAAATATATCTGTAATGTGTACCATAAAAAAAAGAGGAGTGTTACCTCCTCTATCTATCAAAGTTTGAAGCCACTAAATGTGTCTTTTTTCACGTCCTGTTTTATCCCACCTACTACATATGATTCCACCTCTGTTTCCTGGGGAGCCACCTGGAGACCTTTGGAGGAAATCCAGTGCTGAGTCCAAGGAAGCGGGTTGTTGTTTGCTTTAATATCGTATTGGGGTTTAAGTCCTATTGCCTTGAGTCTTCGGTTTGCAATCCATTCAACATATTGCTGAAGAAGTTTATCATTAAGTCCGATCATGCTCCCATCTTTGAACAGATAATCTGCCCATTTCTTTTCTTCATTTACTGCACGATCAAACATTGCATAAACCCATTCTTCTTCTTCCTTTGCAATCTGCTGCATTTCAGGATCATCACCTTCTCTCCACTTATTCAGAATGTTCTGAGTAAGTGCTAGGTGCTGATTTTCGTCTCGTGCGATGAGACTAATGATTTTAGCGGATCCTTCCATAAGCTTAAGTTCACCAAAGGCGAAACTACAAGCAAAACTAACGTAGAACCGAATACCTTCAAGAATGTTAACGTTTGCAACTGCTCTATAGAGTTTTCGTTTGACATTGTTGATCGTTTCTTTTGCGTATGAGACACCTTCAAGATTGTGTAACCATGCATCGGATACACCATACTGTTGTGCTGATTGAATAAAGTCATCATAAGACTCTGTAACGCTCTTAGCACGTTCCAGAATACGCTCATCGTGAATGATAGTATCAAATACCTCAGAAGGGTCTGAATAGATGTTTTTAATGATGTAGGTATAGGATCGACTATGAATCATCTCCATAAAACCCCATACCTCCATACATGCTTCCAATTCAGGAAGAGAACAGTATGGAAGAAATGCCATTCCAGGCCCACGTCCCTGAACAGAATCAAGCATAATCTGATACTTCAAGTTAGAAGTATAGATGTGCTTTTGTTCTGGACGAAGTGTTTGATAGTCTCCACGATCTTTCTGAAGAGATACCTCTTCAGGTCTCCA
>Ga0209500_10003431_pt1 | contig 10821 bp, 16 predicted proteins | sample S_140212_EF_Meta_FD_187323 | JGI IMG/M metagenome (GOLD analysis project Ga0209500, IMG submission 187323) | Freshwater microbial communities from Lake Simoncouche, Canada to study carbon cycling - S_140212_EF_MetaG (SPAdes) (version 2) | ecosystem: Environmental > Aquatic > Freshwater > Lake ...
ACTATAGTAAGATTGGGGTGGAAAGTTATCGGTAGAAAACAACCACTTATGATCTTACCATCCGTAGACATTAAAGATTAATCCCACCACCCTCTCATTCTTTCTTTCAATACTTTATGTAGAAGATCGTGAGCCTTTTCTTCATTATGTTGTGCAACCCAAAAACATAAATCTTTTTTGTTAAGGTCAGGTTTTTCCTTTAATACTTTACGAACACTTGACGGATATTTTTTTATATATTCATCGTAATTTTCTGAAATAACATCTTGTTCCAATGAGTAATGTTCGTTATCTCCTTCAATTGGTTCAAATCTAAATTTTGATTCAGAGTAATCAAGATATTCAATCCCATAATAATCTTCCTTAACTCTCTCAATTAAATTAAGAACAATTGTCATATCACGATTATCAAGGTCAACTTGTGTATGTCTATTAGAGTAGATTATTTCTTGTCTTTGGAACTGAATTTTTTTTTGTAAGATGTTATAGATATGCCAGTGATCCCAATCTCTATCTTTAAAAATAGTTGGTGACCATTTAATAACATTTTTACAACCTGTAAGGAACGATCTAATTCTCCAATGTAAGATTCTCCATATTCTTGCCGATAATGTTTTTCTACCCCAAGCGGAGTCTTTAGGTATAATTAAGGGTTTAAAATTTCTCATACTACAAAGATATATAAAAAATAATAGAATAATAGTTTTTTAATGTCAAATAAAATTGTATATTTGTTATAGTGAGTAATCAAACAAAATATACCACGATGTCAAAAATTAGAAAAGAGGCTGAGTCATATAAAAACTCTTCATATAAGGAATTAAAAAAAGCAATTAGACAATATAAGTTTTTATCTATTGCTAATACAGAAATTTTTAATTTTTTGTTTTACATAGTAACATTTGGTATACCTTTCTTATGTCTTTTTGGAATTACGGTTAATACCTTATTTTTTATGCTCTTAATTCACTTTTCATTTTTTTGGGTATTTCTTTTCAAATACAAAAATTTTAAATTGGTTAGTGATGAAGATAGATATGAGATTGATGAAATTGTAAAAATTTTAGAAGAATATCTAAAAGAAAATAAAAAAACCCCTTGAGTTAAGGGGTTTTTTCTGTCTATTTATAATCTAATATATTTCCGATATAAATCAATACGAGTTGAATCCATTTCCCCTTTTATCTTTTGTATATGGAGTATCTAATCTGTTTGCTCTATCTGAATATCCTTTTAACGCCGCTACTAATCCTGCCGCAATCATTGCAACAGTTAGTGGACCCGTCATTTCTGCGTATCCAAAAGACTGAAAAAAATCGTGAAGTTTAGTCATAAGTTCAGTTTGAGACCATCCCGCAACTTGACTAGCAAATCCAACTATTCCCGTAACTGCCGCTGAAATTCCCCCACCAATCATAGTTTTTTCTTTAAAATTTTTAAATCTACTTTTTAAATCTTCGTTAAGATAGTGTTCATTAATTTCAGGGCCTACTTCTCTTGCCATGTGTTTCAATTCAGATTTGTCTTCTGAACTTATATTAGGTAATAATTCAGTTTTAAAGAAATCAGCAATAAGGTCAACCGCCTCAGATTTAGACATTTCTTCTTGTTCCTCACCATATTCCATATCATCTTCTTCATTATATTCCATACCCATGTCTTCTTGAGCTTGTTCTACCATTCTTTTAATTAAGGTAGTCAATTCACTTTCGGTTAATCTTATTTTTCTTTTCATTTTAATTTTTTTTCAAATCTTTATTGTTATATATAAATATCCTAACTTTTAAAAAAGTTTTAATTTTTTAGAGATGGAATAACATCATCTTCAAAAAACATTTTTACTTCATGTTTCATACCTTCAATCTCATCTTGGAACCTTCCAACATTATCGTGAATACTTTTAGGGTCTTCATTTATATCGTAGAAATCAAAATCAATTAAGTATCCCATTTTGTTTAAAAATAAACCACCAATGTATTCCTTATTTTTAAAATATATTGTACCATACAATGCCGTTTCATCTTCATTTTGTTCTTCGTAATCAAAAACAAATTCTATTTTTGGGATATGATTAAAAGATGATGTGAATTTTTCACCTTCTCTATCATCATAACTTTTAAAAGGAGATCCTTCTTTATCATCATAACTTTCAGAAGGATCAACAAACTCATCAGGTCTTCCTTTATGTTTAGAAAATGCATCTAAGTATCTTTTTTCATCAACACTTAAAGATTCGTACCCACCATCACCAATTTTATCTAATATCCTATCAACCTCTTCTTGATTTTCAAGAAGAATACGATATTGACTCTCTGTGAGTATTATATTCATTTTATTTACAAAGTTCTCCGTCTTGTGCTGATTCCAATGCGTCCGCAATAGCGTTTAATGTTTGAGGACCAACTTTACCATCTTCTCCAATTTTTTTAGAATAACAACTATTAATTTTCTTTTGAAGTTCTAAAACAGATGCCGGTTTAAATGAGTGTGAATTATTATCAACAATATAATCAATAATTGCACCTGAGGTTTCTGTTCCTATCTTACCATCACTTGAAATGTCATATCCTTCATCAGTTAAAAATTTTTGTATAGCTATTATGTTAGCATCTACAGAAGTTGACTTTTCTTTATTTGTAAAATCAACATTTCTAAATTCTTTATCGTCGCAAGAATATGGTACTTCAATCCCTTTATATAATTTCATACCATTACCCATATAATAAGCTTGTTTAATTTTAAAACGAGTTCTTTCATTATTTTGGAATTTATCTTGAATTGCGTCAGGGTGTTCAACAACACACATATACATTCCCCAATTATCTTTTTTATTCTCTTCACCTCCACCACCTTTAATTGTTGTTGTGGTAGTTGTTACTTTATCTTCTAAATTAGCCTTTTTATTAGCCTCTTCAGTTGTTCTAATTGCTTTGGCAAGTGGTTGTCTAACATATTCATCCCAATAACCAAGATTAATATCACCATCAATTGCTTCATACATATCTTCACCATGTTGGATAAAGTATTCTTCCGCAACTTTACAATAATCAGGAATTGATTTAACTCTTGATAAAGCCGAAGCCATATCGTCTTCATTTGTTCCTGCACCTCTAATAGAATCACCAATTTCACGTGCAATCTGAATGTGTTGATGTTGACTCATCAAAGGTTTACCAATAATACTATCAGAATCTTGACAACCTTTATGTAACTTTTGCATTGCTTTATCTGCTGCAGATTGATACATCCATCCATAAGCTATACCACCTCCAATAGCCGCAATACCAAGACTAATACCCACAATTGCTAAAGTTGAAAGTGGTTCTTCATTAAGTTGTTGTCGTTCATTAAGAACTTTGGTAACGATTCTTTTAAGATCGTTCTCGTTTAATTTAATTATTTTTGCCATGTTTATTATTTTTTAGTTAGATATAATTGACCATATGTTTGTTTAGTTGTTGGTTCAATTGATTTCCATAGTTTACCCAACGCATTATTACAAAATTTTGTCGGTGGATTTTTCCATCTTGGATCAGATAATTTAATACCACTAACCGCATTATTCGCGTATGTGGTTTTTACCCATGTTCTGAATTTACCTTCATCTTCTAATGTTTTAAGTTCAGGAGCAGCAACACAAGTAGTAACTTGAGCACTAACTTGTCCGACTGGTTGGATTGTTGATGGATCAATTGGTAATAAATCAAAAAAATCACCTTCTTTTAGTAATGAAAATTTTTCATTGATATGCATTGATCGTATTCTTAATTTTTCTCTTTCAGTTATTAAACTTTTCATAATTTATAGTTTTATAATAAATATATCGTTATTTTGCTTTTACATTGTTAAATATATAATATATACTTAAAAAAAAGAATATATTATGAAAAAAGTTTTAAATGACAGTACCGTTACGGTACATTACACTGGAAAATTAGAAGATGGGACAATTTTTGACACATCTTTGACCGAAGGTAGAGAACCATTAACAACAAATTTAGGTCAAGGACAACTTATTAAAGGGTTTGAGTCAGGTCTTATTGATATGTTAGAGGGTGATAAAAAAACAATTGAGATTGAACCTATTGACGCTTATGGTGAGCATGTTGAAGATATGATCATTGAAGTTACTAAGGATAAAGTTCCTGAAGGAGTTGGGGTTGGTCAAGTTTTACAAACGGTAGGGCCTATGGGACCTAGTTTTGTAAAAGTTATGGAAATTAAAGATGAGGTTGTGGTAATTGATGCCAATCACCCATTGGCCGGTAAAAAATTAATTTTTGAACTTGAGGTTGTTGGTATTTCTTAATACCAACAACTTTTAAGTTGTTTAATTACACTTCGCCCCATTTAAGGTTTTTTCTACATCCACTTCCATTACCACTATCTTTCATTACAATAATAGCAATAATAGTTATAAGTATAATTGCACCAATCGCAATTAATGATGACCAACCTACCATAACGGTACCAATCATAATTCCACCTGTCACAATTTGCTCATCAAGTTCTTCAGGTTCTGATGTGTCTCCAGATTTATTTTTTACAATGGCCATTTTGATACCTTTTTTAACATTCTTAAGAACTTCCCATAATGAGTTCGCCCCCTTTTCTTTTTTTAATCTAAGTAACTCAGACTTAACTTTTGACATGATATTATCATTTTCTTGGTTACCGGTAACAATATCACAAACCTGATCATTAGAAACAACATCATCAACACTTGGTACATTACTTGCAACCTCACCCAATGAAGAATCATTAACAACTTCTTTTTCAAATATGGATTGGATCTTTTCTTTGGACATAGAACCCATTCCCGACTCTTCTGAGTCTATATCCGTCTGTTCTGATATAATGACTCCTCTTTTATAAGAAACGAGGTATTTCATCATATTTAATTCTTCATTTAATATTCGTCTTTCCATAATTTCATATTTTTAACATAAGCCCTTTCTGCGTACTCAATAAAGTTATCGCCATATATTCTTGCAAGTCTATCCATCATCAACTGAGGATTTTTTCTCATATATCTTAATACATCATTTGGAATCTGATCCTCGTATTTACCAAACATATTTTGTATTTGTTTTTCTCTTGGGATCATCCTAACGTTTGGTTCCACAGTAAATGAATTATCTCTTGGTTCATCAATTTCCAATAATACTTTTCTAACTATTTTTGATATTTCTATTTTCATATTACGCAACTGGTTTTACATTTGGAATTACATTATTAGTTGTGATAGGAATATTTGGTTTTTCTTCTGGTTCACCATACACGAAATTTTTTACTCCTTTACCCATTTTTTTAGTATATTTAAGAGCGTCTTTATATCTCTTTGTCATGGTATTAGTAGTCACTCTTCCACCGGCTCTTACATAAGATGTTCCAGTTTTTCGAATTTTATTTGATGAATGAGCAATATCATAAGCGGTTTTTGAATATCTTAGTAAATCACCATATAGTTTACCGTATTTTTTATCAACATACGATATTGCTTGGTCTTCAGTATAATCTTTAACTATAGTTGTAAGTTCGTCTTTAAGTATATTAACAGTTTCAACACTTACTTTTGACGCTAATTTTTTACCTGTTTCGGTGGTAAGATACGTTGCAAGTTTAGGTGATAAATTCGCACCTTTTTGTAATCCACTTGTTACTAATTTTTTTACGAATTTTTTTGGGGTATTTTTAATAGTATTAGTAATAGTTTTATTAATAGGTTTAGCTGTAGCAGGAACAGCGGTAAAAAACTTTTTTATCCCTGCTCCCAATTCACCAATAAATTTACCAACCGCATTTGCTCCTCTCGCAAAGAAATTAACAACGCCCTCACCAAAAACTTTACCAAAAACAGCTTTAACCCATGTCATTGCCTTAGCAATTAACCCTGGTACTTTACCTAATCCAGCAGAAATCTTATTTACCAATGGTTTGAAGAGTTGTCCGAATTTTGATTTTGCTAACCACTCTATTGCATGCATGATTGACGATGACGATTTTCCTGCGGTTTTAAAGAACGGAATTGCCGCACCAATCGCTTTTGATGCAATACCTACTGTTGCGGTACCAATCAAACTAAATAACAAATTAAACCAATTGGGGGTTCCAGCAACTACATTAGCCATATCGTATTCTGCCAATAAAGCCCAAGCAATTAAGGGAATTACCGCACCAAATCCTTCTGTAGAAACTTCAATTAGTATTTGTAGTGCCGCTCCCCAATTACTTGTTAGGAAACCTCTATATTTTTCCATGAACGCACTAACACCTAAACTTTTTAATTTATTCCACGCCCCTTGTAATGCGGCGTATCCTGCTTTTACACCACTAACAACTGCGTTACCAACAGTCTTAGCCCCACTAACAACTGCGTTACCAACAGTCTTAGCCCCACTAACAACTGCGTTACCAGCAGCCTTAACTCCACTAACAACTGAGTTACCAACACTAGATGCGGTATTATAAACATCATCCCACCAGTTCTCAACCAATAAATCATATTTATTATATTGTGATTCAGTTATAAAACCTCCTTGATATAGTAACGATGCTTTAGTGAATTTAAAATAACCATTTAATTCTTCTTGGAAATTAAATGTTGATTCCACAATAACTCCCTTATTAGAAAAATTATTGAATCTTTCAAGGATTATATTGTCATTAGAAAAAATATTTTCTACTAAATTTTTAACATCTTGTAATATATTAAATCTTTCTGAGAAATCTTCAGTATATTTTAAAAAGGCCGAATTAGATCTATAATGAAAATCCAACATAGAATCAATTTCTACCATTAAAGTATTAGTGGATTTTAACTCTTGTGTTTTTTTTTCTTTTATCACGCCACTAACAACTTTCATAATGTCAGATTCTGTTAGGTGTATTACTTTGTTCATATAATTGATTTACTATATAAATATAAGTGAGTTTGGAAAATATTTACAATTTAGAAGCTGACTCCATAATGAATCTCATTTTCTTTTCCAATTCATGGATACGTTGTCTTTGACTATCGTTAAGTTCAAAATTCTCACCTTTAATTGAGGATACTTGATTACTTAGTTGGTCGTACTCGTACATAAATCTGTCGTACTGTTGTGCTTTTTGATTTTCGGTCATAATTATTTTTTTAATTTAATTTGTTATATATACTTATTGTTTGATTCCAAATCGCACATTTCTTATTGTAATAATTATAAACAGAATCCCAAAAAAGAAAATCCTTTTGATTAACTCCTTTAATATTAGTTTTTGGCCAAACACATTGTTCTAAACATTTATGGTGAGATATTACATTACCTGTATCAATAAAATAAAATAATGGCTTACTAGCAATAATTCGTATCTTACCATATTTATCAATCTGTTCTCCAACTAACATACCTCTAAAATTATGTTCCAAACACTCCAAGTATTTTATATACATATTTTCGTGAAATATTGTGTCATCATCCAAGAAACAAAAATACCCGTCTTTTATCTTACTTAATATGGCGTTTCTTTTTGAGGTTGTGTCACTATCCTCACAATCCACAGGATAAATTTTAATTTGACTATTATTTTTTAAAAATGGTAAATCAGGTAATTCTCTTTTAGTTGAATAGGCGATATGCCAAATTATATCGTCATTACGGAAAATTGAACCGTATACCTTCTCAATTAAATTAAATCTATATAGTGGTGTGATAATATGTAACATATTGTTATTCGTTATTATCCCTAACTATTTTACATGGATTACCATACGCAACAACATTATCAGGTATACTTTTAGTAACAACAGATCCCGCTCCAATTATTACATTATCCCCAATTATTACATTATCAATTATTGTTGATCCAACACCTATTTGACAATCTTTACCAATTTTAACGTTACCTGAAATATTAACTCCTGGATTTATGGATGTATTTTCCCCAATAAAAGTATGATGACCAATGGATACCGATCTATTAATATAAACATTATCAGATATAATTGTTTTGCCAGCAATAGAACACATTGGATTTATTACACAACCGTTACCAACATTAACTGTCTTGGAAACAAAAGACTTTTTACTTATGATCGTAGCGAGTTTACTTTTATCCACATTGAATGTGTTAATTAGTTTTTTTCTTGTTGATGTTTTTGCGGACCCATAAAGAAAATAATCACATTCTCCAACTTCAGAAATAATTTCGTAATTCACATTTTCGTTATGAATTCTTTCTTTATCAAATAGATTAAAATTATCTAATATTTTGAATTTTACTTTTTTATTCTTAAACATATCAAATATCATGGTAATATATGCATCACTATACCCTAATATTACTATTTCTTTTGTTAACATATCCTAATTCTTTAAATTCATGTGGTGTTAAAATACTTAATTCCATTTCATTCATAATTCTATGAACTCTACCTAACAACTCTAAGTTTGTTGTTAATTCTTTATTCCTAATATATAAATTATCCTCCAAACCAACTCTAACCCCATCACCATAAATTAACCCTAAAACATTAGAATTTAATTGATCTTTACCAATACCCCCAAAACAAACTTTAGCATTTTCAGGTAAATTGTTCACTACGGAAGACAATGTGGATGAATCCATTTGAGCATTATAGATATTACCAAAAATTACATTCATATAATGAGGACCTTTTAATATTCCTTTTTTAATTAAATAATTAGTGTAATTAATCATGCCAGAATCAAAACATTCAATCTCAGGTATTACCCCATATTGGTCCATCTTTTCTATCAACTTTAATATCATATCAGGTTCATTAACAGAAGCCGACTTAGGAAAATTAATTGATGACATAGTTAAGGATCCCATATCAGGATATAACTCTAAAACCTCAGATCTCTTTTCAAATTCAGGATGTAGTCTTCCTGTTAACGATACGCATATTGCTAAATCCGGACAATGTTTTCTTATACCTTCAATTATTGGTTGATACACATTTTTTTTATATGTGTTTGATAAATCTTTAGGGTCTCTAGCGTGTACGTGAACCATAGTAATTCCTAACTCATATGCCTCATGAACCTCTTCAATTATTTCAGATGGTAATAACGGAGCAAAAGAATTATCTCTTGTTGTTTGTGTGCCTGTCGGTGTAAAATTTATGATTTTTTTCATTTCATTATAATAATAGATAATACAAATTATAAGGAAATAAAAAATCCCTCTTGTGGAGGGATTATGTTATTTTTTAACGGTTTTAAGTACATCCCAAATTGCTTTCATTGTCATTGGTCCGATTTTACCATCAGCACCCATTGGCCCAATATCTTTACCTAATTCTACTAATTTATTCTGTATATTTACTGAGGTAGAAGAAATTACATCATTTCGACCCTTTATATCGCATTTCCATCCTGAAGCTTCATATCCTTTCACATCATCACCCCATCCACATTTTTTAGCATTAACCAATAAAAGTTCTTTTGAGTCAGGTTTACCAAATTTAAGGGTTCCATCCGCAGCGCAAAAATAATCAACGTTTTTAATATTGAGCATATCTAGGTTACCAGGGACACCAGGTTGAAGGGTTGCTTTATTGTTACTATAGTACGAATTACCTTGCTTGTCTGTAATGGAGGAGACTCCACCGCCACCAGTAACAACATCCCCTAAATTTTGTACACAAGCGGGATATTCTTCTTTAGTTTTACCATCGGACTCAGTTATTAATGAACCATTTTGTTCTGAAATTACTTTACCTTTTTTATAATCAAAAAGATATTTGATTAAATTTAATTCTTCGTTTATTTGATTTTTCATTATTTTTTATTTTTTATTTTTTATTTTTTAGTCTTTTTATTACTTCTTCGGTTTTATTAATCCTTTTTAACTTTTTTGCAAGATTTCTACGATTTCTTTTACCTTTACCTTCTTCTTTCGCTTTTGACATAGTTTTTTTATTATAAATATATCAATGTATCCAATTACCATCCTCATCTATACAAAAATGTTTATTATCCTCATAGAATTTATGAATTCTATCTACAAAGTGTTCAGAAATCAAATCATATATATCTTGATAATATTCATTATGATTGTCGTCCCATTCTAATTTAAATAAGGATTCATATAAATTATCAGCGGTGTAATCCAACACACGATCCACAAAATCAATTACATCAGTATATATACAAACATCATAACGTGAAAGAGCTATATCAATAAACTCACTAATGTATTGGTATCGTCTTTGTAACATTTTTTTATTGTAAGATTCATTGATGTTTTGTTTTGATTCCCAAATTTCTTTTAAATGTTCATAAAAATTATTACGAACATATTGGATTATCTGATTTCTAAATGTAACTCTTTTTTCTCCCGTTAAATTAAGTTCGTTTGCCATTTCGGTACCAACATAATCAGATATATGTAATCTAAAATGTTCAAAGGGCATAAATTGAAATTCTTGATTAGTAAACCTATTTTGAACTATTGAATCTAATTTTTCTTTCATTATATTTTCTCTTCTACGCAAATGAAAGTTATTTTCTTTTAATATTCTTTTATCGTAAGACTCATTAATATTCCTATCTTTAATCATACGAGAATAAAAATATTCTCTAATCACATCAATATATTCGGTTTCTATAAACCGTTGTATTTGTGTTTCTAATTCTATTTTGTCATCCCCCTGAAAATTTGTACGATTTACTATTTCTTTTGTAATTTTTAATGTAGTAAAATCTATAAACGTATCGTAGTAGGACATATTAAGTGGGGACGGATTACCATTTTTCATATATTCATACACTAAATCCATCATAGGACCAATTAAATGTTCAATTTCTGGAACTC